>Ga0315542_1001886_pt1 | contig 13026 bp, 12 predicted proteins | sample SalMarSW160120MG_FD_202541 | JGI IMG/M metagenome (GOLD analysis project Ga0315542, IMG submission 202541) | Salt marsh sediment microbial communities from the Plum Island Ecosystem LTER, Massachusetts, United States - Salt Marsh Sediment SW1601-20 ... | reverse complement strand
CGGAAGGTACCGCAATGAAGCCATGGGATATTCTAGCCTCCTAGGCGAATCTCGCGGCCAGCCACAAGCCCAGGCCGCCCAGAAAGACGGCGACCTGGAACGGCAGGGCCAGACGCATTTCTTTCAGCACCCCGGAAAGGGAGGTATACGGAGTGGCTCCCGTGAAATTCATGGCCGCGAAGGAGGCTGCGGAAACGAACATCATTCCCTCCCCGGCCAGGTTTCGAAGGCCGCCCCCGAATGCCTGCCATAACAACTGGGCCGGCACCGCCACGGCCAGGGACGCCCAGATGCCCTTCAGGGCGAAGGCCCGGCCGGGCAGCCAGGGCAGCAGGAGCGGCGTGACCGCGCTGCCTGCCAAAACCGCCAGGGCCAGCACGCCCGCCACGGCCGGGCCTTGCGCCAGGCATCGTTCCCAGGAAAACCCGGCGCGGGACAGGCCCGCGGTCAGCCCGAGAATCAAGGCCGCCGTGAAAAAATACTTGAGGCCGCCCGCGATCTCCACGGGAATCAGCACCGCGCGGTCCCGGAGGTCGAAACGCACTTTCCTCATCGCCGGGGAGGCCCGCAGGCCGCGGCGAAGAAATTCCGGCAGGTCGCCGGCGCGAACCGGGCCGTACACGACCTGGAAACCGGTGGCGGCCTTGACTTCGTGGGCCGCGATGCCGGGCGCGCCCAATTGCGGGGCGATCACCCGGCGGTGACGGACGATTCCGGCCAGCCCGGCGGCTCGGATCCGGCGCACGAGTTCCTGCGTGCCGAACGTTCCCTTCCCCGCCGCGCACCACACGTTGATGCCCCGGGTATCGAGCACCAGCAGCCAGGCACTGGTATCCGGCAAGGACGAGCGCAGGAGGTCGAAACTCAATTTGTAGTTCGCCGAGAGACACACTGGCGATTCGGGATCCGGCGCGCCCAGGGCGTAGAGGCCGGGCCGGACGCGATAGTGCATCCGGCCCAACCCGCAGCGGACTCTTACGGCGCCGAGGAAATCCCGCCAGGTCCAGCGGGACGAGACGTGCCCCGCCCGCGCGCCGTCCGGCTCTCCCGTGTCCGCGGAGGTTCGGGAAACTGGGGACGCGCCGACCTGGGGAGGCAAGCCGCTTGAGGTCGTCATGCTTCCGGGGATTCGATCTTGAATTCCAACCCGGCCCGTTCGGCCAGGGAGCCGGGCAGGGTCTCGACGAAGTCCCGGATCTGGTCGCGCACCCGCCGATAATGCCCCAAAGCTTCTTCCCGGCTGGTGGAGTTTTCCGCCAGCCGCGGCGGATCCTCGAATCCCTGGTGCAGGACCCGGGTGGCGTCCGGAAACACGGGACAGGTTTCGCGCGCGTGCCCGCAGAGCGTGACCACGTAATCAAATTGGATATCCGCCAGGTCCCGCACGCGCTTGGAACGCTGGCCGGAAATATCCACGCCTGCTTCCGCCATGGCCCGTACGGCCAGCGGGTCCAGGCCGCGGGCTTCGATGCCGGCGGAAAAGGCCTCGAGTTCGCGCGCTTTCAAGTGCCGCGCCCAGCCCTCGGCCATCTGGCTGCGGCAGGAATTGCCGCTGCAAAGAAACAATATCTTGATCTTCGAATCCATGTTCGGCTTCCCGACCGAAAAACTATTTTCTTTGCCCCAGCTCCCGGTCCAGCATGAACAGCCCTCCCGGCGCGTTATGCATGAGTTTCAGCTTTTCCACGATCGCCAGGGTCTGCGCCTCCTCCTCCACCTGTTCGGTCACGAACCACTGCAGGAAAATCTCGGTGGCGTGGTCCTTCTCGGCGCGGGCCAATTCGAGGAAATCGGCGTATATCTTGGAAACCTTCCGCTCGTGCTGGTACGCCGCCTCGAAGGCCGCCAGAGGCGTATCCCACTTGTCCGGCACCTCGCGCACCGGCCGCAGGCTGACCCTGCCGCCGCGTTCCAGAAGGAAATTGAAATTTTTCATGGCGTGGCCCATCTCTTCCTGGGCTTGCGCCCGCATCCATTGCGCCATGCCGGCCAGGTTTTCGGCCTCGAAATGCGCCGACACCGCCAAGTACAGGTACCACGCGTACAACTCGTCATTGATGCGCTGATTCAACTCGTTTTGCATTTTTTCACTGAGCATATCGGAACCCCCTCGTTGAATTGTGCCGATGAATTTTAGACCTCGGCTACGCCCGTTCCGGGCCCGGACGGTAGGCGATGACCTCCACCTTCTCGAGCGTGATCATGCCCTCGGGGATCAGAGGATCCAGCTCGGGCAGGAAAGCGTCCACGCGCGCCTGCAAGTCCACGATCTCGATCAACAGCGGCAGGTCCTCGGACAGGCGCAGGACTTTGGCCGTGTGCATGTGGCTCTTGGACCCAAAACCCATGAGTCCCCGGAAGACCGTGGCGCCGGCTAAGCCGGCGCGCCGCGCGCGCTCCACGATCACCTCGTAGAGGGGCCGGCCCTCGTGCTTGTCGTTCTCGCCGATGAAGATCCTCAGGAGTTTCGCTTCGCCGGTCAGTTTCACGTCCGCCTCCTAGGCCAGGCGTCCCAGGGCCAGGCCGCCGAAAAAGAGGATGAGCCCCAGGCCGTTTTGCAGGACGAGGTTGCCCGCCGCCCGCAACCACTCGCCGTCCTGGAGCAGGGCCGTGGTCTCGAGCATCAACGCCGAAAAGGTGGTGAAGGCCCCGAAAAAGCCGATCAGGACCACGGCCCGGACCTCGCCCGGCACGTTCAGGCGTTCCTGGATCCAGCCCCAGAACAGGCCGGCGCAGGCGCACCCGGCGAGGTTGACGGCGGCGGTCCCCCAGGGAAACCACGCGCCGGAGCGCTGCTGCACCCAGCCGGCCAGGCCGTAACGCGCCAGGGCGCCCGCGGCGCCGGCCGCGGCCAGCCAGATTATCTTCTGCATCCCGTCCACCCCCGAACCCGGCGCGCCGGGTTCGGAGGAATACTACAGGAGCCGCCGGGGCTTGGCAAGAGCTTTTCCCCGAAAGCGCCGCCCCCGGCGGCCGAGGTCCGCGGGGAATAGGCTTGACACGGGTATTACCTTGTAATAAATTCGAATATCCCCGCTTCGGAGGCATCACCATGCCGGGACGTAAAAAAGCCGAGATCATCAGCTTCAAGGTCGACCCCGTTTTGTCGGCTTCGCTGCAAAAAATTCACAACCGGTCCGAGTTCATCCGTTCTGCGGTCCTGGCGGCCCTGAAAACCGCCTGCCCTCTCTGCCAGGGCAGCGGAATTTTAACCCTGGATCAGCACAAGCATTGGCAGAAATTCACGCGGCGCCACCGGGTGAAGGAGTGCCCGGACTGCCACGCCGTCCACCTGGTCTGTTCCTCTTCCCATGCTGCCGCGGACAAGTCCTGATTTTCGTCCCGGCTCCGGGCCCGCGCCCGTTCGCCCGCCGTCGCGGCGGGCGGCGGGATGCCTGTGCCTGTTGCTGGCGTTGTTCCCTTCTCTCCCCGCCGCCGCGGCAGCTCCCGCCCGCCCCGGCGCGGGACCCGCGCTCTCGGCCTTCGTGAGCATTCTGCCGCAGGTCTATTTTGTCCAGCGCGTCGGCGGTTCGCGGGTCCGGGTGGAAGCCCTGGTACGTCCCGGCGACAATCCGGCCACCTACGAACCCAGCCCCCGGCAGATCGCCCGCCTGGTGAAAGCCAGGGTCTATTTCCGCGTGGGCGTGCCTTTTGAAAACGCCCTGCTGCCCCGCTTGGAACAGCTGGCGCCGAAGGTACTCGTCGTGGATACGCGCCGCGGAATCCCCCTGCAACCCATGGTTGGGGATTTCCACCGGGAACATCCCATCGCGGCCGGGCCGGATCTCGCCGCGAACCTGGATCCGCACATCTGGCTGGATCCTTCCCTGGTGAAAACCCAGGCCAAAACGATCCTGGAGACCCTCTGCCGTCTGGATCCAGCCGGAAGCACCGCGTATCGCGAGAATTACCGCCTTTTCATCCAGGAACTCTCCGGTCTCGACCGGCGGATCCGTAAAATCCTGGCGCCGGCCAGGGGCCGTCCCATGCTGGTCTTCCATCCCTCCTTCGGGTATTTCGCCCGCGCCTACGGGTTGCAGCAAATGGCCGTGGAGATGGAAGGCAAGGAGCCCCAGGGCCGGGACCTGGCCGCGCTGGTCAAGCGGGCCAAAAGCGCGGGCGTCCGGGCCTTGTTCGTCCAACCCGAGTTCCCGGCCCAGGCCGCGCAAACCGTCGCCGAGGCCCTGCGGGGCACGGTCGTGTACTTGGATCCCTTGGCGGAGGATTATCCGCGCAACCTCGAGAAAATGGCGGTGAACATCGCCGCCGCGCTCTCCGTGGAAAACTCCCGCGGGGGCCGGTAAACCATGCGCGCCGCGGCCCAGCACAAACCTCCGGCGGTCCCGCCCGCGATTTCCCTGCACAACGTGTCCTTTGCCTACGGCGCCGCGCCGGTCCTGGAGGAAGTGACCCTCTCCGTCTCCGCAGGCCAGTTCATGAGCATCATCGGGCCCAACGGGGGCGGCAAGACCACCCTGCTGAAAATCGTCCTGGGCTTGCTGACGCCCCAGTCCGGCACCGTCCGCCTTTTCGGGCAGGCCCCCGCCGCCGCGCGCCGGCAGGTCGGCTACGTGCCCCAGTACCTGCACTACGATCCCCAGTTCCCGGTCACGGTTCTGGACGTGGTGCTGATGGGCCGTTTGGGCACCCGGCTGGGGGGCCCCTACACGCGGCAGGACCGCGCCGCGGCCCTGCAGGCCTTGGAGGAACTGCAACTATCGGGCCTGTCTTCCCGGCCGTTCTCGGGCTTGTCCGGCGGCCAGCGGCAACGAGCCCTGATCGCCCGGGCCCTGGCCGTGGATCCGCGGTTGCTGCTGCTCGACGAGCCCACGGCCAACGTGGATACGCAGGGCGAGGCCAAATTGTGGGAAATACTCAAAATGCTCAACCAGCGCATGACCATTCTCCTGGTCTCGCATGACGTGGGCATGGTCTCCAACCTCGTGGCCCAGGTGATTTGCGTCAACCGGCGCGTGGTGGTGCATCCGACGCGCGCTCTGTCCGCGGGAACCTTGACCCGCATGTATCAGACCGACCTGAGGGCCATCCTGCATGATACCCAGTGCTTCGACGAGGAGCCTCCCCATGGCTGACTTTTGGTCTGCGTTGCGGGACCCGGACCTGGCGTTCCTGGGCCTGGCCCTGGTCACGGGCCTGGCCGCCAGCGTGTCCTTCGGCATCATGGGCAGCTACGTCGTGGCGCGCCGCATTACCTACCTGGCCGGGGCCATCGCTCACAGCGTGCTGGGCGGCATCGGCGCGGCCCTGTTCCTGCAATACCGTGCGGGCTGGACCTGGTTTCACCCCATGCTCGGAGCCGTGGTGGCGGCCTTGGCCGCGGCCATGATCATCGGCTGGGTCAGTCTCCGGGCCCGCGAACGGGAGGACACGGTCATCGGGGCCATATGGGCCACCGGCATGGCGGCGGGATTGCTGCTGCTGGCCAAGACGCCGGGTTATCTGGACCCGATGAGTTACTTGTTCGGAAATATCCTGATGGTTTCCCGCGGCGACCTGTGGTCGGTGGTGGGCCTGGATGTGCTGGTGGTGGCCTTAAGCGGTTTTTTTTACAACCAGTTCCTCGCCGTGTGTTTCGACGAGGAATTCGCCCGCTTGCGGGGCGTCCGGGTGGAAGCGTTTTACCTGCTGCTGTTGCTGCTGACCGCCTTGACCGTGGTGCTCATGGTGCGGGTGGTGGGCATCGTCATGGTGATCGCCCTGCTGACGCTGCCGGCAGCCGTCGCCGAGCACTTCTCGCGGCGCATCTGGCACATGGTGGCTTTAGCCATCGTGTTTTGCGCGCTCTTCGTCACTCTCGGCCTGGGCATCAGTTACGTCCACAACCTGCCGAGCGGTCCCACCATCATCCTGGTCGCGGCGCTGGCCTACCTGGTCGTCCTCCTGGGCAAGCGGCTGCGGCGCTAGCCTGCGCCCGCCGCCGCGGATTACGCCCGTCGGGCTGCCTGAAGCTCCGGAGCCTCAAGCCGGGTTTTTCCGCGCCCGCGACGCCTTGTTCCGTGCGATCTGCGCCACCGGCAGGTCGCACTGCGTTTTCAGGGGCATCCAGGGGAACCAGCGGGATATTTTCATTTCAAACTGCACCTCCAGCAGGTACAACCCGGGCAGCAGGAACAGGGTCAGGGTGGAGGCGAACAGGATGCCCCAGCCGATGGCCAGGACCATGGGCGCGATGGACTCCACGTATCCCCCCAGGCCGTAGGCCGTCGGCATGACGCCCGCGATGGTCGTAACCGAGGTCAGGATGATCGGCCGCAGGCGCGTGCCGGCGCCCTCGACCACGGCCCCGATGTAATCCTCGAAGGACTTGCATCCCTTTTCCCGGATGAGGTGGTTGATGTAATCCACCATGACCAGCGAATCATTGACGACCACGCCGGACAACCCCACCACGCCGATCAGCGTCAGGAAGGAGAATTCCAGGCCGTGGAAATAGAAGGTCCAGATTACGCCCACGATGCCGAAAGGAATGGCGATCATGACCAGGAAAGGCTGCAGCAGGGAGTTGAATAATAGCGACAGGATGAAGTAGATTGCCAGCAGGGCGAAGAGAAATGCCAGACTGATTTCGGCGAAAAATTTCTGGCTTTCCTTGGCTTCGCCCCCGAGTTCATACCGGAAGCCGGGATATCGGCCGAGCATTTCGGGCAGGTAACGGTTGATCTTGGCGCTGACCTCGATGGGCGTGACGCGCTTTTTATCCAAATTGGCGATTAGGGTCGTGACCCGGTCGCCGTTCAAATGATCGATCTTGGCGATGGTGGTTTTTTCCTTCAGGGACACCACCTGGGTGATGGGAACCAGGTTTTGCTGCTGGTTGGTGACGTACAATTTCCGGATGGTGTCCAGGCTGCGGCGGTACTGCGGTTGCAGGATGACGCGGTAGTCGATGCGCTCGTCCGGCGTGTACGTCCGGCTCACCACGCTGCCCTCCAGGGCGGTGCGGACGGTCAGCCCCACGTCCAGGGCGTTCAGGCCGTACCGCGCCAATTTCTCGAAATCGAACTCCAGGGCGTATTCAGGCTTTCCGGCCTTGTCCGAGCTTTCCAGGTCGGTCACGCCGGGGATGGCCTGCAGCCAGGCCTTGGTCCGCTCCACGATCTCCGCGCGCTGGCGGTTGTCGTTGCCGATGATTTTGATCTCCACGTCGCCGCCGACCGGCGGGCCGCTCTGCTGGTTTTCGAACCGCACCTTGATGAACTCCGGAATCTTCGCGATTTCCGCCTGCAGGGCCGCATTGACCCGGTGCGGGTCGTAGGTTTGCTGGGCAGCGGGCGGAAAATTCAGGGTCAGGGTGGCCACGTTTTCATTGTCCGGGATTTGATAACGTCCCCGGGCGATCTGGGTGGTAAAGGAGGAGAGGGCGCCCCGGGGCTGTCGGCGCAATACGGTTTCGAGGCGGCGCGTGAGGGCGTCCATCTTGGCCAGGGAAGTTTCCCGCTCCGCCTCGATATAGCACACGGTTTGCTCGATGGACTGCTGGGGGAAAAGCACGAATTTCATCCGGGTGAAGGCGAAGGCCAACGAGCCGAGAAAAAGAACCACGAAGATGCTGATCAGGATCACGCGGTGATGGAGGGCGACGCTGAGCAGGCGCAGGTATTTTTCCTTGAGGGGTGGAAACCAGCGTTTTTCCCGCAGGCCTTGGTCCGGGTTCCCCGGCTTTTTCTGCACGTGGCTGGTCAGGTGATTCGGGAGAATAAAATAGCACTCAAACAGGCTGGCCAAGAGGGCAAAGGTGATGACCAGCGGAATGGACAGCACAAATTTTCCCGGGATGCCCGGAAGCAGGAACAAGGGTGCAAAGGCCAGGATGGTGGTCACCACGGTCACCAGCACGGGCGCGGCCACGACCCGCAGGCCCTCCCGGGCCGCCTCCAGGGGTGAGTAGCCCTGGAGGCGGTAGCGGTAAATGCTCTCGGCCACCACGATGGCGTCGTCCACCAGCATACCCAGGACGATCACCATGCCCAGCAGGGAGTTGGCGCTCAAAGACACGTCGGTCAGCACCATGATGAACAACGTGAGGCCCAGAGACAGCGGAATCCCGACCGCGGTCCAGAGCGCCGTCCGGAAATTCAGAAACAGCAGGAGCGTGGCCACGACCAGGATCATGCCCAGCAAGGCATTGGTGGAGACAATGCGCAGGATGCTGCGGGTGGCGCGGGAAGTGTCCATGACGTAATTCATCTGGAGATCGTCTCCCGCCTTCCGGCGGAAGGACTCCACAGCCTCCTTGACCTGGTCGACGGTCCGGAGCCCGTCCGCGTTGGTTTTCTTGATGACTTCGAGGGTCACGCCCAGAGCCCCGTTCATTTTAATGAGGTCCCGGTACTCCTCGAAGGTGTCCTCCACCCGGCCGATGTCCTTGACCTGGACGCGCTGGCCCTCGAAATTGGTGCGGAGAATCATGTTGCGCACGTCCTCGAGAGTGCGGAATTTGGCTTCGGTGACCACGCTTTTGGCCTCGGCCTGCCCGCGCACGGTTCCGGCGGGGATCCGCACGTTGCGGGAACTGATCAGCCTTACGATGTCGCTCAAGGACAGGTAATTCATGGGCAGTTTGGCCAGGTCCACCAGAATCTGGATTTCCCGTTGCCGAAACCCCAGGGTTTCAACCCGCGCCACCGCGGGCAGGCCCTCGAGCTTTTTCTTGAGCTCGCGGCCGAAACGCCTTACCTCCTGTTCGCTCAACCGGTCCGAGGACAAGGCCACCTGGATGATGCCGAAGTTGTCGGTTTTCAATTCCCAGATCACCGGCCGATTCTCCACCTCCGAGGGGAGGTCGATGACCCGGTCCACGGCCTTCTGGATGTCCTGCTTGACTTTTTCCTTGTCGAGGATGTCCGGGTCGAGGGTCACCTGCACGCTCGAATAGCCTTCCCGGCTCACGGATTCCACCTTGTCGATGCCGGCCACGCCGCGGATCTGCTCCTCCAAGGGCAGGGTGACGTTTAATTCCACGTCCTCGGGCGCCGCCCCGGGGTAAATCGTCACGACGAACACGATGTCGAAATCCACTTTGGGGAAGGCTTCGCGTTTGATCTTCTGGACCGAGATCAGGCCCAGGATCAGGATGGCGATGGTCAGCATGTTGACCAGCTTGGTCTTGCCGATGAAATAGTTGAGGATGTTCACCCGGCCCTCCTATTCGCCCTGCAACGCCTGGACCACTTCCGGAAACCGGGCCAGCAATTGGTCGGCCAAGGACCGGTAGGCCACCAGCATGCGCTGCAGCTGGATCTGGGTCTGGATGCGCTGCAGGCGCGCTTGGGTCAGGTTGTTGGTGGAATCGATGAGGTAAAAGGTGTCGAGCCGGCCGATGCGGTAATTGCGCTCGTCCAGTTGGAGTTTTTCCGCGGCGCTGGCCTCCTGTTCCCGGTTCAAGGCCAGCACGTCCCGCAGGTTCCGCAGGCTTTCCTCCATCTGGACCAGGCTCAGCGTCAAATCGCGCCGGGTGGCTTCCCGGGAGCGCTCGAGCTCCGCCAGGCCGGCCTGCGCCTGCCCGGTTTCGCCTCTTCCCTGTTCGGCGCCCAAGGGATACTGGGCCTGGAGCAAGACGCTGTAGTCTTTTCTGTTGATCTCCCCATAGCCGCCGCCCGCATCGTCCGCGCGCCCTTTCCAGGTTAGATTGCCGACCAGGTCCAGGGAGGGCAAGCGTGAATTCTCCGCCACGGCGATCCGGTCTTCCAATTGCCGGTGCAGCAGGTCCAGTTTCCGCAACAGGCGCAAGCGATCCACGCGTTCTGCCTCCGGGGCCTCGGCATCCGCCGGGTCCGGCTGCAGGCCGCTCTCCAGGATGGGACGCACCCGCGGTATGTCCCCGGGAGCGACGTCCCGGCCTGCACGCAGGTAGGCGATGCGGACGGTCTCGTTCTTGAAATTGCCTTCGGCTTGGATCAGTTGGCTGCGGGTCTGCAGGATGTTTTCCTGGGTGCGCAACAGGTCGGTCCGCTCGGCCACGCCGGCCTGAACCTTGCGTTCCACCTGGTCCAGCAGGCGCTGCAGGTCCATAACGATTTCCTGGAAGGCTCGGACGTTTTCATAGGCGGCCGCCCAGCTGAAGTATGCATTGTACAGTTCGGCGATGCGGTTCTCCCAGGCTTCCTGCGCGTCCAGTTCGGCCGCCTCGGTCTGCAAGGATGCGGCCTGCAGGGGAAAGCGGTCCGCCAAGCCGAAAGCATTCCTGATCAGGGGTTGAACCAGGGACACGGCGATGTTCGGCGTGCTGGTCTCGGGCGAGGTGTCGGCCAGGCCCCCGAAATCCAGCACGAGCGGCGCCATCCCCGGCCCCAGGTCCAGGACGTAGGGTTCGCTCGCGGCGTAGGCCAGGCGCGACAGCGAGTTGGCGTGCGACAGGGTCAGCCTGGACCCCGTCTCCAAAAACAACTTCTGCACGCTGAGCTCGTAGGTGCGCACGTCCACGGTCTCGGGTTCGAAGGAAATGCCGCTGGTGGATTCGGAATGAACCACACCGGCGCTGGCGCCCAGAGTCCAGGCCGCCATGGCCCGGGCGGACACGCGCGCATATTTGGCCTGCAGATACGTCTGTAAGGCCTGATTGAACCCGGGATCCCGGGTCAGGGTTTCGGAAATAAACTGGCTGCAGGGCAGCTGCTCGTAGGCGCTGTAATCCGTCTGGGTCTGGGTCTGGGCCCAGGCCCTCCCGGCGGCGGCCGGGCCTGTGGCGAGGATCATCAACCCGCCCAGGAACAGCAGGGACTTTCGCATGTGGGACACCTCCTGAAATGAAGGCGTTCCTCCGGGGTCGGAAGAACAGATTTCTTTCGGAGTCGAAAAGTATAACAACATCCCGGATATTTGGAAATTCAATTTTGGCTAATTTTCACCTTCCCCGTCGGACCCTGCGGAACGGCCGGAACGAATCCCTGCTTGATTTATGAACCAAAAATGGGTAGCATGAATAAATTTCATCGTGTTCCCAGCCGTACGATCCTGTCAGGAAGGATGGTTCGCGATGGCTTCCGGTAAATCCAAGCATATTGTCATCATTGGCGCGGGGCCGGGGGGCCTGACCGCCGGCATGCTGCTGTCCAGCCGCGGTTTCAAAGTCACCCTTTTCGAAAAAGCCGCCGCGGTCGGCGGCCGCAACGCGGCCCTCCGTCTCGGCGATTTCGTCTTCGATACCGGTCCGACCTTCCTGATGCTCAAGGATATCCTGGACGAAGTGTTCGAGGAATCGCGGCGGCGCAGCGGGGATTACCTGAAATTCACGCGCCTGGAACCCATGTACCATCTCCGCTTTTCCGACCGGGACCTGAATCCGACCACGGACCGGGAGACCATGCGGAGCGAGCTGGAAAGGGTTTTCCCCGGTACGGGCGAGGGGCTGGACAAGTACTATCGCGTGGAAAAGCGGCGCTTCGACATGATGTACCCCTGCCTGCAGAAAGACTACTCCTCGGTGGGCCAGTTTTTCTCCAAGGAGTTCCGCCGGGCCCTGCCCCACCTGTCGCTCGGGCGGTCGCTCATCCACGTGCTGGGAGACTATTTCGGCCCGGAAAAGGCCCGGTTGGCCTTCACCTTCCAGGCCAAATACCTCGGCATGTCTCCCTGGGATTGTCCGGGTGCCTTCGGCCTTTTATCCTACATCGAGCACGCATATGGCGTTTACCACGTGACCGGCGGTTTAAGCGTCATCTCCGAGCGCATGGCGGACGTGATCCGGGAACACGGGGGCCGCATCGAACTGGGCACGCCCGTCAAGCAATTGTGGCTGGAAGGCCGCAGCGTCCGGGGCGTGGAATTGCCATCGGGCGAAAAGGTGCACGCGGACGAGGTGATCCTCAACGCCGATTTCGCCCACGCCATGTCCACCCTGGTCCCGGACGGCGTCCTGCGGACCTGGAGCCGCGAAAGCCTGAAGCGGCGCGACTATTCCTGTTCGACCTTCATGCTTTATTTGGGCCTCGATACCCTGTATCCTTCCCTCGGGCACCATACCATCGTCTTTGCGGACGATTACCGGAAGAACGTGGAAAACATCTTTAAAACCAAACATCTGTCCGAGGACAACTCCTTCTACATCCGGAACGCCAGCGTGACCGACTCCACCCTGGCGCCTCCCGGGAAGTCGGCAGTTTACGTGCTCGTGCCCGTTCCCAACCAGTCCAGCGGCATTGACTGGTCCCGGGAGCAGGACCGGTTCCGCGATCTGATGCTGAAAACCATCGCCCGCAGGACCCCCATGCAGGATATCGAACGGCACATCGAGCAGGAACGCATCATCACTCCCGAGCATTGGGAGCGCGATTATGGGATTTTTTACGGAGCGACCTTCAATCTCTCGCACAAGCTGACCCAGATGCTGTATTACCGTCCTCACAATGTCTTCGAGGAACTCGGCCACTGCTACTTGGTAGGCGGCGGGACCCACCCCGGCAGCGGCCTGCCCACCATCTACGAATCCGGACGCATCACCGCCAACTTGATATCCAAAAAGCACCGGATTCCCTACATTTCCAAGAATCTGCAAATTTGACCCTTCTCAGTTTGGGCCGGGGAAGGGCCGAGTATTCCCGCCTCTTTTCGGGCTGGCTTTGAACCGGTAAGGCCCCAGGCGCTTTGGGATCGGTTCGCTGTTGCTGCGCGACCTGTTTGGGTTTGGCAAGGATGGAAAACAAAACGCGCGGAAAGTATCCCCTGTGCCGCGGGACGGAGCCCTGCGGTCGGGGCGGAACGCATCCGGGTTAGAAGAGATACGTTACGGAGAGTTTGAGATGAGTATTTTGATTTCCGTGTTCAAAGGTGGAATCTTCGTAGCGCGGAGGTCCCAAGCGGCCCTGGGCGCGGTTGGTGGAACCTACGCCTTCCGTGGGCATGCCGAGAAAATTGGTATCCAGCTTCCGGTTGTTGTTCTCATCGTGCAACACGCTGACGGCGTAGGTCCCGGGTTCCACGCCCCGAAATACCACCCGGGCCTGGCCGCCCACGATTCCCGCCTGCAGGGACACCAGGGATTTGGTCGCGTCGTTGGGAAAACCCTCG
>Ga0315542_1001885_pt1 | contig 13029 bp, 17 predicted proteins | sample SalMarSW160120MG_FD_202541 | JGI IMG/M metagenome (GOLD analysis project Ga0315542, IMG submission 202541) | Salt marsh sediment microbial communities from the Plum Island Ecosystem LTER, Massachusetts, United States - Salt Marsh Sediment SW1601-20 ... | reverse complement strand
TACAACTTACATATAACCGAATTGTTTTGCAAAACTGAACGGGGAACCCTGAACCGCTTTTTACTTTTTTATGGAAGATGTTTTTGACATCGTATGGCTGAAAATACTGGTTCTTATCCATGCTTTGGTCAAAGGTCTCGATTTTTTATTCGCCCCGCTGAATCCTTTGGGACCGGCAGTGGCGATATCGGTCATCGTGGTGTTGACGGTTGCATCCACCAAGTTCTTAAGCAGAATCTACAAAACAAAACGATATCTCGAGCTGCAAGAAGAGTTTCAATACCTTTACAATCTCCGAAACGAAGCACTTACCTGCAAAGATCCTGAAAAAGGCAAAGCCCTTGCTAAAAATATCGACCAAGCCCGACTCAATCAGGTGTATTACGATTATTTTTTCGAAGGTCTTTTAAACAGCATACCTACGAAATACTTGCCCATTCTCATCATGCTCGCCTATGTCAACGAGACCTTTAAATCAAAGAACCTGCTTGAAAATTTCGGGCGGGATTATATACTTAAATTTGTTGATTTTAACGGAAACGTCGTTAAAATCGGCTCGGTTTTATGGTTTGTGCTTTCCATGCTGATGGTTTATCTATTATGGTTTGTTATCGGTCGTTTGGTCTTTAGATATAAAAAGAAAAAATAATCATCTCCAAATTCGAAATCCGGTCAATTGATGTCCCGATCATTCATCATTTTCATTTTTTTCGGTATTACTTGCGCTTTTATCGCTTGTAATGCTGATTTGACGATCAAATCCACCTGTGTTTCCTGTCATCAGGGACTGGAACCGGCTTCCGTCACCCACCCCATCTGCATGGACTGCCACGGTGGCGATTCAAAATCCGAAGATAAAAACGTTTCTCACAAAACCATGCTCGGTCCTAAAAATCCATCGGATCCAAAATTCTGGGAACAAACCTGCGGAAAGTGTCATCCCTATCAGCTGAATCGAGTTCGGGCCACTATCATGCTCACCAATACCGGCATGATCAAAAACATTCAGAAAACCTGGGAAGGAGAAGACAATAAGCTTTACAGTACACAGCCGGAAAATCTCTTTTCCGCAAATGGAATGCCCCTTGAATTGAAAGATGTCTCTCAATTGAACAACCTTTCCGGTGAGCTGTATCGAAAATTCTGCTCACAGTGTCATGTGGGAATCGAAGCCGATGGAAAATACGCCGCCAGCCACGCCTCCGGGTGTGCGGCATGCCATTTCCCATACAACGATATTGCCACCTATCAGGGGAACGATCTGACCGTCAAAGGCAATCAACCTTATTCGGCAAACCATCGATTGGCGGCCCTTCCCGGAAATGATGTCTGTTTGCGCTGTCACAACCGCAGCGGCCGTATGGCACTTTCTTATCAGGGACTTCATGACGGAAATAATGGTTTGGTGCCGACCCGAAACGGCCTGCCTGGTCCCAGAATAATCAGCGGCGCTCGCAATCTCACATATATTACAGAAGACATCCATTTTGCCGGGGGAATGGACTGTATTGACTGTCATACGTCCAGAGACATCATGGGTGACGGCTATGCCTATGAAAACATGTACCATCAGACAGAGATCCGCTGTGAGGACTGCCATGGCACCGGAAAAAAGCACCCCGATTTTAGAGAAATTACCCGTGAAAACGATGAAGCCATGCGGGAATCAAAAAGCTACTCCATCAAAATGCAGCCCGGTATGAAAATGATCGTCACCGGTAAGGGCCGCAACTATTCCAACGTGTTTTATGAATCCGGCAAGGTTTATGTGCTTAGCAAACGCACTGGAAAGTTGCATCAAACCCCGTTGATTACCGGAACCCCGGAACATACCATCGCCGGTCATGAACGTATGGAGTGTTATACATGTCACTCCCGAGCCGTGCCCCAGTGTTTTGGCTGTCACACCCGGTATGATCAGACCAAATTGGGTAAAGATTATATAAAGGATCGTGAAACAAAAGGAAAGTTCAGCGAAACCGAGGACTGGCGTAAACTTTATCCATTTCCCCTATCCCTTAACCAACGCGGCAAAATATCTCCGGTAACACCGGGGTGCCAGACCTTTGTGACGGTGGTGGATGAATACGGCAGGACAACCCAAAAAGAATATGTAGCAAAATTTAAGGGGAAAAAACAATTGCGCTTTGCGCCGTTTTATTCTCACAATACCGGAAGAACCGCCGTCGGTTGTTCAGAATGTCATGCAAACCCAATATTTTTAGGTTTCGGACAACACGTGGTCAACGAAAACAGCATCCAGGCCACCTTGCTGTGTGAAAAATCAAAAGAAAAACCCCTGGATGGTTTCTTGAAAATGAAAAACGGAAATGTGAGCGCCTTTTCCGGCATTACCCGCGAAAATTCACGGCCTCTGAACGGCTCGGAAATAAAAAGAATTCTGGCAGTAAACCAGTGTCTTGTGTGCCATGATGATCCCAAAGATCCGATTTATCAAAAGCCACTCGATGAAACCATGCTAAACATTTGCCTCAACCGGTCCGGCCCGGCAACCATCGAGTTACCGAGAGTTCGAAAAATTACAAAGGCTTACCCCGTCATGCTTGAACGGGAAAAAGTCCGGTTTCAAATCAAGGATATTCCAGGTTCAACGTACAATGTCATTTTTGATCAAATGATGAGCACGCGATCTACTGAAAAGGCTTTTGTTCAGAAAACCCTCGGAAAGGAAGATCCTGAATTTTTTCATAAAAATTGTGAATCATGCCACGTTAAAAGCTGTGATGACTGTCATAAAAGAGACGGAGACGTTCTCATACGCCCAACGTCGAGTCAATGTCTGGATTGTCACAAAGGATATTTCACCGGATGGGAATATTATGGAAGAGCGCCCCGTGAAGACAACCTGCGATATCAGCGTGGCAAAACGGTCGAAGGAGAAACATTTCTCAAAATGCTGCCGGATGTTCATGCCCGGGCAGGCATGGAATGCGGCGACTGTCATTCCATGAAAAGCCTCATGGCCGGGAAAAAATCATCGAAAACGTGTGTTGACTGTCATAAGGCAGACCCGGCGGTTATCGAGCACCGTATCGATGCCCATAAAAAAAATCTCGAGTGTTATGCCTGTCACAGTGCATGGGCCTCCCAGGAGTACGGCACTTTTTTCGTCCGGTTCAAGGACAGTTCCAACAAACAATATTTTCGGCTACGCCCGTGGGGTAACGAAAATTATATCAAGAGCGGTTTTATAAAAAAACAGGATTTGCCGCCTCTGGGCATCAATCAACGCGGAAAGATCAGCCCCATCCGGCCGCAGTTCATCGTCTATTTTACCGACATCGAAAACAACAAACCCGTTGGTGAAGAAAACCGACTGCTTGCCGCCCGATGGAAGGCCTTCTGGAAAAAGAAGAAGATCGTATGTATCGACTTCAAAAAAACGGTATGACATTGACCTCGTTCTGGTCCCAAAAGGGACAAACCGTTGGCAATGGATCGTTTATTTCACCTGAGCGCTTTAAAAAAATGACGTCAAAACCCCCTGAATTCAAAAACGCATATGTTAAAAAATGGAAACGACTCATAAAGGCCGTCGAAAACTGATCAAGACACTGATCTTGTCGGTAATTTCTCTGCCCCTGATCGGAAGGTTTCTGATTCCCAGGATAGTGCACCGAAAAGCACTTTTACGGATAAAAAAAGAAAAGGTTCCGGGTGGCGGTGCCTTGATTTTTGGACAAAAAAAGATTGCCGTGATAAGAAAGAATCAAGAAATTTACGCACTCAACCTCACCTGCACCCATCTGGGCTGTACGGTGAATGCGACGCCCAAAGGATTTGTCTGTCCTTGTCACGGCAGTGTATTTACTACCCGCGGCGAGGTTGTCAAAGGACCGGCTGATCGGCCTTTGAAAAGACTCGCCGTCGAGGAACAGGGCGATGATGTTTTAATTAAAAGCTGATTTCGGTTTGTTGGTGTTCTAATCGTTAGAAATTTATAAAAGTGAGCTCTTGCTCACAAGTCTTGTCCGCCTCGGGTGGGTTTATCCGCCTTCGGAGAGATCTTTCAGCCAAGAATTTAATTATGGTTATAGCAGTTTAGATTTTCAGGATTAAAGGATGCAGAACGAAAACGGCCTATTTAACGAATTCATCCGTCACCTGTTCCCCCGGATGGTGCGCCGGCAGAACCTTAAGATCACGTACACGTTCTGTCTGGGAGGACTGGCGTTTACAGCGTTTATAGTGCTCATGGCCACCGGTTTGCTCCTGTTGTTTTATTATCAACCCTCTTCCGAAGGCGCATTCGGTTCGATACTCTTTTTAGAATCATCGGTTCCGGCCGGACTATACGTTCGCAGTCTTCACCGCCTGGCGTCCCATGCATTTCTGGTACTTATTTTTCTGCACACCTTGCGGGTGATTCTCACCGGTGCCTTTCGAAAACCACGGGAACTGAACTGGATCATCGGTTTTTTTCTGCTCTGCCTGGCGCTTTTTGAAGCATATACCGGATATCTTCTGCCCATGGACCAGATTGCCGTTTGGGCCACACACACTGGTTTGGAGCTCATTAAGGTCGTGCCCTTTGGAAAAGTAATCGTTCAGATTCTGGCGCCGGATGGTGTTGGGCAGCCAATATCTTTGCTGCGCTTTTACATCCTCCATATCGTTATTATTCCTGTTACGGTTTTACTTCTTTCCTTTTTACATTTTTACCGAATTCGCCAGAACAAGGAGATGTTACCTTACCTGTGAAAGATTATATCCCCACATCGCCGTTTTTGTTTCGAATCATCAAAAGAGCCATGGTGCTGCTTGTCGGGGTATTGCTGTTATTGGCAGTCATCGTTCCAGCACCCCTGCAGGACCCCGGGAATCTTGAAAAATCACCCAACCCTGTCAAGGCGGCCTGGTTTTTTCTCTGGATACAGGAGTTGGCGAGCTATTCAACAAAGATGATTTATATCATCATGCTGATGGGAATATGCTTTTTTCTCCTACCGTATCTGCCGGGAATTTCTGAATCCGAACAGGCCAGATGGATGCCCAAAGATCAGCAATGGGTCAATATCGTTACCGTGTTCATTTTTCTATGCATATTGGCACTTACCGTTGTTGCCATGTTTTTCCGGGGGACAAATTGGGGCTTCGTATCCTTGTTGTAGTCATTCTGATAGGGCTTATCTGGTTGACAGGTCCTTATTTTTATAAAGGCCATACAGGCTGTGTGGAATGCCACGCCCCGCATTTTGAAACAGACGGAACCTGCGTCGATTGTCACCGGGGAGACCCCCGAACCCTTCGGATGCACATCGCCCATTATCGCTTGATTCAAGGTAAATATGCCTGTTTTACACTTCCGGGAGATTCTGTTACAAGGGACGGCTGGCGACTGATCGATACATCCGGGTGCCGGCGATGCCATAAGACCAGCCGGCAAGGAAATCGTCTGGCATCGGACCTGGATGCGTCTTTGGATAAAACGCTGCCCGAAGGTCTGGCCCATGCCATTATATATCCGGCAGTATTTATGCCCAATTTTTATTTTAATGAACCGGAAGTTCTCAAACTGGTAAACGCCATCCTGGGGTCAAGCGCCGTTTGGGAGCCGGATTCCGGAGAAAGCCCCAAGGTCATTTACTTTGAAAAAAGCAAAGAAGACGATAATAATACGTTTAACAAACACTGTGGTTCATGCCATCGGGTGTTGACGCAACAGTTCGGCGGTTTCGGACATGGCGATATCGGTCCCAATCTTTCAGGGATTCTTAGCCGGTTCTATTTTAAAAACTTTAAAGACGGCAAATCCTGGGATGTAAACAGACTGGAGCAGTGGCTGAAAAATCCTCGTGATATCAGGATCAATGCGCAAATGCTGCCCATCAAACTTACAAAAGATGAATTGAAAAATCTTATACATATCCTGAGCCTATAAGGTGACAAAATGACCAATATAATTTGGGCCATACTAAAAACAGTCGCGACTATTTTTTTGAATGATAAGAAATGGCCGTGTTGAAATGCCGTTGATGGCTTGCACCCTAAACGAGCGTAAACAAAAGAGATGGTGATCATAATATATTAATTTTAATGAGTAATCCGATGATTTGAACAGTTTTTAATATCTCTATAGACAGTCAGATATGAATTCTGCAACTTTATATCGATTTTGTTTACCCTGCGGGAAAACCGATGATACCCCATCTCCTTCGTTGCCGAGGGTTCGCGGTAGACGACTACAGCTTCGCCCTCGGTCGCGTTTCGCAGTATAACGAAGATCCCGTTATCGGGGGGATCTGAGGCACCTCGACTTTCGCTCAATTAGGGTTGGAAATAAGTACTTGACAAGCATACATGTTTGGAATTATTTTTTTTAATCATAGCGCTTCAACTTAAAGCGGGAAGGAGGTGAAGGCTGTCTCGAAATCATTGAGCCTTAATATTTTACCTAATTATAATTTAAGATGAGGAGGTTTTTACATGAGAAAATCATTTGTTTTTGTTCTTGCTTTGGTATTTATCTTAGGAACAGTTGGTCTTGCTTTTGCTGCGGACAATATGATGCAAGCAAAAGAAAAAGAGATTCATTCTGGATTTGTCAAAATGATTCCGAAGGATCGTCTGATCGATGTATGGAAGTTTCATGAAGTCTGGGAAAAAGCCATGAAAGATCCCGCCTATCGCGCAAAAATCTATCTGATTGATGTGCGGACCGACTCCGAGTGGAATGCGTTTCATATTGAAGGCACCGATCATATTCAGGCGGGGCATATGTATGTTATCCCCAAGAAGATCGCCGATCCCAATGCTGAGATCTACATTTGGTGCCGGACGAATCACCGGGCCAAATATGTCGGTGGCTTCCTTTATAAATATGGTTACAAAAATGTATATGTTGTAAGCTCCACCACCATGAAAGGAGAGAAAAATACTGGTGGCGTGGTCGGCTGGGCCCAGGCCGGCTTTCCTTTTGTCAACCAGTTTACCGGAAATTTCTACATCAAGGAATACCGCCAGAGTCCTTCCAAAGCGGAAATGTCAGGTTACCGTATAAGAATGTGGCATCCCTATTGATAGCCAATCACCATCATCAAGGGAAAAGAAGCGATTCTTTTCCCTTGATGACTTTTCTTTTTTTCTTCATTTCTATGCACTCAAATCATTTTCCTTTTAAAATTTTGTAAAAAATGTTTGACTTGCTCCGGCATGTGTTATATATTCCATAAAAAGAATATAAGGAGCACTCATGAAAACATTTGTAAAGGTGATGAAGGCCCTTTCCGATCCCAACAGGGTGAAAATTATAAAGCTGTTGCAACAAAAGATGATGTGCGTTTGCGAGCTTCGGGCAGCCTTGAAAATTTCCCAGCCGAGCGTTTCCAAACATTTGAAAATACTCGAAGACGCTGGGTTGGTCGATTATCAGAAAGATGGTCTGTGGGTCAACTATTATCTATCGGACGGTCACCACAGTCCCTATGCCGCCAGCCTGCTGGGGAACATCAAGCACTGGCTGAACGATGATCCCCAAGTTGCGAATTTGATCCAAAAAGCACCGTTTTTAAATCGAGAAGAAATATGTAGCACATAATTTTTTTTGCCTTAATATATAGCCAAATAAGCATATTGTAATTTATAGATCTCGGTTTTGTTTCAAAAATATATAAAACGTAGAAATTTTTTAAGGGACACAGAGGATCACAGATCCCCAAAAAAGAAGATATCAAAATATGGATATCCGAATAATTGTTAATTCAAAGAAGGAGGTTATTATGGAAGATTTTGAGGAAATTTTTGAAACCGGGTTGAAATTTCACGGACATAAATGTCCGGCCATGCCCATGGGGCTTAAAGCTGGATTGGCTGCCATGAAGATACTGGGAGTGGAACGTTCCCAGGACAAGGAACTATTTATTGAATCGGAAACCGGCAAAGGCCATGCCGCCGGATGTTTTCTGGACGGCCTGATGATGGCCACTGGCTGTACGTATGGAAAATCGAATATCCAAAAGCTTTATTACAACAAAATGGCGTTTACCCTCATTGACCAGCAAACCGGTCGAGCTGTCAGGGTCTCCGTAAATCCTGATTTTCTTGAAAAAGCATTGGGTTCTCCTTTTGTGCAAAAAAGAAAGGCCGGTGTGCCGCCCCAGGATGTGGCGCCGGAGATCACCGACCCATTGGTCAACAGGATTAAAGGACTGCCGGAGTCCGAATTCCTCAATATCGGAGAGATTTACACTATAAACGTAAAGAAAGGAAAGGGCGTATTTGATACCAAACGGTGTGAAAAATGCGGTGAGGTCACCTTTGTTTCCAAGCTTCGTGTCGATACAGAAGGGAAGACTGTCTGCATTCCGTGCTCGGGATATGAAGAATAAAAGATGAAAAGTAATCACGAAAACACGAAAAACGAAACGCTCGACATTTTATCAGCATCTTTTTCGTGTTTTCGTGGTCATTTATTTCCGGCATAATCAGTTTAAGGAGTCAATTCCAATGGTTCTTGTATCGGTCACAATTGTAATACTCGTGCTCTCTTTCATCTTCTCCATGTTGGGACTGGGCGGTGCTATGCTGTATATTCCGGTGTTTCACTGGTTTGGATTCGATTTTAAGTCAGTGGCAATCCCCACAGGCCTTTTGCTGAACGGAATTACAGCGCTTTCAGCCGCAGTGTTTTATCTGCGAGCTAAAATGGTGGATGTAAAGGGTTCGATTCCCCTGATCATTTCATCTTTTATCGGAGCACCGGTTGGTGCTTTTTTTACACGGATGGTTCCCACACAGACATTAATTCTTCTGTTTGCCGTGGCCATGATCTTTGCCGGTGGCCGGATGCTGCTCACCTCTAAAAATCCGGACAAAGAAAAGATGATGGCACTTAAGTTGCGGATTGTCTTGATGAGTCTTGGTGGTTTCTGTATCGGCTTTATCGCCGGACTGCTGGGTGTAGGAGGCGGATTCCTGTTTGTCCCCATGATGCTGCTTATGGGATATCACACCAAACAGGCGGCAGCAACCAGTGCTTTTGTGGTGATATTTTCTTCTTTTTCCGGATTTGCCGGCCATATTGCCGAAGGACATTTCAACTGGCCCCTGATGATTGTCACATCCATCATTGTCATTGTGGGTTCTCAAATTGGCGCAAAAGTAATGAAAGAGAAGATGAAGGCAAAGTGGATCAAACAGATGTTCGGTGTGGTGCTGGTGAGTGTGGCTATTAAACTGCTGTGGAAACTATATTTGTAGGATTGGTAACTACTCAATAAATTATGATGCCAAACGTCATTTTCGTGAAAACGGGAATCCAGAAAATAAAAATATTATTTTATCCTGACTGGTTGAAAACTTACAAATTGGAACGCTGTAAATGAATTTGAAAAAAATGCGCCTTGAACTCGATATTTCAGATATCCGGCAAATACTGTCTATGGCCCTGGATGAAGATAAAGACAAAACGCTGGCATATATCAAATAAAATCTGGCCAAGCAGGTGGAAAAAGCCTTGCGGCCGCATTGAGTGCCGGTATTCGAGGTCAGTTACGTCCCCTGTCAGATGGATAGCTTTAAATAAACTCTTTGTGTCTTTGGACCTTTGTGGCAAATATTTTTTTTCGTTATGCCCGAATTAAGGAGGAAGATAAATTGGGTAACACAACTATTACAAATAAATCGAAGGTTGTTTTGAAAGAATCTGTAGAAATTGAAAAAGAAGAAACACAACCGAGTCTGATCGACTGGAAAACCATTTGGAAACCGCTGAGCATTATCGTGGGTGGTTTTATCATCTTTTTCTGGCTCCCTATAGGCAACAGCCGTTTCAACGGCGCCGTGATCGAGGCACTGGCTCTTGCCAAGTGGTATGCCCAGGAACACGTGATTCTCTGCCTGGTCCCTGCTTTTTTCATTGCCGGCGCCATTGCCTGTTTCGTGTCCCAGGCCGCGGTCATGAAATACTTAGGCGCCGGCGCCAAAAAAGTGCTGGCCTATGGCGTCGCATCAGTATCCGGCTCTATCCTGGCGGTCTGCTCCTGTACCGTCTTGCCTCTTTTTGCCAGCATCTGGAAGCGGGGTGCAGGGCTTGGACCGGCCATCGCGTTTCTCTATTCCGGCCCGGCCATTAATATCCTGGCCATTGTTCTGACCGCTCGGGTTTTAGGGCTTCCCATCGGCATCGCTCGAGCAATAGGCGCGATCATCTTTAGTATCGTCATCGGTCTGATCATGCATTTTCTATTTAGAAAAGAAGAAGAAGCCAAAGCCCAGGCAGCCATGCATATGCCCGAACCTGAGGTTGAACGTCCCCTGTGGCAAAATACCATCTATTTTGCCGTCATGGTGTTTATTCTAATTTCTGCCACCTGGGGTAAACCAGGCGAACCCACCGGCCTGTGGCATGCCATTTACAGTATCAAATGGATGATGACCGGCTTTTTTGCGTTAATTCTGGGTGTACTTCTTGTCATCTGGTTCAAAGTAAAGGCCTATAAGGTCGGGCTGGCCGGCGCGGCTGTTCTGGTTCTGGCGCTTCTTTTCCCACACGAGCCACTTATCGCCTTTTCTGCCGGCATCATCGGATTGGTGTGGATGATCACCACCACTCGGGGAGAAACCGAAAACTGGTTTCTTTCTTCCTGGGATTTCACCAAGCAGATCATGCCGCTGCTCTTTGCCGGGGTTCTGGTAGCCGGTCTCCTTCTGGGACGACCCGGTTCAGAAGGCCTTATCTCTTCAAAGTGGGTAAGCGGCCTGGTGGGCGGGAACTCCCTGTGGGCAAATCTTTTTGCTTCAGTTGCCGGCGCGTTCATGTACTTTGCCACACTCACGGAGGTGCCGATTTTACAAGGGCTCCTTGGTTCCGGCATGGGCCAGGGGCCGGCCCTGGCGCTGCTCCTTGCCGGGCCTGCTTTGAGCCTGCCGAACATGCTGGTGATCCGAAGTGTGCTGGGCACCAAGAAGACCATTGCCTACATCACCCTGGTCGTCATTATGGCCACCATCAGCGGAATGATTTTCGGGCATTTTTTTATATAGAAGATAATCTATTCAGCCACTAAGACACAAAGGCACCAAAAATGAGTATGAATTATAAACCATTATCAAAAGAAGAAATATCTCTCGCCCAAAAAGATAACATGCCACCTATTAAAAATGGCATTTAAAAAATTATACGATAATCTTTTGTGTTTTTGTGTCTTTATGTCTCAAGTTTTTAGATCCAAGGAGAAAGCATTATGTCAGATGATAAGGTCACGCGAATCAGCGTCGGTAGACACGCTACGGGTATCATCGGACTGCAACCGATCCTCGAAGAAGTTGCCAATGAATTTAAAGGCAAAACCGACGATGAAATCAAGGCCGAACTTTTAAATCGATTGTCTCAAAAAAACTACATCAGCAGTAGGACCAGAGATGTCTACGGCCACGCATTTTTAAGAGAATACAAAAAGTTCGTCGAAGAACCCTTTGAAGACACCGAAGCTGGCAGGCTGGAAATCAAAGTATTGGGCCCGGGTTGTCCTCGCTGTGAAAAACTCGAGCAGGATCTCATGACAATGATGGCCGAACTCAATATTGCCGCCGATCTTGAACATGTCCGGAATCCATTAGAAATCGCAAGCTACGGTGTCATGGGATCGCCGGCTTTGATCATCAATGGCCAAGTCAAAGTCGTTGGGTCCGTCCCGCCGGCTAAAAAACTCAAAGAATGGTTGATGGCGGCAGCAAAATCTTCTACCTAGTTTGAGCGTTTCAATTTTTAAAATGGAATCAAAGATCATTTGTTTTTACTATGTTAGACATGATTAACGGGATTTCTATGATCTTTCTTTTATTTCTTCCTTCCCTGATGGAAAGAAGAAAACTCCAAAGAATCCTGTAGATCCTGTCTAAACAAAATAACAAAAAAGGAGAAAAACATGGAAATTAAAGTACTGGGCCCCGGATGCCCAAAATGCAAGCAGACCGAAAAGAATGTCAAGGACGCGGTTGCTGAAACCGGCGTGGATGCCACGGTCGAAAAAGTTACCGATATCATGGAAATTGCCGGCTACGGTGTTTTCGGCACTCCTTCTGTTATCATTGATGGGGAAGTAAAAAGCGTCGGCAAGATCCCCACAAAAGAGGATATCAAGTCATGGTTAAATAAATAAAGGAGTTGATTTGGTGAAAAAACTACGACTGGGGATTTGTCTTTTACTACTGATATGTTTGTTTTTATTCATACCGATTTTAGGAAATGTCCGGGCAGATGAATTTGAAAACCTGCCGGTCAAAGGGATGGTTACCATGATCGATCTGGGCGCTAAAAAGTGCATCCCATGCAAAATGATGGCGCCGATCATGGAAAAAATGGAAATAGTGTACAAAGGGAAAGCAGTCATCGCTTTTATCGATGTATGGGAGCATCGGGAACCCGTCACTCGGTTCGGTATCCGGGCAATCCCCACACAAATCTTTTTCGATAAAAACGGCCAGGAAGTTTACCGGCATGAAGGATTTTTGGCTGAAAAAAATATTGTCGCAATACTGGAGAAAATGGGTGTCAAGTAAATCGTTATGATTGAATCATTCTTTTTGACGGTAAATGAATGGATTGCCGGCGGTACTGCCATTGCCGCTCTGGGCTGTTTTGTGTGGGGAATGATCAGCGTGCTCTTCAGTCCGTGCCATCTGGCATCGATTCCGCTTATTATTGCCTATGTAGGCGGCCAGCAACGGGCATTGAGTCCCAAACAGGCAAGTTCTTATGCCGTACTGTTTACCCTGGGGCTGTTTATCACCATTGCGGTCATCGGCATTGTTTGCGCATTGCTGGGCCGGATGCTTGGCGACGTGGGGAATTACTGGCAAATTCTCATCGGCCTGGTGCTGGTCTGGGTGGCCTTGGGTATGCTGGGCGTTGAGAAATGCGCTATGTCCGGAAGCCTGCTGTATCGTCTGAATTTAAAAGGGCTGTTCGGGGCGTTTGCACTGGGTCTGGCATACGGAGTTCTTTCCGGTTCCTGTACCTTCGGATTTATCGCCCCGATACTGGCAATTATCACGATCCAGCAAAAA
>Ga0315542_1001883_pt1 | contig 13043 bp, 10 predicted proteins | sample SalMarSW160120MG_FD_202541 | JGI IMG/M metagenome (GOLD analysis project Ga0315542, IMG submission 202541) | Salt marsh sediment microbial communities from the Plum Island Ecosystem LTER, Massachusetts, United States - Salt Marsh Sediment SW1601-20 ... | reverse complement strand
ACGTGCACGACTGCTTCACCATCGCCGAGATCATGGCCTACGAGGACCTGGGGTTCTGTGGCCGGGGCGAGGGCGGCGCCTTCGTCGCGGAGCGGCAGTCGTACATCGGCGGCGCCACCCCGGTGAATGTGGACGGGGGGCTGAAGGCCAAGGGCCATCCCATCGGCGCCACCGGCGTCTCGATGACCTACGAGATCGTCAAGCAGCTGCGCGGCGAGTGCGGCGAGCGCCAGGTGCCGGGGGCCGACGTCGGTCTGACCCACAACGTGGGCGGCATCGGGCAGTACTGCTTCGTGCACGTCTACAGGAGGGATTGAGCATCGTGTTCGAATGGTTCGGCAAGGTCAGCTACTCGCCCCATACCAAGATCGCCGATTTCGCGCGACACCTGAAGGACGGGCGGCTGATGGCCTCGCGCTGCCGGCAGTGCGGGTACGTGTCGTTTCCCCCGCGGGCGGACTGCCCGCAGTGCCTGAGCGGAGAGTTCGCGTTCCAGGAGCTGACCGGCGCGGGCGAGGTGGTGACCTTCACCCGCATCGACGCGGCCCCGGCCGGCTTCGAGGACCTGGCGCCCTTCGTCGTGGGGGTGGTGGATCTCGCCGAGGGGGGCCGGCTGCTGGCCTGGTTCGGGGACACGATTCCCGAGGGGGACATCGCCATCGGCATGCCGGTGCAGGTGGTTCCCCGGATCTTCGAGGAGATCGAGGAGATCAAGGTCTACTACAGCCTCGAGCGGCCCGGCACGAGCTGGGTCAAGACGGACTCATCCTGAAGCGCGGATCCCTGCGGGGATCGGCGCGCGGGCCCGGGAGGATTCATGATGGCTGCTGAACGACGGACCATCGAGTTCGCGATCGCCGACGACATCGCCTTCATCACGCTCGACAGCCCGCCCGTGAACATCCTCAGCCGCGCCATGATGGACGAGATCAGCGACGTCCTTGCCGAGGTGGCGGACGACACCTCGCTCAAGGGGGTGGCGATCCAGGCCCGGGGCAAGGCGTTCTGCGCCGGGGCCGATGTCGGCGAGCACCGGCCGGACCAGGTCCGCGAGATGATCGCGTCCTTCGGCCGCATGTTCCGGCGCTTCGATGCGCTGGCCGTGCCGACGGTGATGGCCGTCGACGGGGCGGCCCTCGGCGGCGGCTTCGAGCTGGTGCAGATGGCGGACGTGCTGCTGGCCAGCGAGCGCGCCACCTTCGGCCAGCCCGAGATCCGTCTCGGATTCTTCGCGCCGGTCGGCGTGGCCGAGCTGCCCGCGCTGGTCGGCCGGGCCAAGGCCATGGAGATCACCTGTCTGGGGCGGACCTACGGCGCCGCCGAGATGCAGGCTTGCGGCCTGGTCTCGCAGGTGGTGCCGTCGGAGGGGCTGGAGGAGGCGCTGGGCGCGGTCCTGAAGGACCTGCGGCGGGCCAGCCCGCTGGTCATGCGGCTGAACGTCCGCACGCTCAAGGAGCTGCGCGGACGCCGCTTCGCCGAGGCGCTCGCCGGGGCGGAAGAGGCCTTCCTGGAGGAGCTGATGGTGGCCGAGGATCCCGTCGAGGGGATCAACTCCTTCTACGAGAAGCGGCGGCCCGCCTGGCGGAACCGTTAGCAGCGGGCAAGAGGGGTGCGAGGATGAAGATTGTCGTGATCGGTGCCGGCGCTCTCGGTGGGCTCATCGGCGCACACCTGACCGAGATCGGCGAGGACGTCGTTCTCGTGGAGATCAACCAGTCCCGCGTGAAGCTGCTCAACGAGGACGGCCTCTACATCTCGCAGGGCAGCGAGGGCGAGCGCTGCGTGCGCGTGCGGGCCGTTCCCTCGCTGGAGGGCCTCGCGCCGGCGGACCTCGTCTTCGTCTCGGTGAAGAGCTACCAGACGGCGGACGCCGTCCGCGACGCGCAGCCGATCATCGGGCCGCAGACCTACGTGCTCTCGATGCAGAATGGAATCGGCAACACCGACGTCATGGCGGAGATCCTCGGACCCGAGCGGGTCCTCTGCGGGATCACCTACCACAGCATCCAGCACACCGGCCCCAACCGCCTGCGCTACCGCCCCGGCATCAAGCCGATCCAGATCGCGCCCAAGGACGGTAGGATCACCCCCGAGATCGAGGCTGTCGGCGAGGTGTTCGGCAAGGCCGGCCTGGCCACCAACGTCGTCGAGCAGATCGACGACGTGATCTGGCAGAAGCTGCTCCACAACGCGGTGGTCAATCCGGTGTCGGCGCTCACGGGCCTGTCCTGCCGGGAGCTGCTGGACGACGAGGATCTGCAGGACTTCATGCGGCAGCTCTGCTACGAGATCATCGCCGTCATGCGCGGGCGGGGCGTGCCCATCGTCGACGAGGAGGACCCCTACCGGCCGGTCATCGGCTCGCAGAAGGCCCTCGGCAAGAACCGTCCCTCCATGTGGCAGGACCTCGTGCGCGCCACGCGCACCGAGGTGGACGCCATCAACGGGGCCGTGGTCAAGGAGGCGGAACGGCTGGGCCTGGCCGCTCCGCTCAACTGGGGCCTGGTGCGCTTCATCCATTCCCGCGAGCGGCAGAAGTTCCTGCGCAAGCAGGAGATCTCCGACACGCTGCGGGCTGCGGCGTCCGCTCCCGCGAAGCGCGCGGCGCGCCCGGCCGCCCGGGCGCAGTTCCGGCCGACACCGAAGGCCGAGGAAGGCGGCATGCCGCACGGGCGGGTCGCCCTGAAGGTCGCCCCCCGGCTGAAGGAGCTGCTGCGCGACTACTACCAGGACGTGCAGGCGGCCAACGACGATCCGCAGCGCCGCGTGGCCTACGTCTCCGGCATGGGGCCGGTGGAGCTGGTACGGGCGCTGGGCATGACGCCCTACTTCCCGGAGAATCACGCGGCGCTGATCGGGGCCAGCCGCCAGACCGGCCGCTACATACCGCGCGCCCTGAGCGAGGGATTCTCGCAGTTCGCGAGCTCGGCCATGGCCAGCGACATCGGCGCGATGCTCACCGGCGACAGCCCGCTGGTGTCCGTCTACGGCATCAGCGGCCCGCCGGCGCCGGACGTGATGGTCTACAACACGAACTACGGGCAGCGTTTCATCCGCTGGTTCGACTATTACGGCAAGTACTTCGGCGCTCCCGTCTACGGCCTGCATCCGCCGGCGGCGCTGAGCGAGCTGGACCAGGTGGACGTGACCGCCGCGTCCCAGCAGCTGTGGCGCCTGGCCGGCCAGCTGGCGAAGCTGACCGGCCGGAAGCTCGACGTCGACCGCCTGGCCGAGGTGGTTCACCTGTCGTCCAAGGCCACCTGGCTCTGGCAGGAGATCCTCGAGCTGGCCCGGACCGTGCCGTCGCCCCTCACCTTCTTCGACACCCTGATTCACGTCGCGCCCATGGTGCTCATGCGGGGCACGCCGGAGGCGGTCGAGTACTACTCGCTGCTGAAGGCGGAGATCGAGGACCGGGTGGCGGAGCAGGTCGCGGCCGTGCCCGGCGAGCGCTATCGCTTCTATTGGGAAGGCCCGCCGATCTGGTGCGCGCTGCGACCCCTGGCCGAGCTCTTCTTCGACAATCACGTCGCCATCGTCGCCTCCACCTACTGCGGCATCTTCGCCCTGGAAGGGCTGGACCCGAAGAACCCAGTGGAGAGCATGGCCCGGGCCTACACGAGCATCTTCCACAACCGTTCCGACGACTTCAAGGAAGCCTACCTGATCAACAAGTTCCGCGACTACGGGGTGGACGGCGTCGTCTATCACGAGGGGCGGACCTCACCCGAGCACAGCAATGTGCGCTACGGTCTCGAAGTCCGGCTGCGCCGCCTGACCGGTCTGCAAGCCATCGTGCTGGAGGCCGACACCCACGACCTGCGCCTGTTCTCCATGGACCGGATCGCCCGCAAGCTCCGGGATTTCATGGAGATGCAGGAGGCGGTGCCTGCGGTCGGCCCGGAATCCGACGGCCCGGCGCAATACGAGGACGGGAGGGCTCATGGCTCAGCCTGAGCGGATCTGTGCCGGTGTCGACGTGGGCACCGAGTGCGTCAAGACGGTCATCCTGGCGGACGGGCGGACCGTCATCGGCCGCTCCGTCGTGCCGACCGGCGGCTACTTCCAGGACATCGTGCGGGAATCGCTGAATGCCGCGCTGGACGAGGCGCAGATCCAGGAAAGCGAACTCGCCGGAATCTGCGCCACGGGGTTCGGTATGGAATGCGTCACGAACGCCTCGCTCACGGCCGGTGAGACGACCTGCCACGCGCTCGGGGCGTTCCGGAGCGCGGGCGGTCCGCTGGCCGTCATCGACCTCGGCGGCCGCGAGCCGAAGGTCATACACGTGGGCGCCGACGGCCGTCCGGAGGAGATCCACACGCTGCGCCGGTGCGCGGTGGGTCTGGGCACCTTCCTGATGTTCGCGTCGCGGCATCTCGACGTCCATCCGACGCAGCTGCAGGAGCTGGCGGCGCGGGTGGAGGATCCCGCGGCGATCGGCAGCTACTGCTCGGTCTTCGCCGGCTCGGACGTCCTCGACCGGCTGCGGGAAGGCTACAGCCGCGAGGCCGTTGCGCTCGGCTGCCTTCACTCCGTCGCGGAGCGGGTCATCGAGATCGGGGGCTTCCGGGAGCCCCTGAAGGTCAGCGGCGGCGTCGCCGAGTACTTCCCGGGGGTCATCAAGGCCATCTGCCAGCTGACGGGAATGAAGGCCGAAGTCGTGCCGGAGCCGATCCAGGCGGGCGCCCTGGGCGCGGCCATCAAGGCGCATCAGGCCGCGGACCTCGGCGCGAAGAGAGCCAGGTGAGGGCCTCCGCCGCGGCGCCGCGGGACCGTCGCGGGCGGCCACGGCCAGGAGCCAACCGACGAAAGGGGCGGGGATCATGGCGCAGGATCGGACCTTCAAGGCCTGGGTGATGACGGGAAAGGGGCAGCCCTGCCAGGAGCGGACCCTCCCCTTGCCGCCACCGCCGCCCGGCGAGGCCACGATCGAGGTGGCCGGTTGCGGTGTCTGCCACACCGACATCTCCTTTCTCTACCTGGGGGTGCCGACCCGCTGCGAGCCTCCCCTGGCCCTGGGGCACGAGATCAGCGGAACCGTCGTCGAGGTGGGCGAGGGGGTCGACGGCTCGCTGCGGGGCAAGCCGGTGCTGGTTCCGGCCGTCCTGCCCTGCGGCGAGTGCGAGCTCTGCCGGGCGGGGCACCGCCGGATCTGCCGCAGCCAGGTCATGCCGGGCAACGACCGCCACGGCGGCTTCGCCACGCACGTGACCGTGCCGGCCCGTTACCTCTGCCCCGTGGGAGAGGACGTGCTCGCCGGGCACGAACTGTGGGAGCTCTCCGTCGTGGCCGACGCCATCACGACGCCCTTCCAGGCGGTCAGGAACTCGGGTCTCGGCCCGGACGATCTCGCGATCTGCATCGGCGCCGGCGGAATCGGCATCCATGGCGTCCAGGTGGCCGCCGCGACGGGGGCCAAGGTCCTCGCCCTGGACGTGGACGCCCGCAAGCTGGAGCAGGCCGGTGCCCACGGGGCGGCGGCGGCGATCGATGTCTCCGGCCTGTCGGTGAAGGACATCAAGGGACGCGTCAAGGAGGAGGCCAGGCGCATCGGGGCGCCGAAGTACCTCTGGAAGATCTTCGAGACCTCCGGCACGCGCGCCGGCCAGGAGACGGCCACGGCCCTGCTCGGCTTCGGCTCGTACCTCGCCGTGGTCGGCTTCACCCTGGACAAGCTCGAGATGCGGCCCAGCAACCTGATGGCCTTCGATGCGACGATGGCCGGCAACTGGGGCTGCGATCCCACGCTCTATCCCGAGGTGCTGCAGTGGATCGCCGCGGGCCGGCTCCAGGTGAAGCCCTTCGTGGAGAGGCACCCGCTGGCGGAAATCAACGAGGTCCTGGAGGCGGCGCATGCGGGCAAGCTGCTGAAGAGGGCCGTGCTGGTACCGTGAGCCCGCCGGTCTCTTCCGGGCTGACCGCCGTTGAGCATCGCGGCTAGCCCAGGATGATCTCGTCCAGCGACCGCTTGGGCACGTGGTGCACGCCGGCGGGGTCCCGCCAGTAGGCGATGTTGCCGCCGGGCGCCATCGTCTCGAGCTGCACCGCCTCGGCGGGCTTGCCGACGGCCACCACGAGCAGGATCTCGCAGTGGGACGGGATCGCCAGGAGCGCCCGCAGCTCCTCGCGCCGGACCGAGGCGAGGATGCACCCGCCCAGGCCCTCGGCGACCGCCCCCAGCAGGATGCTCTGGACCGCGATGCCGGCGTCGTAGCCGAAGGATGTGCCGATCCGCGTGTCGCCCAGCACGACGATGTAGGCCGCTGGCCGCTCGGCCGGCGCCGGACCGGGCCAGTCCGCGAGGTACCCGGCCCAGGCCAGCAGCGGGAAGACGGCGGCCGTCCGCTCCGGCTCGCACACCAGCACGTACTTGAGCGGCTGCAGGTTCCGCGCGGAGGCGGATTGCCGCGCCAGGTCGACCAGCCCGCGGAGGGTCTCCCGGCCGACCGCCACGTCGGCGCGAAAGCGCCGGTAGCTGCGGTTGCGCAGGATCAGCGCGCGGATCACGGCGTTCTTCCCGGCCACCTCGCGCGCCTCCTTCAGTCCTTCTGCGGCCGGCCCAGGACCTCGGCGAAGGCGGCGGCGTCCATCGGCCGGCCCTCGGCGATGAGCTGCCGGTAGCGCACGAAGTCGATCGTGTCCTGGCCGGTGAGCTTCTTCGTGTTGAAGGCGTTGAAGCCGAGGAAGGCCTCGTTGAGCATGTTGGCGGCGAGCCAGTGCCGGTTGGGCAGCTTCGCCTGGTCCCAGAAGAACTTCTTCTTGGCCCGGATGCCGTCGATGGACTTGATCACGCAGCCGGGGAACAGGTTGGTCAGCTTCCAGGTGATCGCGGCGACTTCGCGGTCCAGCTGGCCGAGGTCCGTGGTTCCGCTCTTGAGCAGCGCCTTGGCCTGCTTGCCCGCCTCGCCGGTCAGCATCTCGCCGTAGACGATCTCGCCGTCCGCGACGAAGCGATCGGTGATCACGAGCGGGTTGCGCACGAACTCGCCGTCGATCTTCAGCACGGGGACCGCCTTGGTGATCAGCCCCTTCAGCTTCATCTTGTAAGCGCTCCACAGCTCGCACGAGATGCAGTTCCAGACCGCGTCCTCGATCGAAAGCATCCAGGGCAGAAAATCGGTCGAGCCGCCGTCGGGAGCGGAGCCGTGGCGAGGCCCCGCCTGTCCGAACAGGGCCAGATCGGAGGCGAGCGTGAGGTCGCAGGCCATGCCGATCTCCTGACCGCCGGCCACCCGCATGCCGTTCACGCGGCAGATCGTGGGCTTCTTGCACATCAGGATGGCGTCGACCATGCCGTTGAACAGGTCCATGTACTCGCCGTACTCGTTGGGCCGCCCGCTGTAGTACTCGGCGTATTCCTTGGTGTTGCCTCCGGTGCAGAAGGCCCGGTCGCCGGCGGCGGTGAAGACCGCGGCCACGACGCTGCGGTCCAGGGAGGCGGCCTGGAAGCCGGCGATCACGCCCTTGACCATCTCCGTGGTGTAGGAGTTGTACTGCGCGGGATTGTTCAGGGTGATCCAGGCGGTGTACAGCCCGTCGACCATTCTGCCCGCCGGATCCACAACCGGCTTCTTCTCGTACCGCGTGCAGGGCGGCTCGGTGCCCCAGTGCTCCTCGCCGAACAGCAGGTGATTCTTGGTCTGGTCGTCCCTCGGCAGCCAGTCGAGTGCCATCGCTCTTCCTCCTCGTGCACGGGCTCGGATCTGCGTCGATCCTGGTCGTGGCGCCCGGGGCCGAATCCAGCCCGCGGCCCGAATCGTCGATTTTCCCGGCGAGTGTACCCCAGCCGACCCGGGGGAGCAACGGGGCAGGCGGCGCCTGTGGGGCAGGCGGCGCCTGTCCTTACCGCCGGCCGCCGATGGAAAACGGGCGGCCGTGAAGCCGCCCGTTCCTCCATTCCACCGGGAGCAGACCGAGTTCCGGCCTCCCGGCAGCCCTACATCGCCTTGCCCTCGAGCAGCTTCACCGACTGCTGCGGGTTCATGAGCTTCAGGTCCTCCTGCCCCTCCAGCGTGTCGGCGCCCTTCTCGATCAGGGTGATGGTGCGCTCCGGGGTGAGGGAGGGGTCGATGGCGATCAGCTTGGCCGCCAGATTGCAGGCGTTGGGACTGGCCATGCTGGTGCCGGACATGGCCATGCGCTTGCCGCCCGGCACGTAACTCTCGACCTCGAAGCCGTTGGCGTACACCACCACGTTCTTGCCGGTGCTGGTGAAGCTGGTGCGCCGGCCGGCCTGGTCGACGGCGCCCACCACGAGCAGGTTGGGCAGCTCGAAGGAGGACGGGATGACCACGTTGAACTCGACGTCGCTGTTTTCGTTGCCGGCCGCCGCCACGTAGAGGATGTCCGGCGTGGCCGCCATGGCGGACTTCAGGCCCTTGCTGAGGATCCCGATGATCTCGCGGGCCAGGTCGGCCCTGTCCTCGGCGGTCTTCCCGACGCCGTTGGCCTCGAGGGAGGACAGGACTTCCTCGTAGCTCCAGCCCCAGCTCATGTTGACCACCCGCACCCCCGCGTCGTGGAAGTAGCGGGTCGTCTTCGCGTACGAGGCGGCGTGGCGCTCGGCCATCTCCTTGGTGACCGGCAGGGGGACCGGGTGGTAGTCGAAGCTGATGCGCGCGCAGAGCACCTTCGCGAAGGGATTGCCTGCGGTGGCGATGCCGGCTACGTGTGTTCCGTGGGCGAACAGCCCGGTGAAGCCGATGATGGTCAGGAACTCGTTGACCGCCGCGGGATCGAGGCTCGCCATGTGAGCCTTCAGCTCCGAGGCCTCGGGGCTGTCGATGCTGGCTTGCAGGTCGGTCAGGCCCTTCATGTACTGCATCCCGTCCCACACCTTGTCGCCGACGTCGTCCTTGGGATGCAGCAGGTCGGTCGAGGGATTGCCCTGGACGTCGAAGGCGATGCCATGGATGTCGTCCACGAAGCCGTTGCCGTCGTCGTCCTTGCCGTCGGCAGTCTCCTTGACGTTGGTCCACATGGTCTTCCCGTAGACCTGCGTGTCCACGCCCGAGTCCCAGATGCCGACGATCATCGGCTGCAGCTTGCGCGAGGCGTCGAGCGTCACCTCCCGGGCCGGCCAGATGTCCTCCTTCTCCACCTTGTGGGCGTCGATGAGGCCCTGGTAGACGGCGATCTGCTCGGCCTTGACCGGGAGCATCACGGCGATGGCAAGCTTGAGGCTGGCCACCTGCGCGGCCAGGTCGCCGCTCAGCTCGCCGGACTTGGCGACCACCGGATCGAGCTGGGCCTGCACCATGCCCATGATCAGGTTCTCGCTGAAGATCTCGGCGCGGCCCTTCGAGGCCTGGATCTGGTCCTGCACGATGTCCCAGGGCAGGGCCCCCGCCAGCTCGTTCAGCTTGGCCCGGAAGGCCGCCCGGTAGGCCTCCGGGTCCTGCGCCGGGTCGGCGGCCTGGCGGGCGGCGATCAGCGAGCGGGCCAGCAGGCCGGTGGTCAGCCGGTTGGCCTCCTTGTCCTCCAGCGCCTTCACCTTCTCGATCAGCTCCGGCACGGGGCCGTAGTCGCCCTTCAGCAGGTGCAGGGCGACCAGGGTGCTGTACATCCGCTGCAGGGTGGCCTTGTCGGGGATCTCGTATTTCGCCAGGTCCCCCTCGACGTCCGCCTGGAGCTGGGCGGCGAAGGCCTGGAAGTCCGCATCGGACTTCAGGAGGTCCGAGACGCTGCCCTTCACCGCGTAGGTGTGGACGGGCAGCTCGTCGAGGCTCTGGATCTTGATCTTCTCGGCCTGCACCGCCAGGGGCAGGACGAGCAGCACGGCGGCCAGCCAGGCGGCCGTGCGCAGCACGGACGGAGCGGTTCTCATGATCATCCTCTCCTCGCTGGGAGGGACGCCCCCGTCAGGGAGACGTCCGCGGGCGCATTGTGGGCGGGGCTGCTAGCGGGGTTCGTCGCGGTGGCCGGCGGCGCCGCGCCCACCGGCCTGGTTTCCCCACCCGGCCATCCTCGCCATCATCCACCAGAACGCCTTCCCCTTCAAATAGCAATTGAAGCAGTGCGAGTGGGCGCAGGAGCCGCAGGTCGGGCACGGGTGGCCCTGGCACCAGGTCGTGCACCACTCGCAGGCGTCGCTGGCGTCGGGGTGATACGCCCCGGCGGGATCCCAGGTTTCAATGTCCGCGAAATCGAAGAGGATCTTGCCGTGGGCCGCGCACCAGGCGCGGATCTGGTTGTTGCGCGCGAAGAGGTTGCCGTCCTCGCCCGTTCCGTCCAGATGACCCGTCATGTAAACGAAGGCGACGTCGGGAAAGTCCCGTTCGAGCCCGTTCATGGCGTCCAGATAGGCCTGGATGCCGGCCTCGGTGTTGTCCGAGCAACCGCCGCACCAGGACCAGACGACCACGTTGTAGGCCCCGGGGTGGGCGTTCAGGAAGGTGCGCGTGACGCCGGCCCAGGAGGTGTCGCCCTGCAGCCCCAGATCGTCGCTCACCTCGTGGATGGCGGGCAGCTCGTAGTCCGGGTCCTCGGCGACCAGCATCTGCATCCCGGTCACGATCTGGCTGCCGTGCGAGGTATGCCCGTAGTAGATGGAAAAGTCCGCCCGGACCTGCTCCAGCACGGCGGCCGGGATCGCCGGAAAGGCCCCCAGGGCGTCGTGATCGGCCAGCAGGGCCCTGCTCGTGTCCGCCGGCGCTCCATCATGCGGCCCCCCGGTATCGCTGCATCCGACCCCCAGCACGGCCGCCGCCGCCATGAGCACGGCCAGGACCGCAAAATACCCCCGAACTCCCTTATTCCGCTTCCACATGAGATGCCTCCTTGCCCTCGTGAATCCGGGCCGGCATCGGCACCATTCCCCTCCGAGCCCTCCTCTCCTGATCGGCCGCCAGGGGCTTGCGCTTGAATCCCGAGGGGTTCAGGATGGCCCGAAGGAGGCGAAGGTGGAGCACTGTGAACGGGTGAGGGTCAAGATCTGCTGCATCGCCGATCGTGGGGAGGCGGGGATGGCGGTGCGGTCGGGCGCGGCCGCGGTGGGGCTCGTCTCGGACATGCCGAGCGGGCCGGGGGTGATCGAGGAGCGGCAGATCGCGGGCATTGCCGCGGTGGTGCCGCCCGGCGTGGGATCCTTCCTGCTGACCAGTCGCCGGGACGTGGAGGGCATCGTGGCTCAGCAGCGGCGCTGCCGCGTCAACACCCTGCAGCTCTGCGATCGACTGCCGGCCGGGGCGTGGGACGAGCTGCGCGGCCGGCTGCCCGGCATCGCGCTGGTCCAGGTGGTGCACGTGACGGGTCCGGAAGCGCTGGCGGAGGCCCGGGCCGCGGCCCCGCAGGTGGATGCGATTCTGCTGGACAGCGGGCGGCCGGATGCCCGGGTCAAGGAGCTGGGCGGCACCGGCCGCACCCACGACTGGGAGCTGAGCCGGCGCATCCGCGAGGCCGTGCCGGTGCCGATCTTCCTGGCGGGAGGGCTGCGGCCGGAGAACGTGGGGGAGGCCATCAAAACGGTGGGCCCCTTCGCCGTGGACGTCTGCACCGGGGTGCGGACCGCCGGACGGCTGGATCCGGCCAGGCTCGCGGATTTCTTCGCGGCCGTGCGCGCCGCGACGTTGAACTGATCGCCCTTAATCTCTTTGGTTGTGCCGCGGAAATTGTGTTTGACCCGCGGAGTGCGGGAAACGCCGCATGAAGCCTGATGGGTTAGAATTAAAAGATCAAATAATAACCCTCTCCAGGTCCGAGACACATTCTCCGCGGCACAACCAAAGCAGAACAGCGGGTCGGTGACCCGCTGTTCCTGGTTGGTTCGCCTGTGAATCGAGGCCGCTAGATCACTTGATGAGGGACATCTTGCGCACCTCGAGATGCTCGCGGCTGCGGGCCCGCAGGAAGTAAAGACCGCTGGAGGCCTGGCGGCCGGCCCGGTCGCGCCCGTCCCAGGCGAAGGTCTGCCAGCCCGCCGCCACCGGACCGTCGTGCAACGTGCTCACCAGCCGGCCCTGCAGGTCGTAGACCTGCACCTGCAGCGGCTGCAGGCTGCCCGCCGAGCCCGGCACGTACAGCTTCACGTTCGTCAGCGGGTTGAACGGGTTCGGGTAGGGCGGCAGCATAGTGAACCGCTGGGCCGGCGGCACCGGCTCCGGGGCCGCCACGAGGGTTTCGGAGCGATGCACACCGTCGCGCAGGTTGCCGCCGCGGAAGGTCTTCCAGGTGCCGAGCGCCGGATGGTAGGCGAACGGCATGTCCCACACGTGGATCAGCTTGTCCCAGCCCACATGGATGATGTTCACGTTCCCGTCCAGATCCAGGTCGGTGATGGTCGGCGTCGACCGTTGCGGCGCCGTCAGGGAGATGGGGAAGCCGTCGATCGGGCTGCCCATCGCCGTGAAGGCGTACAGGTTGTTGGGACTCTCGGTGGAGCCGCCGCCGATGTTGTGGACGACGTCGAGCACGCCGTCCCCGTCGATGTCCCCCACCACCGGGCTCCCCTCCGAACTGCCCGGCAGCACCTGCGGCCAGCCCGGCAGGGCCTGTCCCGAGGTGCCCCCGGGGATGTCGGTGTCCAGGATGTAGAGCTCGGCCGAGACACCAGTGTTGGTGGCCACAGCCACGATCTCCAGGTCGTCGTCGGCGTCGAAGTTGCCCACCGCCGGCGAGGGACACATGGCGTCCGTGTTGCAGGCGAAGGTGATGGGGAAGCCGCTGTACGGCGTTCCGTCCTGCTCGACGACGTGCAGCTTGTCGTTGAAGGCCACGAAGATGATCTCGTAGATGCCGTCGCCGTTCAGGTCCGCCACCGTCGGGCTGCAGGTGATGGTCCCCCCGGTGCCCACGTCGAGGGGGAAGCCCGGCGGCGAGGATCCGTCGTAGCGGTAGGCCACCAGGTAGTTCACCGCATCATTGCCGTAGTTGGTGCCGAAGATGATCTCCTTGGCTCCGTCGCCGTCCAGGTCGAACAGGGCCGGCGAGCTGACCCCCCACTCCTGGTTGAAGCCGCGGTTGATGAACACCCCATCGGTCGCCGGATCGCTGTCGCCGTCCCGCAGCTCCGTGCCGTCCACGTGCCAAACCCAGGTGCGGCT
>Ga0315542_1001882_pt1 | contig 13043 bp, 11 predicted proteins | sample SalMarSW160120MG_FD_202541 | JGI IMG/M metagenome (GOLD analysis project Ga0315542, IMG submission 202541) | Salt marsh sediment microbial communities from the Plum Island Ecosystem LTER, Massachusetts, United States - Salt Marsh Sediment SW1601-20 ... | reverse complement strand
GCCTGGAGGGCGACGACGCTCCCGACGACCCGGCCTGGCTGGCCGAGGCGGGGCGCCTGCTGGCGATCGCCCAGCAGCAGGGCTGGACGGTCACCCTGCTCTCCGACCGCAACGAGCCGCGTCTGGAGGAATCCTGCCTGCTCACCGTCACCGCCGGCTCGCAGTCGAGCGTTCCGGGTCTGCTGCTCCAGGGCAAGCAGAAGCTGCATCCGCTGGACGGGGCGGTCTTCACCGAGTTCGATGCGGAGCTGGCCCAGCGGCTGGCCCGCCTCCTGAGCAGCGGTCCGGGCGGCCGCGAGGCCGCCTCCGGTCCGCAGGCCGCTCCGGCGGATCAAGCCCCCCCGGAAGGTGCCCCGCCGCCGGTGCCGGCCGTGCTGATCGAGGCGCCGGCGGCCGCCGGGACCGCGGCCGAACCGGCGGTCGCGGCCTCCGCCCTGGCGCCCCGGGAAGTGCTGCTGATGACCCTGCGCCGCGAGATGGACCGCTGCGATCGCTACCACACGACCTTCGCCCTGGTGGCCTTCCGTCCCGTGCCCCCGGCCCAGTGGGACGAGGGGCAGGCCCAGAACCTCGTGAGCCAGCTGTGTTCCCGCGTGCGCAGCTCCGACGTCGTGACCTGGCTGCCCGACGGCACCCTGCTGCTCATCGCCCCCGAGGACGTTCAGGCCGTCTCGCGGCTGGAACGCCGGCTGGTGGGCGAGATCCGCAAGCTGACCGGCGAGGGCGTTCCCGCCCTGGCCGCCGGCCATGCCGTCTATCCCGGGCGCTACGACGATCCGCAGGTCCTGCTCGAGGCCACCGTGGGCGCCCTGCAACCGCGTCCCTGAACCGCGCTCCCCGCCCTTGGCTACCGCTCCCGGCCCGCCCACCCTCGCCCGCGATTGACGCGGGCGGATCGCGTGCGTAGTCTTGGGGTTCGCGCAGCGCCCGACGTATCTCCGGGAAGGGATCATGCCGCAGAACATGCGCCCGCGCATCCGCGTGCTGGACGGCGCCACGATCGATCGCATCGCCGCCGGCGAGGTCATCGAGCGGCCGGCCTCCGTGGTCAAGGAGCTGCTGGAGAACGCGCTCGACGCCGGGGCGCGCCACCTGCGCATCGACATCGCCGACGGCGGGATGACGCGCGTCGCCGTGGAGGACGACGGGCACGGCGTCCCCTTCGCCGACCTCCCGCTGGCCTTCGAGCGACACGCCACCTCCAAGATTGCCTCGGCCGCGGACATCATGCAGGTGGGAACCTTCGGCTTCCGGGGCGAGGCCCTGGCCAGCATCGCCGCGGTCAGCCGCTGCGAGATGATCTCCCGCGCCGAGGGGGAGGAGGTGGGCGGGCGCATCGCCCTGACCGGTGGCGAGCTGGAACGCCGCGAGCCGGCCCCCCGCAATCCGGGCACGACGGTGCGCGTGAGCGACCTCTTCTTCAATACCCCGGCCCGCCGCAAGTTCATGGGCACCCCGGCCGCCGAGCGCCGCGCGATCACGTCCGTGGTGACCACCCTGGCCCTGGCCCATCCGGAGGTCCGCTGGCTGCTGGAGGCCGACGGGCAGCCCGTCCTGGACCTGCTGCCCGTCGACTCGCTGCCCGCCCGCGCGCGCGACCTGCTGGGGGCCACGGCCGTGGATAACCTGGCGCGCTTCGAGCGGACCGAGGGCGGGCTCTCGGTCGGCGGTCTGGCCTCGCGTCCCACCTGGACCCGCGGCAACCGCACGCAGCAGTTCGTCTACGTGAACCGGCGTCCCGTCCAGAGCCGGACCGTTGGACAGGCCGTCGCCCTGGCGTATCGCGAGGTCATCCCGCCGGGGCGCTTTCCGGTCGTGATCCTGTTCCTGCAGATCCCGGTCGGCGAGGTGGACGTCAACGTCCATCCGGCCAAGACCGAGGTGCGCCTGCTGCTGGAGCGGCGCGTCTTCGCCCTCGTGCGCGTGGCGCTCCAGGAGGGGCTGAACCTGCGCGCGGCAGGGCCCCTCGCAGCCGCAGCCGTCGGCGCGGGCGAGACTGCCGGCGCCCCGGAGGGCACGGCGGACGAGATCATGGCCGGTCTGGCCCAGGCCGAGGCGGACTACCTGCGACGGCACTTCCGGCACGACACGTCGGCCCCGCTGCGTCCCGGCGATCGGGAGCCGGCGCAGGGAGAGCTGTTCGGCGGCGCCGCGAGCCAGCCGGCGTTGTCCGAACCCGCCGGCGACGTGGAGAGCGCCCTGCGGCCGGCGCCCTTCTGGCAGCTGCACCGCACCTACATCCTGACCCAGATCCGCGGCGGCCTGGTCATCATCGATCAGCACAACAGCCACGAGCGCATCCTCTACAACGAGGCCAGCCGCGCCCTCGCGGCCGAACAGGGACGCATCCCCACCCAGCAGCTGCTCTTTCCGGTGCACCTGGAGCTCACGCCCGACCAGATCCAGGCTTTCCACCAGCACCGCGAGCAGCTGGCGGCCCTCGGCTTCGGCATCCAGCCCTTCGGCGGGCAGTCCATCCTGGTACAGGGCATCCCCGCCTCCCTCAAGAACTGGGCGGAGGGGCAGGTCCTGTTGGACATCCTCGACGACCTGGCCGAGCACGAGGGCGCCGCCGACGAGAGCCGCACGGCGCTCCTGGCCAGCTATGCCTGCCACGCCGCGGTGCGAGCGGGTGAGCTGCTCAGCCTGCCGGAGATGCAGAACCTGGTGGACCGCCTCTTCGCCACGGACCTGCCGCTCTCCTGCCCGCACGGACGTCCCACGCTCATCCGGTTCTCGCTGGAGGATCTGGAGAAGCGCTTCGGGAGGCGCTGAGGTGAAGGAGGCCGGCGCGGCGCCGCCTGCGCAGGCGATCTGCCCGGTGCTGGCCGGCCCCACGGCCGTGGGCAAGACCGGCTTGATCCTGGACCTGATCGCGGGCCGCCCCGTCGAGATCATCTCCCTCGACAGCCGCCAGATCTACCGGGGCCTGCGCATCGGAACGGCCCAGCCCACGGCGGAGGAGCAGGCGCGCTGCCGGCACCACCTGGTGGACTTCCTGTCGCCTGCGGAGAGCTACTCGGCCGCGCGCTACCGGCAGGATTTCATCAGGGTCTACCAGGAGATCCGCGAGCGGGGGCGCGTGCCGCTGCTGGTGGGGGGAGCCGGCCTCTACCTGCGCGTCCTGCAGCAGGGGTTGCTCGAGCTGTCCCCGGAGGCCGCCGCCGCCATCCCGGCCGTGCGGGCGGAGCTGGACGGGCTGTCCGACGCCGAGATCCGCCGCCGCCTCGCGGAACTGGATCTGGAGAGCGCGCGCCGCATCGACCGGCGCGACCGCTACCGCAGCCAGCGTGCCCTGGAACTGTGCCTGGCCACCGGTCGCAGCATGACGCACCTGACGGCGGAGCAGGAGCCGCACCCGGCCCTCGGTCTGCAGTTCCCGCTGGTCCTGCTGGAGCGACCGGTCGCGGAGCTGGACCGCCGCATCGCCCGGCGCACGGCGGCCATGCTCGCCGGCGGCTGGATCGCGGAGGCCGAGGAGCTGCTGGCCCGGAACGGACCCGGCGCCCGGGGCCTGACCACGCTCGGCTACCGCGAGGTCGTGGCTCACCTGCAGGGCCGCCTGTCGGGCGAGGAGCTGGGGCCGCGCATCGTTCTGCTGACCCGGCAGTACGCCAAGCGCCAGCGGACCTGGTTCCGCGCCGCCCCGCGGCTGGTCGCCGGCCCTCCCGAGAGTCCCGAGGTCCGCCGCCGGCTCGCCGCGCTCCTGGACGGCGCCGAACGCGCCGCCGCCGCCGGGGAGCCGGAGCTGCCCTCTTGACAGTCATCGGCGGGACGGGTTAGCTTGGTGCCAGCAGCGGGCATAGCTCAGTTGGTAGAGCATCAGCTTCCCAAGCTGAGGGTCGCGAGTTCGAGCCTCGTTGCCCGCTCCAGTTTCTTCCTTACGTTTTCGGGGCCGGCCCATTGTTGCCGGCCCCGCGCGTTCATGGCCGCCGCATGGTGCCGACGAAGCGTGGAGGCCGCATGATCCCCCTGGTGCGTCCGCTGCCGCCGCCCCTCGACCGCCGCCATGCCTGGCAGGAGGGCGACGCCGTCGTAGCGCTCGACGGACATCCGCTGGAGGATGTGCTCGACCTCTATCACTACGTGCCGGCGACGAACCGCCTGCTCCTGACCATCCGTCGCGCGACGGGGGAGGAGCGCACCGTCGCCTTTCCACCGGCCGAGCTGGAGGCGCTCACCGGGACGTTCGCCCCCCTGGAGTTCCGCACCTGTGCCTGTCGCTGTGTCTTCTGCTTCGTCGACCAGAATCCTCCGGGACTCCGCCCCGCGGTCTACGTCAAGGACGAGGACTACCGCCTCAGCTTCCTCTATGGCAACTACGTCACGCTGACCTCGCTGGGCCGCAGGGGACGCCGCCGCATCCTGGAGCAGCACCTGTCGCCCCTCTACGTCTCGGTCCATGCCACGGACCCGGCGGTGCGCGCACGGATGCTGGGCGTGCGGCCGCGGGTCGACGTGCTGGAGATCCTGCGCGAGCTGATCGCCGGCGGCATCGAGGTGCACGCCCAGGTCGTGCTCTGTCCCGGCTGGAACGACGGCGCCGTGCTGGAGCGGACCTGCCGCGATCTGGGGGCTCTGGCCCCCGGCGTGGCCTCGCTGGCGCTGGTGCCGGTCGGGCTCACCGCCCACCGCGAGGGCCTGACGCCGCTGGCGCCGGTCACGCCGGAGCTGGCAAGGCAGGTGATCCGGCAGACACGGGCCTTCCAGCGCGCGCACCGCCGCCCGGGGCGGACCTTCCTGCAGCTGAGCGACGAGTTCTACCTGCTGGCGGGCGCGCCCTTCCCCGCACCGGCAACGTACGCGGACTTTCCCCAGGTGGACAACGGCATCGGTCTGACCGTGCAGCTGCGCGAGCGATGGCGCCGGGAATGGGACGCCGCGGCCGCTGGCGGCCGCCGGCCCCGCCGAGAGCTGACGATTCTCACCGGTCGTTCCGGCGCCCAGGCCTGGGAGCGGGAGATCCTGCCCCTGCTGGCGGCCCGGGGCGCTCCCGCGGTGCGGGTCGTGCCGGTGGAGAACCGCCTCTTCGGCCCCGGCGTTAGCGTGGCCGGGCTGCTCGCCGGGGCGGACGTGCGTCGCGCTCTCGCGGCGCTGCCGGCCTCGCCGTCGCGCTGCGTGCTCTTGCCCCCGCGCATGTTCAACGCGGATGGTCTGACCCTCGACGATCTCCGCCTGGCGGATCTCGCACGCGGTCACGCGCACCGGGTGCTCCTGCCGCCGGAGCAGGGGCTGGTTGACTTCTGGACGGCCATCGACTAGGTTGGACGGCGCAGGCGGCATGTCCGTCATCCTCTTTGATTACAATGGGTTCAAGCTCCGCCGCACCCCTGGGAGGTGCTCGTGGCCCTGCGCACGGTCGCCATCGTCGGCCGGCCCAACGTGGGCAAGTCGACCCTCTTCAACCGCATCGTCGGGCAGCGGCGCGCCGTCGTACACGAGACGCCGGGCGTCACCCGCGATCGCATCGTCGAGCGGGCGGAATGGTCCGGTCACGAGTTCCTGCTGATGGACACGGGCGGCATCGTGCCGCACGGCCAGGAGGGCTCCGCCTACGACGCCATCGTGGCGGAGGTGGCGCAGGAGGCCCTGACCGAGGCGGATGTGGCGCTGTTTCTGGTCGACGGGCAGACGGGTCCGGCCGACTGGGACCTGACCATCGCCGCCGCCCTGCGCCGCCACGAGCGACCCGTGCTGCTGGTCGTCAACAAGGTCGAGAAGGACGCCGCCCGCCTGGCCGTGCCGGAGTTCTACAAGCTGGGACTCGGCGAGCCGTTCGCGATCAGCGCGCTGCACGGCGAGGGGGTGGCCGACCTGCTGGACCGCGTGGTGGCCGACTTCCCACCGGCCCCGCCGGAGCGCCCCTGCGACTGCCGCGTGGCCATTGTCGGCCGGCCCAACGTGGGCAAGTCGAGCCTGCTCAACGCCCTGGTCGGAAGGCGCGAGGCGCTGGTCAGCGAGCTGCCCGGCACGACCCGGGACTCGATCCACACCGATATCCGGTGGCACGGACGGACCCTGCGCCTGGTGGACACCGCCGGCCTGCGGCGCAAGACGCGCATCGACGAGGCGGTCGAGGCCTTCAGCGCGATGCGCACGCTGCGCGCCCTCGCCGACTGCGACGTGGCGATCCTGGTGGTGGACGCCGCCGCGGGCACCGCTGCCCAGGACGCCCGCATCGCGGCCGAGATCCACGACGGCGGCAAGGGCCTCCTGGTGGCCTTCAACAAGTGGGACCTCGTGGAGAAGGACCACACCACCTACCGCCAGGTCTGGCAGGACTTCCTGCGGCAGGTGCCGTTCGCCGCCTATGCGCCCTGGTTCACGCTCTCGGCGCTCAGCGGGCAGCGCCTGGGCCGGGTCCTGGAACTGGTCTGGGAGGTCCACTCCGCCCGCCACCTGCGGGTGGAGACCGCCCAGCTCAACGCCTTTCTCGAGACCGTCGTGGCCCGTCAAGGCCCGCGCCATCATCGGGGCGGCGTGGGCAAGATCTACTTCGCGACGCAGGCGGAGACGGCACCGCCCACCATCGTGCTCTCGGTCAACTCGCCGCGCCTGTTCGCGCGCGAGTACCTGCGGTACCTTAACAACCAGATCCGGGCGCAGTACGGATTTGCAGGCAACCGGATCTTCTTGAGACTCAAGAAGCACTGAGAGGGAATCCATGCTGCTGCTCGCCTGCGTGCTCGCCGCCTACCTGCTGGGCGCCATCCCCTTCAGCTTCGTGGTCGCCCATCGCGTCAAGGGCATCGATCTGCGCCTGCACGGCAGCGGCAACCTGGGGGCCACCAACATCTTCCGCACTCTGGGCCCGGGCTGGGGTGTCCTGGTGCTCCTGCTGGACATGGCCAAGGGGGCCGGGGCGGTGCTGCTGATGTCCTGGCTGGCCGCCAACTGGCCGCCGGGCGAACCCACGCCGCTGCACCTGCCGCCGGACATGTGGCGCATCTTCGCCGGGGCCATGGCGGCTTTCGGACACACCTTCTCGCCCTTCGTGGGCTTCCACGGCGGCAAGGGGGTGGCGACCACGGCCGGCGCCTACTTCGTCCTGGCGCCCTTCCCGACACTGACCGCCCTGGTGGTGTTCGGCGTCGTGCTCGCGGTCACGCGCATCGTCTCCCTGAGCAGCCTCTGCGCCGCTGCGGTGCTGCCGGTGGCCGTGGCCTACTTCGAGGCTCGCTCCCCGCAGTTCTCCAAGACAATCTTCGTCTTCACGCTTGTCATCTGCCTCTGGGTGATCCATCGTCACCGGAGGAACATCGAGCGGCTCCAGGCGGGAACCGAGAAGCCGATCGGCGCCGGGAGCAGGAGCGAAGCCGGGACACCGGAAGATCACGAGCCGGGGACGCAGTAGGGCCCGCGGACGGGATTTCCCATGAAGGCCGCCATACTGGGCACGGGCAGCTGGGGCACCTCCTTCGGCCGCCATCTCGCGACGACCTGGGACCAGGTCGTGCAGTGGGGCGTGGTGCCGGGGCAGATCGCCGCCATCAACGAGACCCATCGCAATCCGGACTTCCTGGGTGACGTGGAGCTGCCGCCGCAGCAGCGGGCCAGCGCCGACCTGGCCGAGGTCCTGGCCGGCGCCGAGGCGGTCTTCGTGGCGATTCCCAGCCAGGCGGTCCGCGAGGTCGCCGCCCGGGTGGCGGCCTGCCCGCATCCGGCGGGGATCCCGCTCATCTGCCTGGCCAAGGGTCTGGAGATCGCCACCCTGAAGCGCCTGAGCGAGGTGCTGGGCGAGGAGCTGGGCGCGGAGGCGAACGGCGGGCATCCCGTGGCGGTCCTGCTCGGCCCCAGCCACGCCGAGGAGGTGGCCCGCAGCCTGCCCACAGCCGTGGTCCTCTCGGGGCAGGAGGGTTACGACTGGGAGGTCTGGCAGCGTCGTGTGGCCGGTCCCAACTTCCGGGTATACACCAATCCCGATCTGGTCGGCGTGGAGATCTCGTCGGCCTTCAAGAATGTCATCGCCGTCGCGGTGGGGCTCTGCGACGGCCTGGAGCTGGGGGACAACGCCCGCGGGACGCTCATGACGCGGGGCATGGCGGAGCTGGCCCGCGTCGGCACGGCCCTGGGCGGGTGCCGGGCCACCTTCTTCGGCCTGGCCGGGATCGGCGACATGATCACCACCTGCACGAGCCACCATTCGCGCAACCGGAACTTCGGCGAGGCCGTGGCCCGCTCCTCTCGCGATCCCCAGGAGGTGCTGGCCTCCTCCCTGCAGGTGGTCGAGGGGGTCGCCATGACCCGGGCCGCCTTGAAGCTGGGCCTGAAGCTCCAGATAGAACTTCCTATTACCAATGAGGTTCATGACGTGCTATTCTCCGGCAAACCGCCCCTGCAGGCCATGCGGGACCTGATGGACAGGGAGCCCCGCGCGGAACTGGACTGAAGAGCAGGGGCCGAGGGGGAGAGCCTGGCATGTCCGAACGACCGAAGAAGCTGTACTACACGATCAGCGAGGTGGCGGAGCTGACGGGGGTCAAGCCGCACGTCCTGCGCTACTGGGAGGGCGAGTTCCCCTCGCTGCGCCCGGGCAAGACGCGCTCCGGCAGCCGTCGCTACCGCCAGCGGGACATAGACGAGGTCCTGGCCATCAAGCGGCTTCTCTACGAGGAAGGGTACCGCATCTCCGGCGCCCGCAAGATGCGGCGCCCGGGCAACGCCGACACTGCGGAGATGTCACCAGGTCCGGCCCAGCTGGCCATGCCGTTCGCGGATCTGGATCCGCAGGAGCAGCTCGCGCACGTGCGCGGGGAGATCGCGGCCATCCTACGCCTGGTGAAGGATCTGCGCGGTCAGCCGCGAGCAGGGGCCGCCGCCCCGAAGACCAAGGAACGCGAGGCCGCGGGGGAGGCCTAGCGGGGTAGGCCGGCGGCGGGTGGATTGCAGCTTGTCGCTCCGCGGGTCGGCTATTACATTGAGGCACCCCCAGGGAAAAGGCGCTCGCTAAGGCGGGCGCAGGTCGGGGCGTGGCGCAGCCCGGTAGCGCACTTGCATGGGGGGCAAGGGGTCGCCGGTTCAAATCCGGCCGCCCCGACCAGTCGACGACGAGGTGCGGGTTGCGGCGACGCAACCCGTCTCTGTTCGGGCAGTGCGCGAGGGGGCGGGGCGTGGCCGCAGCCGAGCCCAGCGAGAGCATCGGGGTCATCCTGCCGAGCTACAACGTGGCTGCCCGGCTGCCGGCCCTGCTGGCCGAGCTGAAGCGGCGCTGGCCGGACTTCCGGCTGCTGGCCGTGGACGACGGCAGCCGCGACGACACCGCGGCCGCGGCCCGCGCCGGAGGCGCCGAGCTGATCGTCCACCCCTGCAACCGGGGCAAGGGCGCCGCCCTGGCCACGGGCTTCCACTGGGCGCTTGCAGAGGGCCTGGATTGGGTTTATACCATGGACGCCGACGGTCAGCACCTGCCGGCGGAGATGGGATCCTTCCTGGACGAGGCCCGGCGCGGCGCCTGGGACGTGGTCGTGGGCACGCGCATGGCCGACGCCAAGAGGATGCCCTGGTTGCGGCGGACCACCAACCGGGTCACCTCCTGCGTGGTGAGCCGGCTGGCGGGCGTGCCCATCCCGGATTCGCAGAGCGGCTTCCGCCTGTTCCGGACCGCCTGCCTGCAGGGTCTCGCGCTGGCCACGTCTCATTACGACGCGGAGTCCGAGATCCTGGTGCGTCTGGCTCGCCGCGGCTATCGCATCGGCTCCGTGCCGATCAGCACGGTCTACGGCGACGAGAGCAGCTCAATACGGCCCATGCGCGACACCTGGCGGTTCATCCGCCTGATCTGGCGCCTGCGCCGAAAGGCCTTGTGACAGAGGACGGCCGGCGATGGAACAGCGCCATGTTCTGCTCACCAACGACGACGGGATCGAGGCGCACGGGCTACATGTCCTCGAGGAAGCCCTGCACGAGACCGGACGTTACCGCATAACCGTGGTGGCACCCCAGGATCAGCAGAGCGCCTCGAGCCACAGCCTGACGCTCACCGTCCCGGTCCGCATCATCGACCGCGGCCAAAACCGCTTCGCGGTGACCGGCACGCCCACCGACTCGGTGCTGGTGGCCGTGGAGAAGGTCCTCGCCCACGACCCGCCGGATCTGATCCTGAGCGGCATCAATCACGGGCCGAACATGGGGGAGGACGTCATCTACTCGGGCACGGTGGCGGCCGCCATGGAGGGGGCCATCCTCGGCTTCCCGAGCATCGCCCTCTCCCTGGCCGCCTGGCACCCCAGCGACTTCAGCGGCGCCGGCGGCTTCGTGCGGGAATGGCTGCCGGGCATCGTGGAGTTCGCCCTTGAGCACCGGGCGCTGCTCAACGTGAACATCCCCGACGGCCCGCCGGCCGCCCTGCGCGGCACGCGGGTGGTGCGGCTGGGCTCGCGGGTCTATCACGACGTCATCACCACCCAGATCGACCCGCGCGGCCGGCCCTACCTGTGGATCGGCGGCAACGGGCCGACCTGGGGCGAGGATACCGACACCGACTATGCGGCCATCCAGGCCGGCTACGTGGCGCTGACGCCCCTGACCATCGATCTGACGCACCGCGAGATGCTACCCAGAATGGCGGGCCTCGAGCGCGAGGGGTCCCCGGTGGCGCGCGAGGAGGAGCAGGGATGAGCGACGGCCGCGTCGCCCGGGCGCGCATGGTGGCCGAGCAGCTGCGCCCCGCCGGCATCGAAGATCCGGCCGTACTCGCGGCCATGCAGGACGTGCCTCGCCACCTCTTCGTGCCGCGGCTGCTGAGACACCGGGCCTACCAGCCCTGTGCTCTGCCCATCGGTTTCGGCCAGACCATCAGCCAGCCCTTCACCGTGGCCCTGATGACCAGCCTGCTCAACCTGCACGGCGGTGAGCGAGTGCTGGAGATCGGTACCGGCTCCGGCTACCAGGCCGCCGTTCTCTCGCGCCTGTGCGGCGAGGTGATCTCGCTGGAGAGGATCGCCCCTCTGGCCCAGCGGGCCCGCTCGGTCCTGGCGGATCTACGCTACGCGAACGTGAGCGTTCACGCGGCCGACGGCACGACGGGCAGGCCCGAGGATGCCCCCTACGACGCCATCCTGGTGACGGCCTGCGTGCCCAGCCTCCCGGATCCGCTGCTGTGGCAGCTGGCGGACGGTGGGGTGCTGCTGCTGCCCGTGGGCCGGGGCGAGCGCCAGGTGCTGTACCGCTACCAGCGACGCGGGGAGGAGGTGGCCGTGCAGCGCTCGGTGGCCTGCCGCTTCGTGCCCCTGCAGCCCGGCCTGCAGGAGGGAAGCGCCCGTGCATGACTTCCTGGTCCGCTGGTTCGGGGATCTGCCGGCCCTGCCGGCCGTGTTCCTGATCTCCACGCTGCCGATCTCGGAGCTGCGCGGGGCCATCATCTACGGGCACACCCTCACCGACGCCTCGCCTCTGGCCATCTACCTGACGGCCGTGGCCGGCAACTTCGTGCCGGTGGTGCCGCTGCTCCTGCTGCTGGGGCCGGCCGAGCGGGCCCTGCGCCGCTTCCGCGTCCTGAACCGGTTCTTCGACTGGCTGTTCCGCCGCACCGTCAGCCGCAGCGGTCTGATCCGCCGCTACCAGGCGATCGGCCTGGTGCTGTTCGTGGCCATCCCCGCGCCCATGACCGGGGCCTGGACCGGCTCCGTGGCGGCGTACCTGTTCAGATTTCCGTTGCGCCTGGCGGTCCCATGTATCATGCTTGGCATCTGCCTGGCCGGCGGGATCATGACCCTGGCCATGATGGGGGTGCTGCACCTGTGGTCCCTCGTCTGAGAGTCCCCGCAGGCCCGGGTTTTTCTATCTTCGGTCGGGGCGTAGCGCAGCCCGGTTAGCGCGCCTGCTTCGGGAGCAGGAGGTCCGGAGTTCAAATCTCCGCGCCCCGACCAGCCCCCAGCTCACCGATCCGCTTTTCCGCAGATGTCTTGCTTCGTTGACAGTCTCTTTGCGAATTCCGTATCTTGAACATGCGACTCAGGGTCCACGGCTCGCTTCCCGCGCGAGGGAGTCGAGCTGATCGTCACTCTTTCGGGGTCGACTCGCACTAGACGCCTTGATCGCTCGCCACCCTTGGTTCGCCAGCCAAGGAGGTTGTTGCGCTTCCATCGCCCAGGAAGCCCGCTGTTCGGCAGTCTTCGGGGAACGATGGCCTTTCCCATGCTGGCTGATGCCAGCGCCACGAGCATTGTGACTTCTTACCCGGCCATGCGTTGACCCGATCCACGATGGGGGGCCAGCCATGAAGAAGCTCACGAAGTTCGCAGGTATTTCTCTGCTTTCTCTCGTCCTGATCTGCGCTACGGTCAGTTTTGCCTCAGATGCCGTTAAGGATCTGCGCGGCTACGAGAAGACCGTTGGCGGCTACTCGACGCTGACGAGCGAAGGCGCCGTCGGCTTCGCAAAGTCCGGAGCGGACACCCTCTGCCTCCTGGGCGACGACGGCGATACCCGCGGCGATTTCCAGACCGCCGTGGGCACACCCAGCGACGATGGCTGGTACGGCGTCGACCTGACGCAGAAGACCGATCCGATCTGGCACATCGACACCTACTACGCCGCGAACCTGGATCCCGGGACGGTTCCCAACCACGCCTGGTGGTGTGGTGAGATGTGGGACTCCTGCGGCCCCACGGATCCGGCCGGCGGGTACGGCAACAACTACAACGAGTACCTCGACTGGTGGGGCAACGTCGGGACTCCGGGATCGCCGGGGACGGCGCGGATCGAAGCCGTGCTGAACTACGACGACGAGCCCGGGTACGACTACCTGTACGTCCAGTACGAGGACGCCACGGGCATGCAGGACCTGACGTCCTACAACGGCAAGGCCGACGGCGTGATCCTGAACGCCACGCACGCCTTCCTGGTCACGGACTACGTGCCGCATCCGGACAACGGCCTGCCTTCCATCCACTTCCGGTTCAACTTCCAGTCGGATGGCGGCTGGTCCGATCAGGACTGCTCCTGGCCGACGACCGGTGGTGCTCAGGTGGACCTGATCAAGGTGTCCTACGATCAGGGCGGCGGCTACGTGCAGATCGGCCCGACCGAGGACTGCGAGGGGA
>Ga0315542_1001880_pt1 | contig 13047 bp, 13 predicted proteins | sample SalMarSW160120MG_FD_202541 | JGI IMG/M metagenome (GOLD analysis project Ga0315542, IMG submission 202541) | Salt marsh sediment microbial communities from the Plum Island Ecosystem LTER, Massachusetts, United States - Salt Marsh Sediment SW1601-20 ... | reverse complement strand
CGCTGGAACTTCGACCTGCCCGACACCGGCTTCTTCTTCCCGGGTGACGTAATCCACTACTACATCCGGGCGACGGACACCGGCATGGGCACGGCGACGCTTCCTGGTGACACGAGCGGCTTCAGCCTGTTCCCGGGTGATGCCGACTTCGTGCCGCTGGACTACCCGAGCACCTGGATCGTGCGGGCACTGCCCAGCATCAACGATCTCAGCGAGTGCACGCACCCGACGATACTGTGGTGGAACGACTTCGCGAACCGCGGCCTCGAGCCCGAGTGGGCCCATGCCTTCCGCAATTTCGGATGCGTAGAAGGAAGCGACTACGACGTCTACTACACGAACGGCCCGACGTCGGGGGTGGGCAACGGACTTGGCGGCCGCGCGACGGCGACCCAGCTCCTGGGTTACGACGTGCTGCTGTACTCGTCCGGTGACCTTTCCGCCTACACCATCACGGACGTGGACTACGACAACGATGCCGGCAACGACATCGGCGTCCTGGACACCTGGCTGCAGTCCGGGTACAAGTGCGCGTTCTTCACCGGCAACGGCCTCGTTTCGGACCTGAACTCCGCGAGCGGGACGGCCCTGGCTTTCGAGGACACCTGGATCCAGGTGGAACTGGTGGGCTCGGATCACCGCCTCGTTCTGGGGCAGTACAACCCCAGCATCCAGGCGGTGCCGATGGCCGGCAATCCGGTGTTCACGACTGCCACGCGCTGGGCTACCAAGGCCTACTGCATTCCGAACCTCAAGACGTTCGACTTGGTGAACGCGGAGGGTTCGCCAGGCAAGATTGCAGAGTTTCTGACGGCGGGGTGCGCCGTCGGCCAGTACGGCTACGCCGCCGCGGTGCTGACCGTCAACAGCACATACAATGCCAACGTGATCTACCTGCCCTACGATCTGGGTTACGTAGTATCCGACACCCAATGTGGTGGCAATCCAACTGGCGAGTTTCGAGGGATCCGTTCGCGTGTCCTGCTCGACGTGCTTCTCAGTTGCGGCTTCGCGATAGACCCCCCAATCGTGGATGTCCCCGAGGCGGAACGTTTCGTCGTCAGGCAAAACGCTCCGAATCCCTTCAACCCGGTGACGAGAATCGAGTACGCCATGCCCGCTGACGGCACCTTGTCCATCGTGGTCTACAACGTCAGGGGGGAGAGAGTGCGGGTGCTGCAGGATGGGGCGGTGAAGGCCGGGCCGGGATTCGTCGTGTGGGACGGGACGGATGCCAGCGGCGCGGCCGTCTCCTCGGGCGTCTACTTCTACAAGACGGTCGTGAACGGCAGGACGCAGGGCGTCCACAAGATGGCGCTCGTGAAGTAAGGGCCTCTGGCAGCGCTTGCGTCCTTGCCGGCGCTGCCTGGACCTTCCATGGTTGACATTCCCTTCTGTCCGCGGTACCTGTTGAGGGAAGTCGTCAATCCTTGTTGCTGTTGCACTTAGCGGTGCGTTGTCGCTCGGGAGCAAGCGTTGTTTTCTGCCCGGATCCGCTACGGGAGTCGGAGGGTCGGAGTGCGAAGCTTCGCGCTCGGACCGATCATCCTTCGCACTCTGCTGCTGATCGTCCTCGTCCTGGTCGGCCGGGCCGCTGTGTGCGCCGCCGATGATGGCGCCGAGTACCGCGTGCGGAGCGGCGACAACCTGACGCTCATTGCCCAGCGCCTGGGCATCACGCTGGACGAGTTGCGCCGGGACAACGGACTGGCCTCGGATGTCATCCATCCGGGCCAGCGCCTGAAGATCCAGCGTCCCTTTCATCGCCTGCGGTCCGATCAGATCCGCTGGCGCTGCCCCCTGGGGCGGCCGGGCAGCACGCTGCGGCCCTTCGGGCACTACCGGAACGCGCAGGGGGTTCTCCTCCCGCACACCGGCGTGGACCTGGCCGCCTCGCGCGGCCACGAGGTGGTCAGCCCGGCCACCGGCGTGATCCGTTACCTGGGGGAGCAGGACGGCTTCGGGATGCTGGTCATCGTGGATCACGGCGCGGGCTATGCCAGCGTCCTGGCCCCCCTCGATCCCGAGAGCGTGGCGGTGGAGGTGGGAGAGGTGGTCCTTGGCGGGACGCCCCTGGCCCGTGTGGGTCCTCCTGTGGAGCACGACCGTCCCTACCTGCACGTGGAGCTGCGCCGTCAGAACAAGGCCGTCGACCCGAGCCGATTGAAGAGGTGAGCTGGCCATGGATCTGAAGCAGATCATCCGCGACGTGCCGGATTTCCCCAAGCCGGGGATCCTCTTCCGTGACATCACGCCGGTCCTGGAGCGGCCGGATGCCTTCAGGGCCGCCCTGGACGGTCTGGCCGGCCTGCTGGCGCCGCTGCGCTTCGACAAGATCGCGGCCATGGAATCCCGGGGCTTCCTGCTGGGAGCCCCCCTGGCCGTACGGCTGGAGAAGGGGCTGGTCCTCCTGCGCAAGGGGGGAAAGCTGCCGGGCGCTGTGGAGTCGGTGACCTACTATCTGGAGTACGGCGAGGCCACGCTGGAGATGCACCGCAGCAGCCTGCGGTCGGGGGAGCGGGTGGTCGTGCTGGACGACCTGCTGGCGACGGGCGGCACGGCCCTGGCAGCCGGCCAGCTGGTCAAGAAGGTCGGGGCCGAGGTGGCGGCCTTCGTCTTTCTCATCGAGCTGACGGTCCTGCAGGGCCGGGCGCCGCTGATCGAGGCCCCGGTCTTTTCGCTTGTCAAGTACCCCTAGCCACCCATAATTGGGGATGGGCGGCCGGCTGCCCGGCGCCCCGGATCCTGCCTTCCGGTGCCCCTGTAGCTCAGTTGGATAGAGCACCAGATTCCTAATCTGGGGGTCGCGCGTTCGAATCGCGCCAGGGGTACCATCCTTTTAGTAATTTCGCAAAATATTCTGTTAACTAATAGTCATATTGATGGTTGCATTAATTGAGCAATGCAACCGGATACGGGTTCGGACCAGCCTCAGGGAAGGTCCTGAAGCGCCTGGAGCGCCCGTTGGGCCATTGCGTCCTGGAAGCGGGCCAGATCCGCGGGCTTGGGCTGCTTGCCGGCCAGGAGGCGCTCGGTGTCCGCCAGGATGCGCGATTCCACCTCCAGGAGGCTGGGCAGCCAGCCGGTGCCGGCGGCGTTGTCCAGGCGCACCAGGTTCAGGTAGTCCTGCATGTGCCCATCGGGATAGGGGCGCAGCAGGGCCTTCAGGCGCAGCGATTCCCGCCAGAGAGGGGCTTCGGCGCCCTGCCAGAGGGGCGCTGGGCTGCGGCCGGCCTCCACCCAGAGCGGCAGGGCGACGGCGCAGAGGGGCTCACCCGGGATCAGCCAGAGGGTTGCCCGGGAAGCGGGACGGGCCGGATTGCGGCCCACGATGACCACGGTGGCGGCCGTGCTGGGCCGGTCGATGCAGTCGCGGCTGTCGATCCAGTGGTCGCGGTCGGCCGGAAGCTCGTGCCAGGTGGCCCGGGCCGGATGCTCCAGCAGGGCGTGCTCGGTGTCGCGGCTGAAGCGGGTCAGCACGGCCCGGAAGTCGATGCCGCCGGCCGGCTGCTCGGCGAAGAGCCGGCAGGCGCGGTCGAAGCGCAGGTAGCCGTGGCCCTCGCCGGGCAGCCCGCTGCGCGCGTAGTTGGTCACGACGAGGTAGCGATCCGGAGCGGTGGCGGCGTCGATGCGCTCCAGCCCGTGGTTGTGCAGCTCGAAGAGGGCCGTGGCCCCGGAGGCGTCGAGCACCCCGAAGTTGGCGAGGCTGCCCAGTTCCGGTCCCAGCCGCGACCGCAGCATGGCCTCGAACTCGTCCACGGTGGCGCAGGTCCGCAGCGCGTCGGCCATGATCAGGCCCTCGAGGTCCGCCACCTCGTCCGGCGCGGATGGCAGGTTGTAAGCGACCGTGTTGATGATGGCGAAGCCAGCGTCGTTCAGGCCGGCGAAGCACTTGCGTCCCGAGGCGTCGAGCGTGTCCACGAGCGCCAAGAAGGAGTGAGGCTGCTCCTTCACGTAGAGCAGCTTGTCGGACAGGCAGTCGGTGTCGCGGTTCTTCCAGAGAAACGGCCGGCCGTCGGCGGCCGCGTGCGAACTGACCACAGCCGCCGTGCAGGCCCGCGTCGGGCCGGCCGGCCAGAGGCTCGCGACCAGACCGAGCAGCACGCCGGCCAGGATTCGACTCCCCCGTCTCATGATCGCCCTCCGGCTTCGTTCAGGTTGGCGAACCGGATGAAGTCGTGGTGGGCCAGCTGGTAAAGAAACTGGCAGACCCGTTCGGGCACCTGGGCGTTCTCCTCGGGAAAGGCGTCCTGGAATCCCTCGACCAGTTCGCGCACACTGCGCCGCCCGTCGCAGGCCTCCCAGAGCCAGCTGCCGCGCTCCTCGAGCGTCACCCGCACGTGCGCCCGCTCGGGACGCAGGCGCGACTGCAGCCAACTCGCCAGGGGACCCCGGCGGAAGCGGGGCACCAGCAGCACCAGCTGACCGTCCGCCTCGCGCGCGGAGTCCAGGAGAGGCTCGGGGCGGAGCGCGTAGAAATCGATGCCCTCCCAGGGGATACGCCCGCGACGCAGCCGTCCCATCACTCCTGCCGCCCTTGGCCGTGCAACGGCCTGCTGATCATGTACCACATCAACAGGAAGAACACGAGGCCCGCCAGCACGTGGGCCACCCAGTGCAGGTCCGGGGAGATGAGATGCCCCAGGGACCAGTCGGGCAGCTCGTTGTCGTGGCCCGGCCGGGCGGCCTTGACACCTGTGAGGATCAGGGCCATCAGCGCCTCGCCGGCCACCAGGCCGCTGGCCAGCAGCACGCCGCGATTCTCGGAGGCGATGCGCGCCTCCCCGATCATTCGCCGGCGATCCCGGATCCGGTCGGCGATCAGCTTGGCCACGCCGCCGATGAAGATGGCGGCGGTCGAGTAGAAAGGCAGGTACATGCCCACGGCGATCAGCATGGGGGCGGGGGCGCGGATGAGCAGCAGCGCCAGGCCCAGGAAGACGCCCACGATGACCAGCGGCCAGGCCATCTGGCCGCCCACGATTCCCTTGGCCAGCATGGCCATCAGGCCGGCCTGCGGTGCGGGCAGCTTGTCCGAGCCGATGCCGCCGCCGTACCGGTCCAGCAGCATGATGGGGATGACCATCACCGAGGCGGCCGCGATCACGCCGATGATCTCGCCCAGCTCCATGCGCCGCGGCGTGCCGCCCAGGATGTGGCCGACCTTCAGATCCTGCATCATGTCGCCGGCGACGCCGCAGATACAGCAGACCACCGCCGCCACGCCGAGGACGGCCGTAATGCCGGGGTCGCCCTTCACGCCGATCACCAGCAGCAGCAGGGCGGCCACGATCAGGGTCGAGAGGGTCAGGCCGGAGATGGGGTTGTTGGAGGAGCCGATGAGCCCGACCAGGTAGCCGGCGATGGCCGAGAAGACGAAGCCGGCGAAGCCCATGACCAGGGTGGAGACCAGCGCGCCGATGACGATGCGCGGCATCCCCAGTTCGCCATGGGCGCCGTGGTGGATGAAATAGAAGTAGAGACAGAACATGGCCGCCAGGCCCACGCCCACGCCGCCGAAGATGAACTTGAAGTCCAGGTCCTGGCCCGTGCGCGGGACGCCGGCATGCTGCCCACCGACCCGGTTGATGTCCTGGAAGGCCCGCGCGATGCCGCCGATGAGCTGGGTCTTCATCTTCCAGAGGGTGGAGACCGCCCCGACCAGCATGCCACCCACGGCGATCGGCTTGACGTAGTTGGCGAAGACCTGCTTGCCGAGACCGACGGCGTCGGACACGCCGCCCGCCTGTTGGATCACGATGTCGTTCAGGGCGCTGGGGTTGAGGTACATGATGAGGGGGACCAGCAGGCCCCAGGCCAGCAGGGCCCCGCAAAAGGTGATGGAGGCCAGCTCCGGTCCGATGATGTAGCCCACACCGAAGAGGGCGGGAAAGATGCCCGGCGAGGTGATCACCAGCCCCCCCTCGCCCCGGTGCATGTAGAAGATCTCCTTGGTCTTCTCGGTCATGAAGGTGACGGTGCTCTGGGAGAAGGCCCGGAACAGGTTCCAGCCGGTCTTCATGATCGAGAACTCGCCGAGGGCCAGGATGAAGGCGCCGATCAGGCCGCTCTGGAAGACGAGCTTGGCCTCCGTGCCGCCCTTCTGACCGGCCTTGTGGATCTCGCCGGCGGCCACCGACTCGGGGAAGGGCAGCTCCGATTCCTCCACCAGGATGCGCCGCAGCAGGACGATGAAGAGCACGCCCATCACCCCGCCCACCAGCATGATGGCCGTGGAATCCAGGTAGTTGAAGCTATCCCAGACGCCGGCGATCTTGAAGGCCGGGATGGTGAAGATGGCGCCGGCCACCAGCGCCTCGCCCACCGAGGCCACGGTCCGCGCCATGTTCTCCTCGAGGATCGAGCCCTTCACCAGCCGCAGGGCCGCCATGGAAACCACGGCCGCCGGGAAGGTCGCGGCCACGGTGAGACCGGCCCGCAGGCCGATGTAGGCATTGGCCGCCCCCAGGATGACCGCCATCACCACCCCGAGCAGAACGGCGCGCAGGGTGAACTCCGTCAGGTTGGCCTCGGGGGGAACGAAGGGCTTGTAGGTCGCGACGGGGGGCGAGTCTTGCTTCCCAGCCATGCGGGCTCCTTGTTGCTGAGGATTCGCCGGACGGCCCGCGCGATGCGGCGGGCGAACACGAGAGATGACATTAGCAGGCGACCGGTGGCGGGGCAAGAACTTGAGTCGACGCGGGCAGGTGGAACCGGACGGGGGGTGGTGCAGCGGAGCGCGCGCTCGCGCGACGCGGGGGAGGAGCAAACGCAGGCGGCACCGGCTGCGCTCCAGCCCGGTGCCGCCTGTCCAGAAGGCAGGGACTCCCGCATGCGGGACGTGTCTCTTTATGCCCTGTCGTACCCTGGTTCGGGACGAAACCGGAGAATAGGGCTTCAGAGCCGAGGGATCACGATGCCACAGGAGCACCGCCACCTTCTGGTGCAGCCAGTCTAGGGCAAGGCCGGCCGGCCTGTCAATGCCCTCTTGTGTGTTCCCGGCACCCCCGCCTGCGGGTGGATATTCGGCTGACAATGGTGTATATTCGCGACGACCGCGGCCTGCGGTCTTTTTCAGGCATGAAGACCGAGACCAGAGAGGTGAACCTTGAGTGCCCAGAAGCTCACCCGCAAGAAACTCAAGCAGGACAGCTTCCTCGACTGGACCGCCAGAACGGTGGAGTTCGTGCAGGAGAACTACGTCAAGCTGGCCATCGGCATCGGGGTGGTGGTGGTCGTCGTCGTCGCGGTGAGCCTGTACTTTCAGGGACAGCAGAGGGCTCATGAACAGGCATCCTTCTTGCTTTATCAGGGTGAATCCCTGATGTACAGGGGGGCCTACGAGGCCGCCCGTGAGCGCTTGCAGGAGTGTCACGACCGGTACGGCGGCTCGCTCTTCGGCAAGCGCGCGGGGCTGGACCTGGGACACACCTACCTGGCACTGGGGGATCCCGTGCAGACCCTGGCGATCCTGGACGGTATCGCGGACCAGGTGGGCCAGAGGGGCGCGATGCACCGGGAACTGCAGATGATCAAGGGCGCGGCCCTGGTCGACCTGCAGCGCTTCGACGAGGCTGCGGCGGTCTACCGGCAGCTGCGGGAGGAGGACCTGGATCCCAACGAGCGTTACGAGGTCGCCATGCGGCTGGCCGATTGCCTGAGGCTCTCCGGGCAGGTGCAGGAGGGGCTGAACGTGCTGGAGGACCTGAAGGCGGCGGTCGACCGCGGCGACATCCCCAGCGAGAGCCGGGATCTGGACACGCGCTTGCAGATCTTCCGGGCTCTCGCCATGTAGACCGCGGCACGGGGGGAGAAGCTGTGAACGAACAGACGATCCGAGACCGCTGGCTCGCCGCGGTCTGCTATCTGAGCCTGCTGGTGTTCTTCCCCATCCTCAGCAAGGACAAGAGCGCGTTCCTGGGCCGGCACTGCCGGCAGGGCTTCTCGCTGTTCTTCGCCGAGGTGGTTGCCTTGCTGCTGCTCCTGGCCGTCGACGCCTCCATCGGCCGCATCCCCATCCTGGGTCTGATCATCTCGATCCTGCTGAATCTGGCCATCTTCCTGATCTTCCTGATGCTGTCGGTCATCGGCTTCATCAAGGCCCTCTCGGGCGAGGAATGGCGCTTGCCGGTCTTGGACGACCTCGCTCAGCGCGTCCCCATCAGCTAGTCCGATCGCGATCAAGCCAGGGGAGGCGGGTCCGGCAGCTCCGGTATCCGGCGCCGGGCGAAAATGTGGAATGTGTGCAATGGCAGGACGTTGGGATGGAGACTTCAGAATATGCGCATAATGTATATTATGTTAAGTTCGTATTCTCGCCATTACCGCTGCCTGCGCTGAACGCTCTACTCCAGCATCGCCTCGATCTTGGCCTGGATCTTTTCCTTCTTGGCGGCGCCCACCAGGCTGTCCGCCAGCTGGCCGTTCCGGAAAAAGAGCAGGGCCGGGATGGACCGGATCGCGTACTGGACGGCCGTCTGCTGGTGCTTGGCGATGTCCATCTTGGCCACCCTGAGGCGTCCGGAATAGTGGGCCGCCAGCTCCTCCATGATGGGCGTGATTATCTTGCAGGGCCCACACCAGGGGGCCCAGAAATCGACGACCACGGGCTGGTCGCTTTGCAGGACTTGACTCTGGAAATCGCTATCCGTCAATTCGATCAGGTTGCCGGCCATGGAAATCCTTTCTGCTGGCCCGGTCGATGATCCGTGGACCGCCCCGCCGGAGGGCGCGCCGGCAGATCAATGCGCGGGTGGTGCCTGCGGCGGGACTAGCTGTTCCCGCCGCAGACCTCGATGATCGCTCGTTCCATGACGATGTCCGGGGGCACGGCCGAGCTCTTAAGGCTGGCGTCGCAGCGCTGACAGGCGGCGAGCGCTTGCTGCAGCCTCTGCGGCCCCAGCTGATGAGCCGCGCGCAGCAGCTGCTGGCAGGCATACGGATGCATGCCGAGCAGCGCGGGTATCTCGCCCGGTGACAGCCCCTCCGCCTCCAGGGAGGCCACCAGGGCCATCTTGCGGAGGCGGGAGAGCAGCATGGGGGCCTGCTCCATGGCGCCTCTCCCCCAGGCGGCCTGCCGGCGCCAGACGCGCAGGCCCGGCACGGCATCCCCGGGGACCAGTGCGTTGGTCAGATCGAAGACCTCTCCCGCGCGCTGCTGGACGATCAGTTGCTCCAGGCGGTCGCTGTCCAGCCCACCTCCACAGGCCTCCACGAGCAGACCGAGCTTCTCGATCTCGGCGGCGAGTGCGAAGAGGTCCTCCCCGACCAGGTCGATCAGCAGGTCGGCCAGGCCGGCGGTCAAGGGGACTCCGGCCAGCCGGGCGGTCTTGCGCAACCACTGGCTCAGCTCCGCGCCCCTGGGCGGGCTGAAGTCGAAGAAGTAGCCGGCCTCGCGGCAGGCCTTGACCCAGCGCTTGCGCCCGTCGACCTTGCTGGCCGACATCACCAGGATGCTCGCCTCGGCCGGATCGGCAAGATAGGCGAGCAGGGCGCCCTCCGCTGCGGCGCCCGTCACGCATCTGTCGACGTCGCGCAGGTGGATCAGCTGGCGCCCGCCGAGCATGGGATAGCTGAGAGCCTGCTGCAGCACGGCGTCCAGGCCGACCTGGTCGCCCTGGTAGACGTGGTAGTTGAAGGCCGCCCCTCCCGGGCCCAGCAGGTCCTCCCGCAGGTGGACCATGACCTTCTCCAGGCGGTAGGCGTCCTCGCCCACCAGCAGGTAGACCGGGCGGTATTTCCGGGTCTTCAGGTCGCGCTCCTTCAGATCCCTGAAGGTCGCCTTCCCCGCGGAGCGGGATCGCGCGCTAGCCCCCATGAATCACCAGCTTTCCACCACCTGCGCGAGCACGTCGCGCACGATCTCGCCGGCCGCGTCCTGCCGCGCCGTGTTGATGTCGCGTCCGGCGGGATCGTCCAGCTGGTAGTTGCCCGTGCCGATGAAGCGCTTGTTCTCGAAGATGTGCTTGCCCGTCTTCACGACGGTGAAGGTCAGCTCCACCGCGATCTGCACCTGGAAGGCGTTGACGAGCTGATCGGCCGTGGCGAACGACTCCTGCAGCTGATACCGGACCACCTTGCCGCTCAGGATGCTGTCGGCGTTGTCCTCGCTGACGATCTTGAGGGTGTTGTCCTCCTGGATGGCCGTGATGAGGCCCTCGGTCAGCTCCACCTCGATGTCGGGCTCCGCCGAGAGGTTCTCCAGATACGGCACGGCCACGCGCCGGATCTCCGCACTGACGCGCCCGGAGCTGGCGGAGTAGATCCCGCATCCGGCCAGCGACAGCGCCACGACAGCCAGCAGGCCGGCCACGGCAGTCGGGAAGTTCACCCATCCTCGCCGCACCGTTCCTCTTTTCAGCTCGGATCCCGCGCGTCGCTCTGCAGGCGGCAGCCCGGCGGATCCCCGTTCGGACCCCGCAGCCGGGCCGCTCGGGTTTGGTTGTCGTCGCAATCGGCCAGTGCCTTGCAGATCAGGATCTCTACCAGGCGAGCCAGCAGGCTGCCCAGCTTTACCCCGCCGGACGGCAATGGTTCCTGCAGGGCGCGGCGCAGGTCCGCCAGCAGCCGCCTTCCGGAGCCTGGTCCCCCGGCCGGTCCGGAGCTCAGGGCTTCATGCGACCTCCATGTCAGGCCGGGCCGGGCGGTGGTCCTGGCGGATGGGGACATTATGGCCGGGACGCGGCGGCCAGGCAAGCACAAGCCCGTCTCGACATCGAGACGGGCCGGACTCGGTAAAGCGCCGGGCCTGCTAGTGCGCGCCCTCGCCCTTGATGACCACCTTCACCGTGGAGAGCAGGATGCGCGCGTCTGTCAGGGGACCGTAGTGCCGGATGTAGCTGCGGTCCAGTTCCACCTTTCGGCGCACCGATTCGGCGTCGATATCGTAGCCGTTGATCACCTGGGCCAGTCCGGTGATTCCCGGCAGAACCAGCAGGCGGTCCCGGTAGTTCGGAATCACCTTCTCGAGCTGACGGATGAAGCAGAGACGCTCGGGGCGCGGGCCGATCAGGCTCATCTGACCCCGCAGCACGTTCCAGAACTGCGGCACCTCGTCCAGCCGCGTCTTGCGCAGGAAGCGCCCCATGCGGGTGATTCGGTCGTCGTTGATCGAGGCCCACCGCGGACCTGCGTCCTCGGCGTCCACCCGCATCGTCCGCAGCTTGAGGATGTGGAAGGGGCGCCCAGGACGCAGCACCTTGCGCGCATCGCGACCGGAGAGAGCACCATCGCGGCGGCGGCGGCGGTTGATCCCGATCCTCTCCTGCCGGTAGAACACCGGGCCCGGGGAATCGAGCTTGATGGCCACCATGATGAAGGGCAGCAGGAGTCCAAAGACCGTCAGCGCCAGCAACGATATGACGATGTCGCCGGCGCGCCGCAGTCTCGGATAGAGAACCCGCTCGCCAGGCCGCACGGGCCAATCGCTCTGGATGCTCGCGGCCTGCTGCAGAAGTGGAGAGAAGCCAGGATAAGGCGAGGTCGGGCTGGGGACCGCCGAGCTGGCCAGGTTGCCAGCTACGGCACTCGTCCTCGGCTGCGCCTGGCGCTCCTCGACTGTTTCCGCACGATACCTGAAGAATTTTTTATTTCTCATAAGGCTGGCCTCAGCGCGTTTCTTGACCCTCTTCGGACGGCTTAGGTCCGTTGAAATCTCAAACCTAGCTTAAATTCTGTCCATTGAAGCTCTGTAATCGAGGTCCCCCGGCCTCTGCGGAGCTGGACACAACCATTCTATAACACAATTCGCTTTCCGGCAACCCTATTCCGAATGATTTTCGGTTCATTTTTCACCGGACGCACAGACCTGCCCGATGGCCGCATTGGTGCTTGAATTATGCCGGGTATGGCCCATCTTAACCTGTGGCCGCGGGCTTGCAAAGCAGATTCTGAAAACCACTCTCAGCAGACCGGACGATCCCGCATGAACGGCGCGCGGAGCTGGATGGGCCGCATCTTCGCCGGGGTGGCCGTCGCCATCCTGTGCTATGCTGTGCTCGTTGCCCTCACCGGCTGGCGCGACCTGAGCCGCCAACTGGGGGCCTTCCCCCTGCGCTACCTGCCGCTGCTCCTGGCATTCTCGCTGTCCAACTACGGGCTGCGGTTCCTGCGCTGGGAGATCTTGCTGCGGCGGCTGGACGTGAGGATTCCCCTGCGCGACAGCGCCGCCATCTTCTTCGCGAGCTTCATCATGGTGATCACGCCCGGCAAGGTCGGCGAGGCCTTCAAGGCCGGCTTTCTCTGGGAGCGTCACGGCCTGAGCCCGGCACGGGGCTTGCCCGTGGTGCTGGCGGAGCGGCTCTTCGATTTTCTGGCCGTGTTCCTGCTGGCCTGCGGGGGTCTGTTCTTCTGGCACGGCACGCTGAGCGGCATGAGCACCGCCATCCTGATCGCCTCGTTGCTCCCGCTCCTGCTGGTGGTGCTGCGCTCGACCCGCGTGCGATCCTGGTTGCTCCGGCGCGCCAGCCGTGCCGCCTACTTCCAGCGCCACCAGCTCGGCCTGACGGATGCCTTGGAGGCCCTGGCGCGACTTCTGGGCGGGCGGCGGGCCCTGCCCGCCGTCCTGCTGCTCAGCTGCGCGGCCTGGGCCGCCGAGTGTCTGAGCATGTGGCTGGTCAGCCGCGGCTGTGCTGCGCCGCTGCCGCTCGCCGATGCGATCTTCATCTACGCTGCGGGTACCCTGGTGGGCTCGCTCTCGTTCCTGCCAGGCGGGTTGGGGGGCACCGAGGGGACCATCATCTGGCTGCTGACCGAGAGCGGTGTGGCGGCGGCCACCAGCGTGACCATTGCCCTCGTCGTGCGGGTGGCCACCCTCTGGCTCGCGCTGCTGATCGGGCTGGGGGTCTTTCTGGCCTTTCGCCGGCTGTTCCTGGCGGGCCGCAACCCGTCCGCGGCGGGCACGTCCTCCCCTGGTCTCTAGTTGCTGTTGATGCGGTCGAGGGCGTAGATAATGGCCGCCATCGTCCCGGCCGTCCCCAGCAGGGCCGGCCAGAACCTCCCCAGCCAGCTGGGACCCTGGACCGGCACGCGGATGGTATCGCCAGGGTA
>Ga0315542_1001879_pt1 | contig 13047 bp, 11 predicted proteins | sample SalMarSW160120MG_FD_202541 | JGI IMG/M metagenome (GOLD analysis project Ga0315542, IMG submission 202541) | Salt marsh sediment microbial communities from the Plum Island Ecosystem LTER, Massachusetts, United States - Salt Marsh Sediment SW1601-20 ... | reverse complement strand
CGGCGATTCCCTCGACACGATTGAAGTCCAACGCCAACCTGTCGAGCATCGCGCTCGGTGTACCCATGGCCCGCGCAGCCTCGAGGTCTTCGGCGTTGGCGACCAGGATCGACTCCGTGTGCTCCATGATCGCTTCCGCCGCGGAGCGCAGCGCCTGATCCTTGGCGACGGTCGGCAACAACGCCAACGCGCGGGAAGCGACTCGGGCGCGGCGGGCGGCGTCGTGGACCTCTTGGCGCAAGTCGGGAAGCGATGGTGCTTGCAGACCCATTGAACCAGGGTAACGGGCCTTAGCCGACCAGGTTAGGCGGGCCGCTGTTGACAGCGTGGTCGCCCGGCCGGTCATGGCGAGCCGCTTGCCGTACCTTGCTCTGCCGCTCGTCGATCAGTCGTCCGAAGTCCTTTAGCAGCAACGGCTTACGCATCACGAGAGGCTCTAGGTGATCCCGGTCTATCTGCAATGCGGTCACCTCGTCGAGCGCGTACACGCCGGCGAGGTTTGGTTGACGGTTCAGCGCGGTCAGCCCCAGGAACGAGCCCTCGTCCAGCGTGCCGACCGGCACCACTGTCCCGTCTTCGGTCGTAGTAGTCAACCGGACCCGGCCGGCGATGAGAAAAGTCATCCCGGTCGATACCTGACCTGCGTACTCGATGATTTCGTCGGCGCCGTAGCGGACGATTTTCGCGTACGGAACCAGCGCCTGCTGGTCGACGTGGCTCAGCCGCAACGCCGGCGCGACCACGGTCCGCAATGCCTTCTCCACACGCTGTTTCGTGGAGAAATTGTCGTCGGCGCCATCGAGACGAAGACGCGCCCGCCGCGCGGCGTACCAGATCCACCGCAGAAACGTCGCTTCCGTGGTGCCGGCGTCTGCGGGCGAGGTCAGCGTGACCGTCGTGCGGTACTGAGCGCCACCGAGGGCGACTGTGGTCGGCACGGCTCCGGGCTTGAGGTGCGGCAGCGCGCCGGCAACTCGCGTCAGCATCGCGCAGACCTTGTCCGGCGAGTCGGCGGCAGCGAATGTGGTCGTGAACGCGCAGTCGTATGTGCCCCAGGGGCGGCTGAGGTTGGTGAACGAGGTGCTGGCCAGCATCGAGTTCGGCATGATCCGCATCCCGCTACCGGTGTCGATGTGGACGGCCCGCCAGTTCACTTCGACAACCCGTCCCCGCGCTGTCCCTATGTCCAGCCAATCATTGATCCGGAACGGCTGTTCGAACAGCATGAACAAGCCCGACACGATCTGGCCGACGGAGTTCTGCAGCATCAGCCCGATCACGACCGATGTGACGCCCAGCGCGGTGAACAGCCCGCCGACCCGGACGCCCCAGATATAGGACAGCATCACTGCCAGGCCGACGCCGATCAGTGCAAAGCGGGCAACGTCGAGAAAGATGGTGGGCAGTCGTTTGCGCCAGCTCTCCTCGGGTGCGCCCTCGAACACCGTGGCATTGAGCGCCGACAGCAAAAGCACCAGCACCAGGAACCCGAAAACCGTGGCGAGAATCCGCACCGAACCTTCTCCGGCGGGCACCTGCGAGGCCTTGACAAGCAGCAGCAGCAGCGCACCCAGCGGCAGCAGGTAATTGCGCAGCAAACTCACCTGCCTCGCCAGGTGGCTATTCCTGCGGACCAGCGTGCGATGCAGCTCGGTGAGAAGGATCAATACGACCGGAAATCCGATCGCGATCCCAATGGCCCAGTAGAACCACGACGTGTGGAATACGTTCATGATCGCTCCGACAACCGATAGATCGCCTGGTCGATCCCGCCGACCGAAATAGTGCCGGCGGGCGTGAACTGCCGCACGTCGCGCATCGCCTCGTACACCTGTGATGTGACATAGATGCCGGGCTGTGTTTCCCCGCTCTGCATCTGGTAGGCCAGACTCACCGCGGCACCCCACATGTCGTAGGCGAGTCCCGAACGGCCGACCAGGCCGCTGATGACGTTGCCGGTGTTGATGCCCACCCGAATCCCGAGCGCGTGGCCGGTCTGAGTGTTGAATCGTTCGATGACGCGGCGCATTTCGAGGCCGAAGTCAACGCTTCGGTGAAGGCTGTCCAGCCGCGGAGTTACCACGCCACAGCTCGCCAGATAGCCGTTGTGGAATGTGCGAATCCGCTCGACCCCCAGGCTTTCGGCCGCCGAATCAAACTGTTTGAACAGTTCGTCGACGATCCCGACCAGCTCGTCACCCGATACGGCGCCGGAAATTTCGTCGAGCCCGACGATGTCGGCAAAGATGATGGCAACGTCCTGGTGCTCCTGCGCGATGGTCCCCTGGCCCTGCCGATACCGCTGCATAATCGACTCGGGCATCAGTGCCCGCAACAGGCGGTCGTTCTCTCTCCGCTGCTCGTTGAGCAACTCCTCCTTGACCGCAAGGTTCCGGCTCATCTCATTGAAAGCAGCAGTGAGATCACCGATTTCGTCCCGCGAGGTCATCGGTATATTAACCTCGTAGTCGCCGGAGCTGATCTGCTGTGTACCGGCCTGCAGCCGACGGATTGGCCGCAACATCAACTGCGCGAGCAGCATTGACGCCATGCAGATGGCTAAAATCATTGCCGACACCGCCACTACGAGCGTTTGGCTGAACCGGCCCAGCCGCGCGAAGGCATCGGAGTTGTCCCGCGTTGCCAGGATCGACCAGTGCAGATCAGAGTTGGGTATATCCAACGGGGCGTAGGCTTCCAATTCTCTATTGCCCGTGTAATCGGTGGCGCTGACGATCCCGGTCTGCCCACGTTGGGCGGCAGATAGGCCTGCGCTCGGAACCGGCTGCACCAGTATCGTGCTCCCCAACCGGATCGCCCTTTCCGCGACATCCGGCGGGGTGCCGTCGGCCACGGCCTCGACCCGGTATTCGGCCGGGTCTTCCAGGAAAAGCCTTGAGTCAGAGCGCATCAAGTTGTCGGGTCCGGCCAGATACGTCTCGGTGGCCTGGCCCATACCGGCGGCATCCCAATGTCGGTTGGCGGTCATGATGCTGTTGATCTTCGAGCTCGGCAGCGGCAGGGCCATCACGCCTTCGGTCTTGCCGTTCATCCCGACCGGTGATACCACCCACGCGGTGGGCGCATCGAGCTGTGGTTGATACGGCTGAAAATCGGTGATCCAGACGAAGTCGACGTCGTTTGAGCGCAACGCCCTTTGGTAGGCATCGCGCAGATTGGATTCCCGGTACGGGCCGGTGAGGATGTTGGTGCCGAGGTCGGGTCCTTTGTTCACCGTGTAGACGACATTGCCCTGCATGTCCAGCAACAGCGCATCCGGATATCGGAATCGGGTAACGATTTCGCGGAAGTGGGAGTTGAAGCGGGCATTGGCCGCCGACCACGCGCTGCCATCGCCGGCGTCCTCGATGTTCATCGCTTGGGTCGCCGACGCGAACGGTGCGGTGTAGAAGGCCTGAAGGTACTTCTGCGCATTGGAACTGGGCATGATTGCGTTGATATCGAGTTGTTCGCCGGTCAATCGATCGATCGGCTTGATCATGTCGTTGGTGTAGTAGTTGACGAGCGCCTGCTGCTGAGCGGGGTTGATCGCCGCGTTCGCCAATTGGTCGAAGCCCGCGGTGAACGCCGTGATCGCCTCGACGGCGCTGAACCCGCCGCTGTAGACGATCAGCGAGTTCGTCACCTCCTTGAACAGCGCCTGCACCTGGCGCCTCTGCGACTCGCGCAACTCGATCAACCGCTCGGACTCGACTTGTCGCAGGGCATTGCGGCCGGAGACTGCCCCGATGAAACCGATCACCGCCACTGACAAGATGCTGCAGACCAACAACGTCAGCAACAGCTTGGACTGGATGCCGACCCGGAAAAGTCGGCGGCGGCGAACTTTTTGGCCCTTCCGGGGTCTGCTCTCCGGGGTGGCTGCCGGGGCGGATGCCAGCGGGTTTGCCGGTGCGCTTTCGGGGGCCGGTTCGGCATTTTTGAGCTCGCTCGATGTCAATGCCTTCGCCCTTCCTCTGACACACAGCATCGCTAACGGAGCAGACTAGCGCGCAGGTCAGCAGATATTGGCGATTGCGGCAAAGCGGGCCGGCGTCAGATACGCGGACGCCGTCATGTGCGCTGAACCCCTCCAGACTACCGTCGGCGTAATGGCACGAGTCTGTGTGGTAGGCAGCGTGAACATGGATCTGTCGTTCGCCGTCGATGCCCTCCCGCGTAAGGGCGAGACCGTGTTGGCGTCGTCGTTGACGTACGCACCCGGCGGCAAGGGCGGCAACCAGGCCGTGGCCGCGGCGCGCGCCGGTGCCCAAGTGCAATTCGTCGGCGCCGTCGGCGACGACCCGGCCGCCGAACGGTTGCGCGCGCACCTGCGCTCGAGCGGCGTCGGACTGGACGGGACCGTGGCCACACCCGGACCGAGCGGCACGGCGATCGTCGTGGTTGACGCCGCCGCCGAGAACACCATTGTGGTCGCGCCGGGCGCCAACGGGCGTCTGACAGTCGCCGCCGCGGCTGCGCGGACGGTCATCGCCGAGTGCGAAGTGTTGTTGACTCAGCTGGAGATTCCGGTGCCGACGGCCGTCGCCGCGGCCCAACAGGCCCGATCGGCCGGGGCGGTTGTCATCGTCAATGCCTCGCCGGCCGGGCATGACCAGAGCTCTTTGGCCGAACTGGCCGCCATCGCCGACGTGGTGATCGCCAACGAAACCGAGGCCAACGAGTGGCCCTGGCGCCCAACCCACTTGGTAATTACTCTGGGGGCGCGGGGCGCCCGGTACGTGGGTGCCGACGGCGGGTTCGAGGTGCCGGCGCCCGCGGTGGCGGCGGTGGACACCGCCGGAGCCGGCGACGTGTTCGCGGGAGTGCTGGCTGCCAACTGGCCGGCCAACCCCGGTTCTCCCGAACAGCGGCGGCGCGCGTTGCAGCATGCCTGCGCCGCGGGCGCGCTGGCGACGCTGGTTCCCGGCGCCGGCAACTGCGCACCGGACGCCGACGCGATCGGCGCGGCGCTGCGGCGGGACAGCGCCAAACCACCCCGCTAACCGGTGCGCATGCCGACGCGGCTGGACGTAGGCTCGCGCTAGCCCTCGGGGACTTCGCGTTCGATCTCATCGAGCCAGATGCGCGCCGACATGTCCGACGGGGCTCGCCAATCCCCGCGTGGCGACAGTGAGCCGCCGTGAGACACTTTGGGCCCGTTGGGCAACGCCGAACGCTTGAACTGACTGAAGGAGTAGAACCGCTGCACGAAAACCTGCAGCCAGCGCCGGATCTCCTTGAGGGAGTAGGACGGTCGTTTGTCGTCGGGAAAGCCCGGCGGCCAGTCACCACTTTCGGGGTCGCACCAGGCATGCCAGGCCAAGAACGCGATCTTGGACGGCCGGAATCCGAATCGCAGGACGTGGAACAGCGAGAAGTCTTGCAGGGCAAACGGCCCGACCCTTTCCTCACTGCTCTGCAGCTCTTCCTCCTCGCCGCCGGGGACGAGTTCCGGAGTGATCTCGGTGTCAAGCACCGACTGCAGCACCTGGCTTACCTGCGCCTCGAATTGCGCCGACGAAATGACCCACCGGATGAGGTGCTGGATCAGCGTCTTGGGCACGCCGGCATTGACGTTGTAGTGCGACATCTGATCGCCGACACCGTATGTCGACCACCCGAGCCCCAGCTCGGAGAGATCACCGGTGCCCAGCACGATGCCGCCGCGCTGGTTCGCCAGCCGGAACAGATAGTCAGTGCGCAGACCGGCTTGTACGTTCTCGAAGGTTACATCGTAGACCTGCTCGCCGCGTGAGAACGGATGGTCGATGTTCTTGAGCATCAACGTTGCGGTCTCGGTGATGTCGATTTCGGAGAAGGTGACGCCGAGGGAGCGACACAACTCGATCGCGTTGCGTCTGGTGCGATCTCCGGTCGCGAAGCCAGGCAGCGTGAATGCCAGAATGTCTCTGCGCGGCCGTTGTTCGCGGTCCATCGCGCGCGCGGCCACGATCAATGCGTGCGTCGAGTCCAGCCCGCCCGAAATCCCGATGACGACCTTCGGGTAGTTCAGCGCACGCAACCGCTGCTCGAGCCCCGAGACCTGTATGTTGTAGGCCTCATAGCAATCCTGTTGCAGCCGTTGTGGATCGGACGGGACGAACGGGAAACGCTCAACCGCCCGCCGCAGTCCGATGTCGCCGGCCGGCGGGTCTAGCGCAAACTCGATACGCCGAAACGAGTCCGCCGACGTCCGGTGGTGGCGCCGGTTATCGTCGAAGGTGCCCATTCGCAAGCGTTCGGAGCGAAGCAGTTCGGTGTCGACGTCGGCGACGCAGCGCCGCTCCCCTTTGCCGAAGCGCTCTGACTCGGCAAGCAGCACACCGTTTTCCCACACCATGGTCTCGCCGTCCCAGGCCAGATCGGTGCTTGACTCCCCCTTGCCCGCGGCGGCGTAGACGTACGCGGCCAGACAGCGCGCTGATGCCGAGCGGGCGAGCAGCTTGCGGTCCTCCGAGCGGCCGATCGTGATCGGGCTGCCGGACAGGTTCGCCAGCACCGTCGCCCCCGCCAGCGCCGCCTCCGCGCTCGGCGGAATCGGCACGAACATGTCCTCGCAGATCTCGACGTGCACCACGAAGCCGGGTAGATCGGAGGCGGAAAACAGCAGATCGGGACCGAACGGGGCCTCGATGTCGCCGATGCGGACGATGCCGCGCTCGTCGTCTCCCGGGGCAATTTGGCGGCGCTCGTAGAACTCCCGATAAGTGGGCAGGTAGGACTTGGGTGCCACCCCGAGAACCGCGCCGCGGTGGATGACCACCGCGGTGTTGTAGATGCGGTGCCCATACCGCAGTGGTGCACCGACGACCAGTACCGGCAGCAGATCGGTCGAAGAGGCGACGATATCGCCGACGGCGTCTTCGACGTCGGCGAGCAACAGGTCTTGCATCACGATGTCCTCGATGGAGTACCCCGACAGCGCCATCTCCGGGAAGATGGCCAGCGCGACGCTGTCGTCGTGACATTCGCGTGCCAGGCGCAAGACCGACTCGGCGTTGGCCGCCGGATCACCGATCGTGACTCGATGGGTGCACGCGGCGACGCGGACAAAACCCTGGCTGTAAACGTTGTAAAAGTCCATCGCCCTTCCATTGTCGCCTGACGAGTGTCAACCCACGAGCGTCGGGTACCCCAATAGCATGAGCGATATTGCCGTCGTGGTGGTCGATATGATGAATGCATATCAGCATCCCGACGCTGAAGACCTGACACCCAATGTCGCCAAGATCATCGAGCCGCTGACCGATTTGGTGCGCCGCGCACGCGAATCCGACGATGTTGACCTGGTATACGTCAACGACAACTACGGCGATTTCACCGCCCAGTTTTCCGACCTGACCCGTTCGGCGCTCGACGGCGCACGGCCCGATCTGGTGAAGCCGATCGTGCCTTCCGGGGCTTGTCGCGTGCTGACCAAAGTCCGCCACAGCGCGTTCTATGCGACGGCGCTGGCCTACCTGCTCGGCCGACTGGAAACCAAGCGGTTGATCATCACCGGGCAGGTCACCGAGCAGTGCATCCTCTACACCGCCCTCGATGCCTATGTGCGTCACTTCCCCGTGGTGATCGCGACCGACGCCGTCGCCCACATCGACCCCGATCTGGGCGCAGCCGCCCTCAAGATGATGCAGCAGAACATGTCCGCCCAACTCACCACCGCGGCAGACTGCCTGGGCTGAAAACGCTCGCGCGAGCGTCCGCAAAATGCCGGCTTTGTCGGCGTGTCGGTGTACCGACACGCGCGCTCGCGCAGGGTGGCTACTCTCGAAGGGGTGACCACCCGCTGCCCCGAAGCGCCGGAGCTGGTCGCGCTGCTGACCGGTCGCCGGATCGCGGTGCTGACGGGTGCGGGAGTCTCCACCGACTCGGGCATTCCCGACTACCGGGGGGCGGATTCGCCGCCGAGCAACCCCATGACCATCCGCCAGTTCACCTCGGATCCGGTATTTCGGCAGCGGTACTGGGCGCGCAACCACGTCGGTTGGCGCCACATGGATGACACCCTGCCCAACGCCGGGCACCGGGCATTGGCCGCACTCGAGCACGCTTCGGTGGTGACCGGCGTGATCACCCAGAACGTTGACCTTCTGCATACCAAGGCGGGCAGCGCAAACGTCATCAACCTGCATGGCAGCTACGCGCGGGTCGTCTGCCTGAGTTGCGAATACACCATGAGCCGCGCCGGGCTGGCCGAACAACTGGAAGCACTCAACCCGGGCTTCATCGAGCGCGCCGAGGCAATCGGTGGGCTCGCGGTAGCTCCCGACGCCGACGCCGCTATCTCCCCAGCCGCCGGCACCACGTCCTTCCGCTATCTCGACTGTCCGCGATGCGGCGGCGTACTCAAGCCGGACATCGTGTACTTCGGCGAGACTGTAGCCAAAGGCATTGTAGCCGAGTCATATTCGCTTATCGATCGATCCGATGCATTGCTGGTCGCGGGCTCGTCGCTAACGGTGTTCTCCGGGTATCGATTCGTGCGTCATGCCGCCGCGCTGGGCCTCCCAATCGCCATCGTCAACCGCGGCCGCACCCGCGGCGACGACCTGGCCACCGTGAAGGTCGATGGCGGGTGCTCCGAATTACTGGCGCTGTTGAGCGAGGAACTGGTGCCGATAGCCCTGCCCTAGAACGTGCAGGGCATGCTCCGGATGGCGTGGATGAAGTTACCCGGCACGTATGCCGGTTCGCCCGCCTGGATTTCGGGCAGCTGCCGCAGCAACTCGCCGAAGATCGCGCGCAATTGCGCTCGGGCCACATGGGCGCCGAGGCAGAAGTGCACGCCGCCACCGCCGAAACCGACATGCGGGTTGGGATCCCGACTCAGGTTGAGACGCTCGGGCTGGTCGAACACCTCGGTGTCCCAGTTACCGGACGGATAAAACATCACCACCCTCTCCCCTGCCCGGATGGCTTGGCCGCCCAGCTCAAAGTCGGTTGCCGCGGTGCGGCGGAACGTCATGACCGGCGATGCCCATCGGATGAACTCCTCGACCGCCGTGCCGATGCGATTGTCGAAATCCCCGAGCAGCCATTCCCGCTGGTCACCGAAGTCGGTAAGCGCCTTCATCGCGTGGCTGGTGGTCTGACGGGTGGTGTCGTTGGCGGCCACCGAAAGCAACACGAAGAAAGCCGCCACATCCGCATCGGCCAGCCGATCGCCGTCGACCTCCGCATTCACCAGGGCGCTGAACAGGTCATCGCCGGGATGCTCCCGGCGTTCAGCGGCCAATCTGCCGGCGACTTGGTGGAGGTACATCTGGTTCTCGACCAGCACCTCCAGCGGGTTGCGGCCGTCGAGGTAGACCGGGTCGGCCCAGGACACCAGCGCATCGGCGGCGTGGGCCACGTGCTCACGCTCGGCTTCTTCGATCCCCACCATGTCCGACAGGGTGCGGATCGGCAGTTGCTTGGAGCAGTGGTCGACGAAGTCGGCACCGCTGCCGGCGGCCCGGAGCTCTTCGACGATGGCCCTGGCGTTCGCCTTGATCGAATCTTCGATGCGACGGACCTGCCTCGGAGTGAAGGCGGCGCTGACCAGCTTGCGGAGCATGGTGTGCCGCGGCGGGTCCATAGCCAGGAACGACTGCGACGCTTCGAGCAGCTCCGCGGGGATGTTCTCGAAAAGCACCCCCTTGCCGGACAGGAACACCTCGTTGGTGCGGCTGACCGTGACAATGTCGGAGCGACGGGTGATCGCCCAATACCCGCGGTCGTCGGGGTCTTGCATCAGGGCGTCTTCGACTGGGGGGTGCCAGCTCACCGGGCGTTCGGCGCGCAGCTCGGCGAAGGAACGTTCCCGTTCCGCCGCGGTCGTGGCCCAGAACGCGCGCGAGGACAGATCGATCGGGTCGTAGGCACGGCTGGTGCCTGATACCCCCGCCGTCGTTGTCATCCTGGCAATCCTCCAATCGCTTGTGACCCCAGTCACGAACTAAGAGCGACACTATGCCTAGACAGAATGTCTAGTCAAGGCGTCGAATAGTCGGCTATGCTCGGCGAATGCCGTCGGTAACGCGCAAGCCGCAGGCTAACCGCGAACAGCGGCGAGAACAGATGGAACGTCGCCTGCTGGACGCCACCGAACGGCTGATGCGCGACGGCGCCAGCTTCACCGAGCTCAGTGTCGATCGGCTGTCGGGCGCGGCCGGCATCTCCCGCGCCAGCTTCTACATCTACTTCGAGGACAAAGGCCACCTGCTTCGCCGTCTCGCCAGCCGGGTGTTCGACGACCTCGCCACCGACGCCGAACGCTGGTGGGGAGTGGCCGGGCGGCACGATCCCGACGACGTCCGGGAATCAATGTCCAACATCATCGCCAGCTATCGGCGTCATCAACCGGTGCTCGTCGCGCTCAATGAGATGGCCGCCTATGACCCGCTGACGGCAGCCACCTATCGCGATCTGCTGAACGGTATCTCGCAGCAATTCACCCGCGTCATCGAAGACGGCCAGGCCGACGGCTCGATCCGCCATGAGCTGCCGGCGGCCACCACCGCCAGTGCACTGACCTGGATGGTGGAGCGCACCTGCCAACAGAACCTGCCGGCGAAGCCGCCCGACTACGATATCGAGCTGGCTGACACGCTGGCCGAGATCGTCTGGGGCGCGCTGTATCTCAAGGCGGTTTCGGCGCGCTGATACGGCCTGCGCGACACCGCGGATGGCCTGTGACGAGGACAACACAGTTAGTGTACTAACTATTAGTGTACGATCCAACTATGGTTTCGCTGACCGCACCCGAGGTCGATCCGCTGGCGCTCGAACAGCAGGTCTGTTTCGCGCTGAGCATCACCAACCGGGCCGTCTTGGCGGTCTACCGGCCGCTATTGGAATCGTTGGGGCTCACTCATCCGCAGTATCTGGTGATGCTGACACTGTGGGACCACCGCAAGACATCATCGGGTGACCAGAAACCGCTGACGGTCAAGGAGATCGCGACCACGTTGCAGCTGGAATCGGCAACGCTATCGCCCATGCTCAAGCGCCTGGAGGCGCTCGGCCTGATCACCCGCACCCGAAACCCCGTCGACGAGCGCTCCACCGATGTCAAACTCACTGACCACGGTGTCGCCCTACGTGAGCGCGCACGGGAGATCCCGCCGGCCGTCGTCGCCCGTCTCGGCGTCGACATCGCCGAACTTCGGCACCTGCATCAGGTGCTGACCCGGATCAACTCCGCCGCCCTGGCGGCCGGCGCCCTGTAACCCTCAAACCGACCACCCATAGGAACCATCATGAGCACCAACAGACCCAACCTCTGGCAGCGGATCACCTACTCCTACGGTCGCTGCCTACCCGACTCGATGCGCAGCTGGGTCGCCAATGACCTGGCGGGCCAAGGCGCCGTGCGTCGGCACATGATCCGGTGGGCGATACCACCGCTGTTTGTTCTCGCACCCTTCTGGCTGCTGCCCGCTTCGCTGTATGTGCACTCCGAGATGACGGTGCCGCTCTACATCTGGTCCCTGCTGGTTTCGCTTGCGCTGAACAAAGTTTGGCGTCGACACCGGTTGGCCCAGCATGGCCTCGATCCGAACCTGGTCGACGTGATCAAGAATCAAAAGCAGGCGCGGTTGCACGAGGACTACATCCGCCGCTACGGGCCGCGCCCGGAATCGGCCGCATTTCAGGCCAACAGCAGCCCTTTCAGTTAGCCACGTCAGACCGCAACCAGGTCGTCGGCGTGCACTGCCGGCCTGCGCAGCTCGCCGGGCAACTCAGAGGTGGACCGGCCCATCATGGCGGCAAGCTCGGTGGCGTCGTAGGCCACCACGCCACGGGCCACCATGATCGTGTCCGGTCCGCGGAGTTCGACGACATCCCCGCCATGGAACCGGCCCGACACCGCCGTGATGCCCGCAGGCAGTAACGATCGGCGCTGCCGCACCACCGCGCGTACCGCGCCGTCGTCAAGGGTCAACGAACCGGCCGCCTCGGCCGCATAACGCAGCCAGAACCGGCGGGCCGACATTCGATTGGGTCGCGCCGCGAACACCGTGCCGACCGAGGCGTCGGTGAGCGCGGTTGCGGCGTCGGCCGCCGCGGCCAGCAACACGGGTACGCCCGCGTCGGCGGCCAGCCGCGCCGACGACATCTTCGACGCCATTCCCCCGGTGCCCAAGACGCTGCCCGGACCGGCGATCACGCCGTCGAGATCCGCTCCCCCGGAAACCTCGCGGATAAACCTGGCGGGGACCGCGCCCTTCTTCCGGGGGTCGGAGTCGTAGAGACCGTCGATGTCGGAGAGCAGCACCAGAGCCTCGGCGCCGACCAGATGCGCCACCAGCGCCGAAAGCCGATCGTTGTCGCCGAATCGGATCTCGTTGGTGGCCACCGTATCGTTCTCGTTGACGATCGCCACCGCGTGCAGTGCCCGCAGCCGGTCCAGGGTGCGCTGGGCATTGGTGTGCTGCGCCCGCATGGAAATATCGTGGGCGGTCAGCAGCACCTGGCCGACCGTGCGACCATACCGGGCGAACGCCGCACTCCACGCGTTCACCAGGGCGACCTGCCCGACGCTGGCCGCGGCCTGCTTGGTCGCCAAATCCTTGGGGCGACGGGATAATCCGAGCGGCTCGATGCCGGCGGCGATGGCGCCGGACGACACGATGACGACGTCGGTGCCCGCCTTCATCCGCGCTTCTATCGCGTCGGCGAGTCCGGCCAGTCGGCCGGCATCGAACACCCCCGACGATGTGGTCAACGCATTGGTCCCGACCTTGACCACCAGACTGCGGGCGCTCCGGATCGCGTCGCGGTGCTCGGTCACGAATCGTCACCGCGTTCACGGCGCTGACGCCGGGCGGCCTTGCGCTCGGCGGCCCCCACCCGCTCGCTGCGCTCGAGCCGCGCATCGGTGCCGCGACTCGACATCGCAACCTGATTACCCGCCGGCGTTTGCGGCTCCCAATCGAACGTCATGTCCCCGATCGTCACCGCACACCCGGGTCGCGCGCCCAACCGCAGCAGTTCGTCTTCGACACCGAGACGCGCCAACCGGTCGGCGAGATAGCCCACGGCTTCGTCGTTGTCGAAGTT
>Ga0315542_1001878_pt1 | contig 13053 bp, 11 predicted proteins | sample SalMarSW160120MG_FD_202541 | JGI IMG/M metagenome (GOLD analysis project Ga0315542, IMG submission 202541) | Salt marsh sediment microbial communities from the Plum Island Ecosystem LTER, Massachusetts, United States - Salt Marsh Sediment SW1601-20 ... | reverse complement strand
AAGCTGACCCCTGTCGGCAAATTACTGCCTCTCGGGGACCTGCCCCTGAATATTGCCATTTCTCCTTCGGGAAAGCTTGCAGCTGTTACTAACAACGGAGAGAGTGTTCAGACAATTCAGCTTATTGATATTGACCATGAAGCAATTACCGATTCAATAATCATCCGCAAATCGTGGCTGGGTCTTACATTTTCAGATGATGGTAAATACCTGTACACATCAGGAGGAAATGACAATATGATAGTGCGTTATGCTGTCAATAATAATCATTTTTCGGTGTATGATTCTATCGTAATCGGAAAACCATGGCCCGTAAAGATCTCTGTTGCAGGTATCGCCCTGGATGATTCTAAAAACAGACTCTATGCTGTTACAAAAGAAAACAACTCCCTGTATGTTATCGACACAAAATCAAAGAAGATAGTTTCACAGTATAAGCTCGGGGGTGAAGGATACACATGTATCCTTTCTCCTGATCATAAAACACTCTATATTTCCTGCTGGGGTTGTGACAGGATTGTATTGTTTGATACCGGACTTGGGAAAATAACCGGTACAATTTCTGTCGGTGATAATCCCAACGATCTGTGCATTACCAGGGACGGCTGGTTCCTGTATGTGGCCAATGCCAATGATAACAGCGTATCGGTGATCGATACCAGGCAGATGAAGGTTATTGAAACACTTAATGCTGCATTGTATCCCTATTCACGCACCGGATCCACAACGAACGGTGTGGCCCTGAGTAGTGATGAGAAGACACTCTATATTGCCAATGCCGATAATAATTGTCTTTCGGTATTTGATGTCAATACGCCGGGATCAGCAAAAAGCAGAGGGTTTATACCCACCGGCTGGTATCCCACATGTGTAAGGGTTGTAAAAAACAAGATACTGGTAAGCAGCGGAAAGGGATTATCGTCAAAGGCCAATCCATACGGACCAAATCCTATGCGAAGAGGAGAAGAGGTTATATTCCAGGGAAACGGGAAAGTTCAGAAAATAAAAGAACAGTATATCGGCGGCTTGTTTTTAGGAACACTAAGTATTATTGATACACCTGACAATAAAGAACTATCTGTGTATTCAAAAGTTGTATATGATAACACTCCTTACGATAAAAACAAAGAGATGGTTTCAGAGGGTATGGAAGGTAATCCGATACCCCGGAAAGTTGGTGATCCTTCCCCGATAAAATATATTTTTTATATCATAAAGGAAAACCGCACCTACGACCAGGTGCTGGGTGATATGCCGGAAGGCAACGGGGATACCAGTCTTGTCCTTTTCGGTGAAAAAATAACGCCTAACCAGCACGCACTTGCAAGGGAATTCGTATTGCTTGATAATTTTTACGTTGACGGGGAAGTAAGTGCCGATGGTCATAACTGGACCATGGGAGCCTATGCTACCGATTACCTTGAAAAGAACTGGCCCACAAGCTATGGAGGAAGAGGAGGGTCGTACCCCGGTGAAGGAGAAAGGGAAATTGCCAACAATAAGAATGGTTTTCTATGGGATAACTGTAAACGCAATGGTGTCAGTTACCGTTCATACGCTGAATTTATAGGTTATAAAAAACCCAATATAGCTGTCCTGAAAGATCATTACTGCAAGTCATATACAGCATGGGATCTGCAGGTAAGGGATACGATCCGTTTCAGGCAATGGAAGCGCGATTTTGATTCCCTTCTTGCAACTGATGCCCTGCCTCAGCTGAATACAATCAGATTTGGAAATGATCATACACAGGGGTTGCGTCTCGGAAGACCGACTCCCTTTGCCCAGGTGGCAGATAATGATCTTGCAGTAGGATTATTTGTTGATTACCTTAGTCACAGTCGTATCTGGAAAGAAAGCCTTATAATAATAGTTGAAGATGATGCGCAGAATGGTCCTGATCATGTTGATGCACACCGTAGTACTGCTTATCTGGCAGGTGGATTTATTAAAAAGAACTTTGTTGATCATACTGCCTATACAACATCATCGATGCTTCGTACCATTGAGCTGATACTGGGGCTCCCTCCCATGACACAGTATGATGCCCCTGCAGTACCCTTGTGGAGATGTTTCAATGATACTCCCGATCATCCTTCCTTTGAAGTCAGGCCATGCCTTGTCGATCTGAATGAAAAGAACATTGCCGAGAATAAATGGCAAAAGAAAAGTGAGACGTTCAATTTCGCCAAAGAAGACAGGGTAAATGATGCTGACTTCAACGAAGTAATATGGAGAGCAGTAAAGGGACTCGATTCTCCCTGTCCGGCTTCGGTACATGCGGCGTTTTTCATGCCGGTTGAAGAGGGGGATGGGGATTAACCAGTACCCCCCACCCCCCCGTTTTTACCCCCCAACCCCCCCAGGGGGGCTAAGAAGTAAGAATAATGAACAAACGAATGCAGAAATCAGAAGTGAAAAACAATTCTGCATTCTTAGATCGTTTGTTCTAATGTTCTTAATCCATTTATGGTTCTTTACTTAACCAATTATTTCAGATTAAATTCCACAGGCACCCTGAATTGAACATCGACAGGCTTGCCGGATTGCATAGCCGGTTTCCAGTCAGGCATACTTTTAATAAGCCTTACTGCTTCAGCATCAAGAAGAGGGTTGATCGATTTAATGACTTGTACATTTTCTACTTTCCCCTTGCTGCTTACCTCGAAATTTACAAGGACCTTACCTGCAATTTTAGCTTTGACAGCTTCAGAAGGATATTTAAGATTCGCAGTTATCCAGGACGCCATGGCATCTTTCCCTCCGGGGAATTCAGGCATTTCTTCTACCACAACGAATGGATTCTTATCATCAGGTTTTTCCTGAGTGACATCCGGAATTTTCGAGGCTTCATCCTTAGTGGTTATCACAATCACCCCTGAATTTCCTTTTGCACCATAAAAATCTACAGACGACTTATTTTTAAGAACCGAAATTGATGCTATAGCATCGGGATTTATCTTTTCAGCTTCAGCCTGTGTCACTTTTATACCATCCACCACATATAAAGGAGGAGGTCCGTCGCCAACAATATTAATACGTGCCAGAGGTGGAGGCGGCTGTGGTGGTGCAACGGAATCAACACCTTTATTGGCGGGAGGCGGTGGCGGTGGCGGTGGCGGGGGTGTATCGGAATTTATTCCTTTATTGGCCGGAGGAGGAGGCGGGGGTGGCGGGGGCGGCGGCGGAGTGCTTATATTTTCACCGGAATATTTAATGGTATCTCTTACCATACTTATAGTCATATCTGATGAGAAAACAGGTTTTAATACTTTGGATTTAAATCCCACGTAGCTGACTACCAGTGATCCGTCAGGTGGAACATTTTCAAGATTAAAATTGCCTTTCGAATCTGTTGAAGTGCCCTGGTAGGTATCTCTAATAACGATTGTCGCTCCCTGTAAAGGTTTGCCGTCGTGCTGAACGACCTTCCCTTTAACAGATTTCTGTTGCAAAACAGGTAAGGAAGTAATATTCCCTGAGCTTTCATCGATAGATTTATATCTGTAGTCGGGCTTTGCAAATGAATAAAGTACAATTGCAAAAACAGGAAGGATAAGAAGAATCTTCATCTTCCTGTAGGGTGAACTTATAGTATTTTTCATCATTTTAAATCTTTTTTTGTTGCGTGAATAATTGAAGGAATTTGTCAGACTGACAACCGGAGAGCCTACAATCTGGTTTAGAAGAGCTGCCCTGTAAAGTGCCGGATCGGTCGTTTGCTGCAGCGCAACTTCGTCGGCAAGATATTCATGGTTTTGTCTGATGAACCGGATATAGATCCATACAACCGGATTAAACCATTGCATTATACAGAGTAACTGAACAAGCATAAGGTCGAACCAGTGCTTCTGGCTGATATGTACCAATTCATGATTTATAATCTCCTTAGTCTCAAGGTCTGAAATTGAAGGATTGACAAACACATAGGAGAAAAATGAAAACGCAGAGGTATAATTGGTTGATTTTATCAGTTTTACTTTATGAAGGGAGATGACTTCAGATTTTTGTATTGCTCTCAGCATTGATCTTCCCTCTTTAAGTATATAAGATAATACCAGTAATCCACCTGATATATACAAGATAAACAGTGCTGATTTCACCACATAAAAAATGCTGCTTCCTGTATTCATAATCTGGCCTGTCTGTAAATTATCAGTCTGAACAGACCTTACCACAGGCAATACAACTGTATAGTGAACTGAAACAAACGGAAAAAAGAAAGAGATCAGAATGCCTGCCAAAAGGTAAATCCTGTTCATGAGGAAAAATCTTTCATTCCTGAGGAAAAGGAGGTATACCAGGGCGAATCCGGAGATCCAGATTACTGATTTAAGTAAGTACAAGGCAAATGCTCCCATCACTTTTGTTTTTGTTTCTTTCTCAACTCTTTCCTGGTGTCTTCCATCAATTCTTCCAGTTCCTTAATTGTCAGGTCCTTTTCCCTGGCAAAAAATGATGCCATTGCCGGAAACGAATTATTAAAATAATCCTCCATAAGACCAAAAAGCTGGCTCTTAGAGTATTCTCTTTTGGATATAAGAGGAAAGTATACATGAACATTGCCGTAAGCTTTATGACTCACATATTCTTTTTTCTCAAGTACTCTAAGTACTGTGGAGACAGTATTACGTGCAGGTTTAGGATCATTAAAGTGGTCGCGGATATCCTTCACCAGACCCTCTTTCATGTCCCATAAAATCTGCATCACCTGTTCTTCTGCTTTTGTAAGCTGCATAATTTTAAAATTAGACAATTTAATGTTCCGGTATCCGGCAACCGGCATCCGGCATCCGGATATATTACAATTCTTCCTTCAGCCTCCAGCCTTCTGCCTTCAGCCTTTTTTTCAATCCTTCGCAACAAAGATATGACTATTTTTATAGTCGCACAAATATTTTTTAATAATAATGACTATTTTTTTAGTCAGTTGAAGGAACTGCGCCCCAATCCCCCCAAGGCTCATGAACTCACCCCCAACCCCTCATAATAATCTCTTCTAATAGATCTTTAACCCCCCTTTAATTCCCCCCAAAGGGGGGAAAATGTTCGTCCAAATTGGCATCAATGTAAATTCTTTGTTCAATTTTCTCCCCCTTTGGGAGGGCCGAGCGTAAAGAAATAACCCTGTGGGCTATTTTAGCGAAGGAGCCTGATTGCAGGGAAGGAAAAGCTCAGCGGGACAGAGGGGGTGTTTCGCAATTAACTTAAGCAAATTCTTTAGGCGCGAGGGCAACCCGGAAATGGTGTGAACCGAGCGGCCGAAAAGTAAGTATTAAAACCTTAATGATCTTCCGCGAGCTCGGCGAAGCCAAATTTTGGCCAGCCGGTAGCGCGCAGGGTTTGTGTAGCGGGCGTACGGATGGACAAAATTTGTCATTTCCGGCGTCCTTTTTTGGTTCATTTTTTGGACGAGCAAAAAATGAACAAAGAAACCTTGGGCTAGTAAAAGAACCGAGCAGAACAAAAAGGCACGGATTACAAATCCGCGCCAGCAACTGCGAGCTCGGCGAAGCCAAATGAACAAGAAAGTCTTCAAGACAAAGAAAGTAATACGCTCTTTGGGCAAGCAAAAGAACCTAAACCCACCCCTAACCCCTCCCAGGAGGGGAACCAAAAGCATTAGCCCCCCGAAGGGCGATGGTTGTATATAAGCCCCCCATATGGGGGTTTGGGAGGTAGAAAAAGGACAGACTCAACACTGGTATTGTTTTTTTTAGTAATTTGCATCATAAATTTACAATTATCATATTATGAAAAAACTGATTTCTTTATTATTAGCATCGATAATCGGATTGCTAATCGTGCTTCCCTCCTTTGGCCAGGCTGTAAATACGCTTACTCCCAAAGAGAAAAAGGACGGGTGGGTTTTACTATTCGATGGAAAGGATTTTAAAGGATGGCGTCAGTGCAATGGTACTGAAATGCCAAAGAACTGGAAGATTGATGACAATGCAATGGAAGTCTTTACCGGGGAAGGGAAAAAACCCGGCCAGATGGCGAATGGAGATATCGTATACGGTGATAATAAATTTAAAAACTTTGAATTGTCAATAGACTGGAAAGCTAGTAAAATGGCCAACTCAGGGATCTTCTTCGATGTAAGGGAAATTCCGGGACAGGCAATCTACTATGCTGCACCTGAGGTACAGGTGCTCGACAATGTTGATGCAACAGACAATAAAATACCCAGTCACCTGGCAGGATCGTTGTACGATATATTACCTGCTGATCCTAAAACTGTTCATCCCGCAGGTGAATGGAACACTATTGTTATCCGTGTTGAAAACGGGAAGGTCACTCACACCCAGAATGGAGTGAAGGTTGTTGAGTATGAAATGTGGACTCCTGCCTGGGATAAACTGGTAGCCAACAGCAAATTCAAGGATTTCCCGGGATGGAAAGAAGGTATTTCCAAAGAGGGCTATATTGGATTACAGGATCATGGATACCCGGTATGGTTCAGGAACATCAAAATACGTGAGTTATAATTCCCGGAGAACTGTTTTTATTATGTAGAAATATTTAATTTTTAAGTAATCGTTATGAAGTTATCAAACTATATATTCAAACCAGGTATCGTTATCCTGTTTCTTTTAATTATATCATCAGATACTTTTTCTCAGGATAATTCAGACAAGCCTCTCCCGCAGTTTTTATTCCCGCGCTTTGTAAAAGGTGTTGCAAGATTGAAGAGCGGAGAAAGTTCTTCTTCATTTCTAAATTACAATACTGTGGACCAGATTATGGTTACTGAAACAAATGGAGTCTACAGGTATGCTACCAGGATGGAGGATATCGACACCATTTATCTGGAATACATGAAATTTGTACCTGTAGGCAAAGTCTTTTATGAGGTCCTGGCAACTGGCCCGGTTCCTTTTTTTCTTCAACATAGAAGCACATATACCGCCAGGGGGTCTGATATAGGATATGGAGCAAAGTCACATTCTGTAGGACCCACAAAATACCAGAGGTTTGAACTTACCAATGTCGTTTATCAGTATGGCGAAGTTATAAACATTGATCTCCCATCCAATGTTGAAGTTACCCCGGCCAATGTATTTTGGGTAATGAAGGATGGCAATATGGAAAAGTTCAGTACCGAAAAGCAATTCCTTAAAATATTCCCCGATAAAGCAACAGTGCTTAAGCAGTATATTAAAAAAGAAAAGTTAAACCTGAAGCATCGCGAAGATGTGATCAGGTTGGGTAATTACTGCAATGAGCTTTTTAAGTGATGAAAGGAGGAGTCTTATCATAACCAGGCATTGACATCAAAATTTACAATCTGAGAGCAGCGGATTAAATGAATTAATAAAATTTACTATTTTTACGCCGGTTCCGGGTTGTTAGCTCAGTTGGTTTAGAGCATTACCTTGACAGGGTAGGGGTCACTGGTTCGACTCCAGTACAACCCACTTAATAAAAAGCGCAAACATAGACATTATACCTGTATGCGCTTTTTTGTTTATCATAAAAAATAATTTTACAGACATGTTTTTAAGCTATTTCGTGATTAAATAAAAAAACAATTTATCTTTGATTTATAACTATAGCTTTAAAGACTATTTTAACCAAACCCCGATTAAATGAAAACGAAGAGAAGTTGGTTTATAATCGCTTTTACTATTTGTTGTATTTTATCTAGTGAGGCACAATCTGTTAAGTATTATGCCGGTGCTAAAGCCGGGTTCGGAATACCCAACCTGACAGCAGGATCGATTACAACTCCATTGAACAAGGACTATGTTTCAAGATATGGTTTTTATGGCGGTATTATTGCCGAAATCCAAACCGGAAAAAGGTTCGGATTCAGAACTGAAATAAATTATTCCTCCCAGGGAGGCAAAAGATACGGATTACAGGCTTTGCCTCTCGACCCCCAGATGGCACTATTATGGCAGGCACTGCCTCTGTTTGGTGTTACTCCTGATAACTATATGTATGCAGATATTAAGAGTGAAGCCATTCTCGATTATCTGGAAATCCCTGTAATGGCAAAATTGACTTTCAGCTTAGCTCCCCGTTTAGGCTTTTATCTTCAGGCAGGTCCTTACCTGGGCATATTGCTTAATGCTAAAAATATAACCAGCGGAACCAGTGCGATTTATATTGACAGTGAAGGAATTTTACCTATCGATGCAATCCTTCAGCAGGCTCAATTCCCCACCATCGGTCAGCAATCGTTTGCTCATACTGAGAATATTACCGCGGATGTCCACCGGCTCAACGTTGGCGGACAGGGGGCTGCAGGTTTTGCTTATAATATGGGCTCCGGGAAATTGTTTTTAGAAGGTGGCGGAAATTACGGATTCATACCCATTCAGAAAGACGATGCTAACGGGAACAATAACACCGGAGCAGGAACTGTAACAGCCGGGTATTTATTCCAATTTTAAAAATAAAAAGACTTCTATTCCGCCCATCTGTCCAACAGAGTAAACAGGGCTTTTCTGTTTGATTCTGCCAGGGCTTGATTTAATAGCAACTCCTTTTCAGTTTGTATATACTTGCCGGCCCGCAGTTCATTTTCCCCGTTTTCAATCATTTGCTGTAAAGATTGCAAGGTTGATTCAGGATGAAACTGTAAAGCCAGAACTCTTTCTTTATAAATATAGGCCTGATTTTTACAGCCGGCAGAGCTGGCTAAAAGAATCGCCTTGTCAGGAAGATCGAAGGTATCCCCATGCCAGTGAAAGGTTTTAAGGCTCTCCCCCATATGAGAAAATAAACTGCTCTTTTGAGCATAGGCTGAAAACTGGATGTCAAACCAGCCTATCTCTTTTTCCGTATTTCTATATACGCTGGCTCCAAGAGCTGCTGAAATCAACTGGGATCCCAGGCAAATCCCCAGAACCGTTTTTCGGGCCTCAATAGCCTGCCTGATAAATCGTTTTTCTTCAATCAGCCAGGGATGTTGTAGTTCATCATGAACACTCATTGGTCCTCCCATAATTATCAGCCAGTCAAAATCCGATATACCCGGCATTATATTATTATTATATAATTGTGTTGAAGAGAGAGAATGATTGTTTGTCTTTGCCCACTCTCCAGTGCTGCCAAGTCCTTCAAATGGAACATGCTGAAAATAATGTATTTTTAATCTGCCCATTTTCATTAATATTATCATTATAAAAACCAGGTGCTCATATTTTGATGTTCTCTGTTTTACTATTATAGAAGAACTTACACAGTTACACAGAAAAAATAATATGACAATCACGAAAAGTCGAATCCCGAAATATATGCAGGGGCGTTGTAAAAAGCCTCTTTTTCTTTATCAGAAATGTTAATGAATCGCGTATAAACCAGTCCGGGTTTTGCATTTAACATCCTGTTTAACGCACCCATCTTTACAACGGTTCTTATCTTGTCGTAAAGCAGACTTCTGTCGTCGAGCCATGTAAGTCCGGTATGGTATCCTTCGGCAGCACATACTGATTCGAAAAGGTCGGACAATATTTTTTCGTTACCTTTCTTACAATAAATTGCATCGAAAACCAGGAATCTGAATTCTCCCGGGCGGAACAATCTGCGGAAAAAAGGCATTTTAGGCAGTACGTTCATCATTACCCATCCCCATACTCCCGGGATATCATAAACCTTATAGACTGAAGGGATTGCGCTTACACCTGCAAGTATTTCATCTCCTTCTTTCAATACGTAATATCTGTCGCCGAAAAACGAATAATCTGTACTGAAAAATGAATATTCTCTGTAATATTCCAACAAAAGTGATTCCATTTTCCCCTTTTGGTCATCGCTCAGTAAGGTGACGCGCGGATCGGGTTCAGGAGAAAACCTGCTGAAAACAACAGTAAGAAATGATCTTATATATTCATACCCCGCCTGACTTACCAGGTTTTTTGATCGTTCGTTCATGCTTTCCAAAAAAGCGTACATCACATGTTTGTCGCCTTCGAAAACGTTGTCGAGGTCAAGCAAATGAGGTTTGCTGAAAATTTCCAGTGTTTTTTCCTTGAAATTATCATCCTTTTCCTGTTTTATAATGGCCTTGTGTCGTTTTCTCCATCTCACCCCTGTCTGGTATGTTGACTGAAAAGCAAGATATCTCAGGTATGATGAAGGATAACGAAGATTTCCCTGTCCGGAGATACGGAAGCATGAACCGACAGTTCCTACTATCTCATTTTTCTTATAGAGCGATACAAATCTGATCTGGTCCTTATATGCAGATATACGCGGGGCTATATTCAGCAATGAAAACCTGAGTCCCCCTTCAGAACCCTGGACGGCATGATTAAGAATATCTAATATACCCTCATTTGCATAATCGGAAACTCTTACTTCGAGGCCTTTATAATTAAATACACTCTTCTCAAACATGTCTGTTTCTGTCTGTTATTGTGTTCGCTTATCATCTTCAGATCAGATCAGGAAACCGTAGGCAGTAAAGCTGAAGAGATAAGAAGGTCCTCGGGGTTAGTAATTTTAATGTTTTCGCGGTTGCCATCAACCATATTGATCTTTTCTCCCGTCTTTTCGAGGACCGTAGCATCATCGGTAAATTCTGTAATATATTCCTGAAGGTATGCTTTTTTTATCAGTTCGGCATTGAACACCTGGGGTGTTTGTATCTGTTTTACATGCATCCTGTTAAGGGGCATACTCCCTTTATCTGTCAGCATCCTGAGGGAGTCAGAGGGAGAGACTGCCGGGATAGCGTTACCAAGTTTTTCGGCGGTCTCAAAGCATCTTTTTATAGTATCGACGGTTACAAAGGGTCTTACTCCGTCGTGAATAGCCACAAGTGAAGGGGTATTCACAAATTTAAGTCCGTTCTTAACCGATATGAACCGGTGCAGGCCACCTTTAACAAGGGTATGCGGTACATCGAAAGAATGCTTTTTCTGCAGATCGACCCAGTATCTCAGCTGGTTTTCCGGAAGCACAGTTATTATTTCAATAGCGTCGTTAAATGACTTGAATCTTTCAATAGTATGCATAAGCACCGGCCTTCCGGCCAGTTTAAGAAACTGTTTGGGGATATCTGCCCCCATTCGTTTTCCGCTTCCTCCTGCAACTATTACTACATACAAATCCATAAATTTAAACTCTTTTGATTTTTGTTTTTTTTCTTTTACGGTATACCCCCCTACCCCCCCGGGGGGGGTAAAATCCGATTAAAATATCAAGGCCTTTAAGGAGTTTATAGCACTATTCATTGGTATATAAAAATCTCTTAATACTTCTCTTTGGAGTCTTTGCAAATTCCTCATTATGTATCCTGAACTTATGTACAGCCATAAATTCGGGCAAGCGTTCATTAACCTCTTTCCTGGTTTTTTCCAGAACGGATATCAGTTGTTCTTCAGAGATATTATCGCGCTTCATCATTTCAAAATCGGGATATATAAGTGCAATGAGCTTATTATCCTCTGATATAACGACTGATTCGGTGATATAGTCTTTATTATTAATAACCGCTTCAATTTCTTCGGGGTATATGTTTTTCCCTGAAGGCCCCAGGATCATACTCTTACTTCTTCCTTTAATGAAGATATTTCCTTCTTTGTCAATAACACCCAGATCTCCTGTATGCATCCATCCCTCATCATCAATCATTTCCCGTGTTGCCTTTTCATTCTTGTAATATCCCAGCATCACGTTTTCCCCTCTCAGAATGATCTCCCCGACGATATTTTCGGGATCATCTGAATCGATTGTCACTTCAAGAGTATCAACAGCTCTTCCCGATGCTCCCAGTTTGGTTGTATCCCATGAGGCATAACTGATCAACGGACCGCATTCAGTCATGCCATAGCCAACAGTGAATCTGAATCCGATCTTTTTGAAGAATTTCTCGGCGTCAGCATTAAAAGGGGCCCCGCCAACAACAATTTCATGAAACCTTCCGCCAAATGTCTCAACCAGTTTTTCCCTGATTTTCTTATGAAGCATCTTGTTTACTCCCGGGACAGCTAGTAATATTTTCATAACAGGCTTGTTTATAACCGGCAAAACCTGCTTTTTGAAAATCTTTTCTATCACGAGAGGGGCTGAAAGAATCAGTCGGGGTTTTATCTCCTTAAAAGCCTGAATAACAATTTGTGGAGAAGGGACTTTTGTTAAAATGGTAATATGACATCCGAATGTAAACGGAAAAAGAAATTCGAATGCACAGCCGTATGTATGAGCAAGGGGCAGAAGTGAAACAAGCGGATCTCCCGGCTTAAGCGGCATGTTGTTTTGCGCATACCTGACATTGCATGCCAGGCTGTTATGCGTTATCATAACACCCTTTGAGAAACCTGTGGTACCTGATGTATAGCTGATAACCGCCAGATGATCATTTGATATATTAGAAAACTTAACATGCTCCTGTTTAAGTTCAGGATAAGCTTCTGAAAATATTCCTTCGTTCGAATTAAAAGCATGTTTAACTGCCTTTTTCAGAGCTGTTATTAATCTAAAATCATCGAGGGATAAAACACCGGATATTTCAGGCATTTTAGGCAGATCGAGAGTTTCATAAATTTTATCGTCAGCAAAAAGGAGTCTTGAGTTGGAATGGTTAACAATATTTATGAGATCTTCCGGCTTAAAATCAGGAAGAATAGGAACAATAACTGCGCCATAGGTGACAGTAGCCAGGTATATAACGCACCAGTTAGCAGAATTTCTTCCCACAAGTGCAATTTTATCTTCCTCTTTAATTCCCGATTCTTTAAAAAAGAGGTGAAGTTTAAGAATCTTTTCAGCTATCTCCCTGTAAGAATATCCTTTCTCTTTGTAGTTTGAAAGAGCTTCGATATCCCAGTTTTGTCTGATACTCTGTTCAATATACCATATTAGGCGTTCCTGGATCATAATTTCAGGGGTTTAAAGTTATATAACAAAGTTACGATTTGATAATTACTACAGATTCGATAATTCATTATTTTAATCAAATAATGCATTATTGATTTGATTAATTAAATGAAATACATCAACAGAATTGCGACTATTGAAAGAAGATTAACAACAGTGAAGAAATAGTTATAACCTTCTCTTTTCTTGCTGAACTGACCAAGCTTACGGGCAAAAATC
>Ga0315542_1001875_pt1 | contig 13074 bp, 8 predicted proteins | sample SalMarSW160120MG_FD_202541 | JGI IMG/M metagenome (GOLD analysis project Ga0315542, IMG submission 202541) | Salt marsh sediment microbial communities from the Plum Island Ecosystem LTER, Massachusetts, United States - Salt Marsh Sediment SW1601-20 ... | reverse complement strand
CCACGGATGGCGAGCCCCACCGCGAGGCCGCCCTCGAGGAGCTGTTGCTGCTGTGGCTGGCCAACGCCAACCCGGCCTTCGCACCTTTCCGGGAGCTGTTCGACGACGACCACCTCCGCCGGGCGACCGCCTACATGCAGGGGATCGAGGCCCTGGAGGAGTTCTTCGCTTCCCGACCTCCAGTCGCGGGCAGCGGCCGAAGCGTTTTCGACGAGCTCCAGGAGCCCATGCGCGCCTCGCCGCACTCCTTGGACGGGCAGCTCGACTTCATCCGCAGGGCGTGGGCGGCGTGGCTGGGGAGCGCGGTCTACCGCCTGCTCCAGAGCCTCGACTTCCTGACGGAGGAGCGCCGCCAGTTCGGCGGCTTCGCCCCTGGGCGGGTGGAGGTGCCGAGCTTCGCGGGTCTCGAGGAGGAGACGAGGGCCTACTCGCCGGACCGGGACTGGATGCCCCGTCTCGTGCTGCTGGCGAAGAACGCCTACGTGTGGCTGGACCAGCTGGGCAGGCGGTACGGCCGCCGGGTGACGACGCTCCGCGACATCCCGGACGAGGAGCTGGACCGGCTCGCCGGCTGGGGCATCAGTGGGCTGTGGCTGATCGGCGTGTGGGAGCGCAGCCGGGCGTCTGAGCGGATCAAGCGCATGATGGGCGACGAGGAGGCCGTGGCCTCGGCGTACTCCCTGCTGGACTATCGCGTCGCCGACGACCTCGGCGGTGAGGAGGCCTACCTCGACCTGAAGGAGCGCGCCTGGAAACGCGGCATCCGGCTGTCCACGGACATGGTGCCCAACCACGTGGGCATCGACTCCCGGTGGGTGATCGAGCACCCTGACTGGTTCATCGGCCTCGACCGCTCGCCGTTCCCCTCGTACTCCTTCACCGGCCCGGACCTCTGCGAGGACGAACGGGTGGGGGTGCACATCGAGGATCACTACTGGAGCCGCTCCGACGCCGCGGTGGTGTTCCGGCGCGCCGACCACTGGACGGGCTCGGAGCGCTTCATCTACCACGGCAACGACGGCACCTCCATGCCGTGGAACGACACCGCGCAGCTCGACTACCTCAACCCCGAGGTGCGCGAGGCGGTGATCCAGACCATCCTCCACGTGGCCAGGCTGTCCCCCATCATCCGCTTCGACGCGGCCATGACCCTGACCAAGCGGCACTACCGACGGCTGTGGTTCCCCGAACCGGGAAGCGGTGGTGACATCCCGTCGCGGGCCGAGTACGGCATGACGAAGGGCCAGTTCGACGCCGCCATGCCGAAGGAGTTCTGGCGCGAGGTCGTGGACCGGGTGGCCGCCGAGGCGCCGGACACCCTGCTGCTGGCGGAGGCGTTCTGGCTGCTGGAAGGGTACTTCGTACGCACCCTGGGCATGCACCGGGTGTACAACTCGGCGTTCATGAACATGCTCCGCGACGAGCGCAACGCCGACTACCGGCAGCTCATCAAGAGCACTCTGGAGTTCGACCCGGAGATTTTGAAACGCTACGTCAACTTCATGTCGAACCCGGACGAGCGCACCGCCGTCGACCAGTTCGGGTCCGGTGACAAGTACTTCGGGATCGCCACCCTGATGAGCACCCTGCCCGGCCTGCCCATGTTCGGGCACGGCCAGGTGGAGGGCTTTGCCGAGAAGTACGGGATGGAGTTCCGGCGGCCCCGCTGGGACGAGCGGCCGGACGAGGGGCTCATCGAGCGGCACCGCCGCCAGATCTTCCCGCTCCTGCACCGGCGATGGATCTTCGCCGAGGTGGAGAACTTCCTGCTCTACGACCTGTACACGGACAGCGGTGCCGTGGACGAGAACGTGTTCGCGTACTCCAATCTCGTGGACGGCCAGCGCTCCCTGGTGATCTACCACAACCGGTACGCGGAGACGCGTGGCTGGATCCGGACCTCGGCCGCGGTGGTGGATCGCGACGGCGGCGGGCTGATCCAGCGCACCCTGGCCGAGGCCCTGGAGATCCCCACCGGCGGCGACGACTACCTGATCGTCCGTGACGCGGCCTCCGCCCTGGAGCACATCTACCCCTGCCAGGACCTGGTCCGGCAAGGCCTGTACCTGGAGCTCGGGGCCTACGCCCTGCACGTCTTCGTCGACTTTCGGCAGGTCACGGACGACGCCAGCCAGCAGTACCGTCGACTCGCCGGCCTCCTCGGCGGACGGGGCGTTCCCAGCATCGAGGACGCCGCGGCGCAGCTCCTCCTGGAGCCGGTGCTGGAGCCCTTCCGCAGGCTGGTGGCCGCGCCACATCTCCGGACCCTGCTGGCCGCCCGCGCCGGGGGCGATGTCGGTGCCGAGGGGCGGGCCGCGATCCTGGACGAGATGGCCCCGGTGCTCGAGGACCTCTTGGCGGCGGTCCGCCAACGCCTGGGGGGCGACGGTCGTCCCCTCGAGGTCGCGCAGGCGGTGCGTGCCGATCTGGAGCGGCTGCTCGACCTGTCGGCGATGCCCGATGGCGTGGCCGGTGAGCAGGCCGCAGACGTCGTCCGCCGTCTTCTCGACGAGCTCGAAGAGGATCCGGCGTGGTGGCCGAGCGCCGTGGCCTGGGTGCTGGTGCGCCGCCTGGGCGCGATCGCGGACAGCGATGAGATCGATCGCGCCCGCAGTCTGTTCGACGGGTGGTTCCTGTCCAGGATCCTGCGCGAGGAGCTGGGGGGACTGGGGCTCGACGGGGAGGCGGCGCAGCGCGCGGTGGCCGGTGTGAAGGTGCTCATGGCGGCATCAGGGTGGCACCACGTCGAGGGGACCCCGGCGATGCACCTGCGCCGCGTCCTCGAGGAGCTGCTCACCGACCCCGCGACCCGCACTTTTCTCGGCGTCAACCGCTACCGCGGAGTGCTCTGGTTCAGCCAGGAGACGTTCGGCGGCTTGCTCTCCCTGCTCCTGCTCGAAGCGGTCATGGACGCCGGCGCCGACGAAGAGGCCCTGGTCCAGGCGGACGAGCTGCGCCGGGCGCTGGCCGCGGCGGAGGAGGCTTCCGGCTACCGGGTGGCGGATCTCCTCGACGCCGTCAGCGGGGAGGCGGGGGCGGCCGCTCCCTCGAGCCCTCGGTCGGACCGCGACGAGGGCAGTGGCGATCGTGACGAGGGCAGTGACGAGCGTATGTGAGCGTGGTACAACGACGTCCATGGGGCTCGGTCGCTGGCTGCCTCCCGTTCTGCTCGTCGTGCTCTTCGGCGGCGTCGCGGCGGTGGATCTGTACCGTGCCGTCCAGGCGCCGGCCGCGGACGGTCCCACCGCGTTGCCCCTGACCGCTGCGCGGTTCCTCCCCGACGACTACGTGCTCGATCTTCGGCGGCAGCCCCGGCGCACGGCGTCGCTGGAGGCGACGGCGCAGGTGACGGCGGTGAGCGGCTGGGGCGACGCGGTGCCGGGTGGACGGTGGACCGACAAGGACCATGCCTCCCTCGTGGTGAACCTGCCGGTGGGTGGGCAGCAGGTGCTGTTCCTGGACTGCCGCGCGGACCACCGCCGCGGCCCTCCGCCCCGCCTCGCGCTGACCGTCAACGGCACGGCCCTCCCACCCCTCGAGGTGAGAGGAGGGTTCGTGGTCCTGCGCCGCACCCTCGCTCCCGGTGTCCTCCGCGCCGGGGACAACCGCATCGATCTGGCGCTGCGCTCGGGACGTGACGGTGGGCGGGCCGCTTCGGGCCGCGCCCTGCTGCTCCGCCGCCTGGCGATGGCCAAGGCCCCCGACAGCTCGTTCCCCGACGTCCTCCGCCGGCCGCGAGTGCGGCTGGACAAGGACCACGGGCGGCTGCTGATCACGGCGCCGGGCCGCCTGGTCCTGCCGTTCGACGTGCCGCGAGCGGGAAGCTCCCTCACCCTGCGCTACCGCTTCCGGAACGGGGGTGCGGCGGGCGCGTGCAGGGCGGTCCTCGGCCGGACCTACGCGCGGCCCGAGGCCGTCGACATCATGGCCGAGGAGCCGCTCCGAGCGCGCCGCGGCGGCGCCGGCGTCCTCCACCTCTCCCTCGGCCATCACACGGGAGGCGCGGTGCTGTGGGTGCAGACCGACCACGCCTCCGCCGCGGACGGAGTCGTGCTGCAGCGGCCCGTCCTCACTCCTCGGGGCGGTCAGGCTCCCGGTGCTTCGGCACGTAGCTGAAGTAGGGCTTGGGCTCCCCGCCGTACTCGCCGACCTTGATCACGAGGACCTGACCCGGCGGCATGATCTGCAGGCGGTGCTCCACGTCGGCGTCGAACTTGGTACGTTGGTAGCCGGCATAGGGGAGGTCGGCGCTCTCGAGGAAGCGCGTGAGGAGCTCACGGGCGTGGGGCGTCAGCTCGCTCTGATCCCTGACGGTCCGGAGGAGGGGCGTTTCCTCGCTGTCCTCGAGGACCAGACGCTCGGTCCGGGAGACCGCGTTCGAAGGACGCGGCGGGGAGGGAACGCCGATCTCCTCCCGCCGCCCCGGCGCCGCGTGGTCTCGGGCGGCCGGCGGGTTCGCGACCTGTGCCGCGGCGGAGGCGGGGATCGCCTCCCCCGCGGGTCCGCCCTCGGCCTGTTGTCCGGCGAGGATGGCGGCGACGACATCGCGGATGCCGATCACGGCGCCACAGGCCTCCTCGAGATGCTGAAGCCCGCCCTCACCCACCGCGCCGGCGGTGCGGGCTGCAAACCAATCCCCGAGCTGGTCGAGGAAGACCGCCATCTTGTCGAGTCGTGCCACCTCGAACTCGGCGGCTGGCAGGGACTCGACGGCATGGGCTGGGTCGTCGGTGGCGCGGGTCTTCGGCGTGGTCAGGTGAGGGTCGAGGGCGTGGGCGATCCTGGCCGCCGCCCGGTCGACGGTCACCAGCGCCGCCACGGCCGCCGGGGTGGTGTCCCACCCGGAGCGCTGACGCAGGAAGCGCTCGATCCGCCCGAGGTTCTCGGCGGCCCGTTGCAGCTGGTCGCTCGTGAGCTCGGCTCCCACGTCCCTCTCCCGCGGCCCCTGTGGGGCCTGCGATCTCGACCGGGAGATCTGGAGGGTCCGTGCTTTCTGGAGACGACGGCGCGGTGCCGTCGCGAGGGGCGTCGCAGGGGATCCCTCGCCGCCCTCCTGCCTTCCTGTCGTACCGATAGGGTAGCAGCTTCCGAGTCGACGGGATGTGATGGATTCCTCTGTGCGATGATGGCCCCAGCATGACGGCGCGCTTCTCACTGGCTCGACCCTTCGACGGTCATCTCCACCTCCGTGACGGAGCTCAGATGGCCGATGCCGTCCGGCACAGTGCGCGGGTCTTCTCGGCTGCGGTGGTGATGCCGAACCTGGCGCCGCCCCTCACCACCACCGAGCAGGTGCTGGGCTACCGGAGGCGGATCCTCGCCGCGCTGCCGGCCGAGGCGGGCTTCGTGCCCCTCATGACCCTCTACCTGTCCGATGACACCTCGTCCGAGGAGATCCGTCGCGCGGCGGCGAGCGGCGTCCTGGTGGGCGCCAAGCTCTATCCCATGGGCGCCACCACGCACTCCGAAGCCGGTGTCAGTGCGCCGGAGCGGATCTTCGACGTGCTGGAGGCCATGGAAGGGCACGACCTCCCCCTGCTGGTGCACGGCGAGGTCAACGATCCGGACGTGGACATCTTCGATCGCGAGCGCGTGTTCCTCGAGCGTGTGCTCGGCCCGCTGGTGGAGCGCTTCCAGGGGCTGCGCGTGGTCCTCGAGCACGTCACCACCAGGGAGGGCGTCCAGTTCGTGATGTCGTCTCCGCCCAGGGTGGCTGCCACGGTCACCGTCCACCACCTCCTGCTCAACCGCAACGCCCTCTTCGATGGCGGCCTCGACCCCCACCACTACTGTCTGCCGGTGCTCAAGGGCGAACCCCACCGGCGGGCGGTGGTGGCCGCGGCCACCGGCGACGATCCCCGGTTCTTCCTCGGCACCGACAGCGCGCCGCATCCGCGCTCGCGCAAGGAGCGGCGGGGGGGCGCAGCCGGCATCTTCACGGCCCCTGCGGCTCTCGAGCTGACGGCGGGGGTCTTCGAGGAGGCGGGAGCGCTCGATCGGCTGGAGGCGTTCGCCTGCCTGCGCGGGCCCCGCTTCTACCGGCTGCCGCCGTCCACCAGGCGCGTCGTGCTCGAGCGGCGGCCATGGCGGGTGCCCGTCGGCTACCCCTTCGGTGACGAGGAGGTGGTCCCTCTGGGCGCCGGAACGATGGTGGCCTGGAAGCTGGACGAGGACGCTGCGACCTAGCCCGGCCCCTCCGGAAGGGGCGCCGGGCCCGGGAATCGGCGCGCCCGACGCGACGTCTAGAATAGACGGAGGAAACGCCCCATGGCCCACCTGAAGAAGCACAAGGGGACGATCGCGATTCTCACCGGCGGTGGGGATGTGCCGGGGCTCAACCCCGCCATCAGGGCGCTCACCGTGCGCGCCCTGCGTGAGGGCTACCGCGTGCTGGGCATTCGCCGGGGATGGGCCGGACTGGTGGAGATCGACCCGGATGTCAAGCCAGGACCGGACCTGGTCATGGAGCTGACCGAGGACGTGGTCAACAAGGTGGGGCGGACCGGTGGGACCTTCCTCCACACGTCACGCACCAACCCGAGCCGAATCCCCAAGGCCGGGCTGCCGGAGCACCTGCGCTCGCAGTACACCCAGGACACCAACGACCTGACCGAGGAGGTGCTGGCCTCCCTGGAGCGGTTGGGCATCGACACCCTCATCCCCATCGGCGGCGACGACACGCTCTCCTACGGCGTCCGCCTGCACCAGGAGGGCGTGCCCGTCATCGCGATCCCCAAGACCATGGACAACGACGTCCCCGGCACCGACTACTGCATCGGGTTCTCCACCTGCGTGACGCGCACCCTCGAGATGACCCACGCGCTGCGCACGTCGGCGGGCAGCCACGAGCGCTTCCTCGTGATCGAGGTGTTCGGCCGCTACGCGGGGTTCACCGCCCTGCTCCCCACCATGGCCGGCGCCGCCAACCGGTGCGTCATCCCCGAGCATCCCTTCGAGATCGGCCGCCTCTGTGAGCTGCTTTCGGAAGACCGGCGGAAGAACCGCTCCAGCTACAGCGTGGTCCTGGTGTCGGAGGGCGCCACCTTCAAGGGCTCGGAGAAGATGACCTTCGAGGGCCAGGAGGCGGACATGTTCGGCCACAAGAAGCTGGGCGGCGTCGGCGACCGGGTCTCCCGCGCGCTCAAGGACCTCTCGCCCGAGTACAACAACGGCGTCCAGGTGGAGACCATCAACCAGCGCCTCGGCTACCTGGTGCGCTGCGGCAACCCGGACGCCATGGACTCCATCGCGCCCATGGCCTTCGGCAACCTCGCCATGGACCTGATCCTGGAAGGGGTGTCGGGCCGCCTGGTCAACATCCGCAACGGCCGCTACGACCACGTCCCCATCGATGTGGTGACCAGCCGCAAGAAGGTGGTGGACGTGGGCAAGTTCTACAACACGGACCGGCTGCGCCCGCAGTACAAGCGATTCGCGGGATCGCCGCTGTTCATCATGACCTCCGACTTCTAGGAGCCCAGCATGAGGATCCTGCACACCATGATCCGAGTCGGCGACCTGGAGCGGTCGCTCTCCTTCTACACCGACGCCCTCGGTATGACGCTCCTGCGGCGCGCCGACTTCGAGGGGGGACGTTTCACGCTCGCTTTCGTGGGCTACGGCGACGAGTCGGAGAGCGCCGTCATCGAGCTCACCCACAACTGGGACACCTCCGGCTACGACCTCGGCAATGGCTTCGGCCACATCGCCGTCGAGGTGGACGACATCGCTGCGGCCTGCGACCGAGTCCGCGAGCACGGCGGCACGGTGACCCGCGAGCCGGGCCCCATGAAGCACGGCACCACCGTGATCGCGTTCGTCCAGGACCCGGACGGGTACAAGATCGAGTTCATCCAGGCGTAGAGCCTCACGCGATCGCCGGTGGATCGAGACCCGCGTCCGCGTCCGTGTCCGTCTGCGGACTCGACCGGCGATCAGCGACAGTCATGGAAGCCGGCGAGAGCCCAAGACGACCCGGAGATGAGGGTGCCGAGGATCGCCGCCGCTGTCGTCGGGCGAAGATGCCGCGGCCGGATCCGGGCGCGGGCTCGGACGCGGGCGAGGGCACGTCTTCTCTCTCTTGCAGGACCTGGGCAGGGCGGTGTAGCGTGCCGGGGTGCTCGGCTACGACTCCCGTCCTGGACCGCTGGTCGCCACCTGCACCCGTGGCCTCGAGGAGGTGCTGGCCGACGAGCTGCGCGCTCTCGGTGCCGATGCCGTGGCCCCGGGTCGCGGCATGGTGAGCTGTACCGGTGACCTCGCCACCGTCTACGACGCCAACCTGCGCCTGCGCACGGCGATGCGGGTGCTGGTGCCCATGGCCCGGGGACAGGTGCGGCAGCGCAAGGAGCTGTACGACCTGGCGGCGTCGGTGGCCTGGGAGCGCATCCTGCAACGCGGTCAGACCATGGCGGTGGAGGTGGCGGGCTCGAGCCGCTTCTTCCGCAACACCGTCTTCGCAGCCCAGGTAGTGAAGGATGCCGTGGTGGACCGGCTGCGTTCACACTGGGGAGCACGCCCCGACGTGGATCGGCAGGACGCGGACGTCCGTCTCCACCTGCATCTCTCCGAAGGCGCTTCCAGCCTCGCCCTGGACAGCACCGGGGAACCCCTCTCCCACCGAGGCTACCGGCCCGCCGGGGGACCGGCGCCCCTGGCCGAGACCCTGGCCGCCGGCGTCCTGCTCCTGGCCGGCTACGACGGTTCCCTGCCCCTTCTGGACCCGCTCTGCGGGACGGGCACCCTGGCGGTGGAGGCCGCGCTCATCGCCACCGGCACCGCTCCCGGCCTGCGCCGGGAGTTCGCGTTCGAACGCTGGAACGTGCACCACCGGGAGCTGTTCGAGGAGGTCACACGCAGGGCGAGCTCGGGGCGCCACGACCCGGCGGCGGCCATCGTCGCCCGGGATCGCGATGAGCGCGCGGTGCACGCCACCCGGCGCAACCTGGCGGCGGCGTGGATGGACCGCTTCGTGACTGTGGAGCAGTCCGACGCCCTGGACCTGCGCTGGCACGACGGCGTCATCGTGACCAATCCTCCCTACGGCAAGCGCGTCGGCGACGTGTCGCGTCTGGAGGGCTTCTACCGGCGCCTGGGCGATCGGCTCAAGCGCCACGCTGTGGGGTCCACCGCCTGGCTGCTGGTCGGCAACCCCCAACTGGCCAAGCGCATCGGTCTCCGGCCGCGCCGGCGCATCCCGCTCTACAACGGTCCCATCGAGTGCCGGCTGCTGCGCTTCGACCTGTACGAAGGAAGTACCGAGCAGCGGAAGCAGTCAGTGGACAGCGACAGCGAACCGCGGCAGTAGCCAGCACACAGCAACAGCGACCGCGAACCGCGTCAGTGAACCGCGGCAGCGGCAGTGGACGGCGGTCAGCGTCCGCGGCGGCGATCAGCGGCAGCGACCGCGAACCGCGCTGGCGAAACGGCGAGGGGCTGTGGGAGCACCAGAGAGCGTGCCAGGCAACCCGTCTTGATTCGATTGTCCGCAGATCGCCTCATCCGAATGCTGCCTGGCACCGCCTCTCACCATCGCGAAGCGCGAGCTACCGCGACGCGCCGATTCCTTCGGCGCCTTTCCCGTGGTTGCCACTCTTGATGATCCTCGGACCTCACACCCCGGTCCACGTCGACCTCCCGCCCCCGAAGATCACCAGGAGTGGCACGCCCGAGGGAGGCGCTGTTTTCCGTGACGCCTCACGACCTCCCGCCGATGGAGACGGGGCTCACTGCGCCGGGTGCAGAAGACGCCACGTCATGGCCCGCACGTCATCGAAGCCTTCGATAGCGGGCTTCGCCGCCGACCAGCTGACGGCTCCTGTGGCAGCCAGCAGTCGCACGTGGCTGTCGACCTCCTTGGCCGAGGCATAGGCGATTCTCCACAAGTGCAGCCGGTCGCGACCGGTCCGTCCGTGACCTTCAGCGAGATTCGCGGGGACCGAGCTCGCGCAGCGAACCACCTGGTCGCCGATCGACTTTAGAGGAGCCGGGAGCCTCATCACGAGCTTGATGGCCGCGCCCGCAGCTTCGAGAGCCAAGCGATGGGCAGCCAGGCCGGGTTCGGGGGTTGCGTTGTGCATGGTCACCTCCGGGTCGTTCATGCCCCCTCTCACGAGCCGGTGGCCGGTCCATGTCAAGGGTGCGAAGCACCGAGCTCCTAGCCCGGCTTGCCCTTGACCTGGGCCGGCCACCGGCTATGTTTCACCAGGAACGACCCGGAGTGACCATGCCGCCGATCGCTGCCGCCGATCGCTGCCGCCGATCGCTGCCGCCGATCGCTGCCGCCGATCGCTGCCGCCGATCGCTGCCGCCGATCGCTGCCGCCGATCGCTGCCGCCGATCGCTGCCGCCGCGGGCGGGCGGGTGGGGGCCATCAAGAATGACGAATCAAGAATTAGGAAATGCCCGCAAGAGCCCCGAGCTCGGTCTCGAGACGGTCGACCAGGGTGCTCATCTTCGCCACCAGCGCCTCCACCGGCTCGGGCGTCGCCAGGTCCACACCGGCACGGCGCAAGAGCTCCACCGGGTTGTCGCTGCCCCCGGCCGCCAGCAGCTCCAGGTAGCCGGCCACCGTGGCGCGGCGCTCCTCGGCGGACCCGTGGCTCATGCGGCTATGGAGGAGGCTGGCGGCGGCCTTGGACGTGGCGTACTGGTACACGTAGAACGGGGAGCCGTAGAAGTGGGGGATCCGCGCCCAGGTGTTGCGGTACCAGTCCTGGTCGTCCAGCGCGTCGCCGAAGAAGGCCTCCAGGGTGTGCAGGTACAGCTCCTGGAGGGCGGCCGCCGTGACCGGCTCGCCCCGCTCCACGCGGCGGTGGGCCGCGACCTCGAAGTCGGCGAACATGGCCTGGCGGTAGAAGGAGGCGGCCAGGTCGTCGATGGCGTGCTGGAGCAGGATCACCCGCCGCCTGGGGTTTTCCTCCCGCGACAGCAGGAGCTCGCCGAAGAGCTCCTCCGAGGTCATGCTCGCCACCTCGGCGACGAAGATGGAGTACGACGACGTGGCGAATGGCTGTGCGGCGCACGCCAGCTCGGTGTGCATGGTGTGGCCCATCTCGTGGGCCACCGTGAAGGCGTCGTTGACGGTGTCGGCATAGTTGAGCAACAGGTACGGGTGGACGCCGTAGACGCCGGCCGAGAAGGCGCCCGAGCGTTTCCCCTGACTCTCGTAGACGTCGATCCAGCGCTCGGCGAAGGCCCGGTCCACCGTGGCCTGGTAGTCCTTGCCGAACACGTTCACCGACTCCTCCAGCAGGGGCCGCACCTCATCGTAGGGCACGCTCCACGCCTCGTCGACGAGGGGGAGGTAGGCGTCGAAGTAGCGGTAGCGGTCGAGGGAGAGGACGCGGCGGCGGAGCTCATGGTAGCGGCGCAGGGGCCCGGTCCCGACCTTGGCGGCGGTGAGCAGGTTCTCCACGACGGCGGGGGGGATGCCGTCCTCGTCCAGGGCCGCCTCGAGGGTGGACGGGTAGCCGCGGGCCTGGGCGACGAACCAGTCGTTCTGCAGCACTCCGTCGTAGACCGCGGCGTAGGCGTTGGGAAAGCCGTCGAAGACGCTGAAGTGACCCCGGAAGAGGGCCTCCCGGTCGGCGGGGTCGCGCAGGGTGTGGAGGCCGTTGGAGTAGTTGGCGTGGGTGGCGCGGACCCTGTCCCCGCTGGACAGGGTCACCTCCGGGAAGCTGACATCGGCATCGGCGAGCATGCTGTAGGTGTGAGCGGGCACGCCGCCCAGTGGGCCGGCGTAGGCGAGCAGCCGTTCGCCGGACTCGTCCAGGACGTGCTGCTGCTTGCGATAGGTCTCCTCGATGGGGAAGCGGTACGGCGCGAGCTCCTCGGTCTCATCCAGCCACGCGTGCATGGTGTCCTCTGGAATGGCCAGCAGCTCGGGCACGTACCAGGCCGTCGCCTGGTGGAACCTGGCGAGCATGATGCGGACCCGTTCCAGGCGCGCCTGCACGTCGTTGTCCCGGGTGTCCTGGGCCAGCATCAGGGACGGGTACTGGTAGACGCGGTAGACGAGCTGGCCCAGCTCGTCGGACAGCCGGTTGGCGGACAGGATCTGCTGCGGTCCCCGGGCCAGGGTTCCTCGGTAGTCCTGGTACGCCTCCATGAGACGGCCGAGCCTGGTGAGGGCCTCCTCCCACGCCGGCCAGTCCTCGAAGATGGGGCGCAGGTCCCACCGGTAGCGCTCGGGGATGGCGGACCGGTCGCCGCCGCTTGGTCGCGTCGAGGGCATCACCGACCTCCTCGTGCCCGGTCCATCCGCGAACCATTGGCGACGCGCGCGAGCGTCGTCCCATGGAGGCCCGGGGCCGGGCGTTGCCGAGTCACCGTAGCCGCGCGCCCTGATTCTGTCCATGAGGGGCGGCCCCATGAAGCGCTCCGGCCGTCCGCGCGGTGGCCGCACCGGCTGTCAGCGGACGTCGGCGCCCGGGGCGAGGCGCCGTGAGGGGCGCGCGATGGCCAGGCGCAACGCGATGTCCAGTGTCGTCTGGGGCGGAGACACGTCGACCGTTACCTCGGCGGGCGCGAAGCCCGGCGCCGTGGTGCGGAACGTCCACGACCCCGACGGGGACCCGTGGATGAAGTAGCGGCCGTCGCCGTCGGTGATTGCGCTCAGCTCGCTGCCCCGGACCTCGACGGTGGCGCGGGCCACGGGCTGCCCGGTGGCTGCCGCGGTCACGAGCCCCGCCACCGTGACGCCGCTTGCCGGCTGGAGTGCGACGTCGAGGGTGGTGGCGACCTCTGAGCTCACGCTGACACCGCCCATCTCGAGGGGCTCGTAGCCCGGCGAGGTGATGCGGACGGTGTAGACGCCGGGCAGCACCATGCGGTGGAAGTCGCCCACGTCGGGATCGGTCGTCACCCAGGAGCGGTCCTCCTCCACGTCGTGGTCCTCCAGGTGGATGGTCGCCGCCAGGGGTTGCCCCTCGGGCCCCCGGATCACACCGCGCAGACCGGCGCCGGCCGCTGCGATGAAGCCGCGCAGGGCGCGGCGGTTCGCATGCCACAGCGTCTCCAGGGAGCGGCCGTAGAGCGTCTTGTAGTGCGAGACCTCGACCGTCAGCTCCCGGG
>Ga0315542_1001873_pt1 | contig 13078 bp, 10 predicted proteins | sample SalMarSW160120MG_FD_202541 | JGI IMG/M metagenome (GOLD analysis project Ga0315542, IMG submission 202541) | Salt marsh sediment microbial communities from the Plum Island Ecosystem LTER, Massachusetts, United States - Salt Marsh Sediment SW1601-20 ... | reverse complement strand
CAGAAAGTTGTCGATGATCTTTTGTTGTTGGGAATTCAAATTTCCAGCGGCGTACTTGCCTGGAAATCAATGGTCTGTCTTCACCAGCCGGAAGGCCTGTTGCGGGAAATATACGACAGTCAAATGTGCGGCAAGTCTGCGGGCGGCAGGCATAGATCGAGCATCTGTGATCGACGAACATCGGACAATGTCCATTTTCATCGTATCCCATCAAGACGTTGCCATCAGGCAGACCGGGAGCATCGAACAAGAGTTCTTGAGGGATACTGGCAAGTGTTTGGGTTTCATCGGGTTTGATATGTATAAAATATGAAGAGGTACAGCACGCAGTGCATTTGCCGCAGGGAACATCAACCCCTTCATTCTTTTTTAGCGCATTCCTTGTGCTTTGAAGCCAGGTTGAAAACCGGCCCGTCGGGATCTCTTGTTCCTGAATAACTTTTTCAGTTTTCCTAAATGTCATGCTGTTTTTGTTTCTTTATCATATTTTTTAAAAATCATAAGAAAGATTTCAATAATCAAAATGTGCCTTAAAATCGAAAGCGTATTGCCTGACAGTGCTCATGATCGGCAGACAAAGACAGAATGAAGCTTGTGTAGCCTTTTAAAGTTATATTTTGATACACTGTATGCTTGCTGGATACGGTTATATGCTCTCATGTCGTTTGGCAGTAGTAAAATATTTTTTTGAATTCAGAATAAAAATTAAAGTAATAATTAAAGGTACTCCAAATATCCCGGATAAATGATAACCCTTTAAAGGTATATTCATCAGTGCTTTTGTTTCTGTTTCGGGGAAGTTCAAGAAAGTGACAATTTTAAAAAAGTCTGTTGAAAATAATGTTATTATCGAGGATGAAATAAAAAAACAAAAATAAATAGATGATGCCCACCACGCCCGTAAATTTTTATGAATTGTGCCGATAATGAGCAGTACGAAAAACAGTATCGATAATGAAATGATCATGATCCCTTTTAAGCCAATTAACCATTGGCCAAAAAACGGGAAAATTCCTTTAAACAAAAGAAGAACGTGAAAAGAAAAAATATAAAATAGATATAGTGAAATGATCATCAATAATTGTACAGGAAATGTCTTAACGCGAAAATATTTTTGTTCATTCATGTCCAAAATACATTCAACGTTCTTACTTTTATAGAATCTAATAAGAAGAAAGGGTATCAGAGTATAAGACAAAAGACCTATGACAGCACTCAGAATTGTTATAAAAATAGACGGTTCTTTAGAAGTCACGAATATGAAAAGTAATATTGGCAAAAAGATGATTCCCACAATGAACCAAACATACAATAAAGTCAATGAAATTTTTTGAATCCAAATTTGTTTTTTTAAATGTCCGTATCCAAGCGGGATACAAATAAGCGCAATGATATAATATCCCCAGATCTGGATTGTTATGTTTCCAAACATGAAAGAGCCAAAACCAAAACCTGTATAATGGAAACGGCCCCCTTCTGTAAACAGAGAATAGCAATATGTTTCCGCAGTGCATAAAAAGGCAGAAAAAATACCGATGAATATTTGAAATAAACCAATCAGTGTAATCACGAGAGAACTTTTGTTTTTAATTTTCTTGTTCATAAATTATTTCCAATAATTAAAACGGAACACTGATATTATCTATTATTTTTCGTAAGGATTATATTTCTTCTAATTGAAAAGGTAATTGGCTTTAATTTAAAACCGGATCTTGATATTCCCGAAAAGTTCTTCTATTGGGCCGGGCTGATAAGAATTGCCGTCCGGATCGGGTTCGGTAAACGCCATGTATTTTACTCCTGTGAAATTACGGGCGAAAATGCTGAATTCCCCTTTAATGCCGTGAATGTTCCATTTATACGAAATACCGGCATGGAACAGAGTAAACCCATCCTGCCAGTTGCGATAAATTGCCGGGTTCAATTCGCCATGATAAGCATTGGCATCCGTGTAAATTGCCCATTTTGACTGGAATTCGGTACCCAAACTGATACTCATGTGTTTATTTAATGAGCAGATCATTTCGGAGTAGAGCTGATGTCTTGGAGAATTCGGGAGCCATTGCCCTGCTGCAGGGGGTGCGGTTAGAACATAGGAAGAATCCGTGTACACAGGATCAATTTTAGCAGAAGTATACTTGAAATCGGAAAATGTATAAGCGATTTGCAAGCTCAAACCTTTGTTTATTTCGAAAGAAAAAAAGCTCTCGATTCCATAACGTCTGCTGTTTCCGGCATTTCCGTAAAACACTTCCTGATTGCCTCTGCCAATTTGTTTAAAGCGGAAGAAATCATTTTTGGTATTCATATAAAAACCGGATATGTCATAAAATATTTTTTCTCCCCAAAAACCGCGGATACCGGTTTCATAACAATTGGAAGTGGCAGGAATTAAATGGGTATTAAACCCTGAATATCCAACAGGATTACTGGCCAGTTCTTCAGTCGAGGGGGGCATAAAACCCTGACCCCAATTGGCAAAAAAAGTAAGGGCGTCGCTAAAACCATAACTAACTCCAATTCGAACAGACGTTTTTAAAAAATTTTTCGCCATTTTTGCAGAATCAAGCGCCATCATTTTATTTGTCAGTTCATTTTTCATGTCGTCGTAACGGATATTTCCCATTAAATTGAATTTGCCTAATTTTAGTTTATACAGGAAGAATAAGCCGGCACTTTGCTGGACGATGATCTGGTTGGCAAGCAGACTATCCGTTTCAATGTTGGTTTCATCGATGCTTTCCACTCTCTGGGGATTGCCTCCACTTTGTAATTTGTAGATATTGATATTTTGCCATTTCAGATCGAATCCCAGACTGAGGTTATGTTTTATATTTGCAGCTGTAAAGTGTAAATTGTATTGAGCACTGACTCCGGGATTGTCAATGTCCCTGTATTCTGCGCATTTATTACTGGTTTCTTTGTATTTCCAACTTCGAAGAAATGAAGTGACTTCGATATCCTGGAATTTATTGAATATCATTGTCCCGTGAAGACCGATTGTTGTGCGATTTGTTTTCTGGTATTCATTGAATGGACACGCATCCGGATTGGCTTGCCTGAGATTGTCCAATTGTTCAAGGTTTAAACCTTCAGGATTTTGTTGAAAATAATCGGTGTGAGATATGATTTGAGTAATCGAAAGTTTGGGGGAAGGATGGAAATTCAATTTTTCATATAGCTTGTTGCTCCAAAAAGCCTGATGGTCCCGATATCCGTCGCCGCCCGTTCTTGAATAACGGATGCGGTAGTTGGCAGCGTCTTTTGATCCATCCACCTGGACAGATGATTTAAGAAAACCATTTGAACCGATAGATTGGGAAAAATCAGCGCCCACCGGTTTTTGGCCGCCATCATTCGTCGTCAGATAGATCACTCCGGCGGCACCCCCGCCGCCGTACAAACCGGCCACAGGACCCCTTATAATTTCAATGTTATTGATTGAAGCCCAATCGATATCATATAAATCCGGGACAAAACCTGAGGGATCGTTGACAGGGATGCCGTCCATGATGACGCCTATCCCGCGCAGACCCCGTTCAGTTAAAATACCCTGCCCGCGAATTGAGAGATGGACGCGCTCACCATCGTGCTGGTTGTCAATGCGCACTCCGGGCACCAATCGCAAAGCCTCCTCAACGGCTATCGTTTTTGGCATGAGAGCCAGTTCTTCATGGGTGACCACCGAAATTGATCCCGGATTATTTGCGAACTCGATTGGCAATCTGTTGGCGGTAACAATTATTTCTTTTAATTTATATATTTGTGTGGAGTCAGGCATTTCGTTTTGCCCGAACAATACACTGTTAGCGCACATCATTAATGTAATAAAACAGATTTCTTTTTTCATGTTTTTCTCCTATTTGTAAATGGTGAATAGAAAAATGGAAATGAAGATGACCTGAAGTTCAATGCTTCCAAATAATTCAATAGAGAGAAATTGATATTTTAAAGAACCAAAAACCCGTAATTTTTAATTTAATATTATCTGTTATTTTCTGATAGGATGATACTTCTGATAAAAGAAAAAATGATTTTTTCTGCAGATGTAAATATATTAATTTCTGATTACAGAAACAATTCTTTTCATAATTAACTTTACTATTCGAAACGAATTAATGGTTTTTTAAAGTGCATCAAGTTTGAATTAGGTGGTTATTTCATTGTATAAATCATTCCATTCGGGATTGTTTTTTTCTATTAGGTGTATTTTCCACGCACGGTTCCACTTTTTCAATTGTTTCTCTCTTTAAATGGCACTTCCAATATCCGTGGTTTGTTCATAATGCACCAATTGATGGACTTTATATTTGGAGGTGAATCCTTTTACCATTTTGTTTTTATGTTCATAGATTCTGCGAATTAGATCATTGGTCACACCAATATAAAGTGTTCCATTTTTCTTGCTTGCCAGTATATAAACATAATAGTATTTCATTTGTTGTTAGTAGATATTATGAATTGATTTTAAATGAGCATGGGTAAAGAGTGGATTCCCGCTTACAAATTGCGGGAATGACAAAAGGGGGAAGCTGTCATTCCCGAGTTTATTTATCGGGAATCCAGGGGAAGGGTGTATTTTATCAGATGCCTTTTTTGTTGTATACTGCTTTTTACTTTTCCCCCAATCTTTTTTCCAATTCCTCCACTTTCCAATCCTGTATGTAGATGTCCATATGATATGAATATTTTATAAATAACAAAACATCCCGAAAATGTCAAGCGGTTTTTCGTAAGAATATGAAAAAGCCCGGGCGTGTTGAGACCCGGGCTTTGGGAGTAGGTATGGCAGAGAGAATTTTATTGTTAGATTACCCTGTTATAAGATTCCGGGATGAACCCAGAATGACAATTTGATGAATTCTTCGTTGTATTTTCTCACGACCGATAGTTTAACTTTTCAGATCGCAGGTTTCGGGATCGAAACGGAACTGCTCGCCATTGACCTGAATATTGAGTTCGCCACTGCCAAGCACAATATAGATGTTCCGCTGGATTTCCCTGATGATCGTAGTACTGCTTTTTATAATTGTCACAGTAGCTGTGTAGGTGCCGGAGACAATGCCGCTCACTTCTTGTGAAAGATCCCGGCGGGTGCCCCGCGGGCCGACCACATCGGTGAATGTCAGGTTGAGTGTGTGGTCCGAAATCCGTGACCCTCTGGGAATAAATATCGTATCCACAGCAGCACGGTAGTACGATCCGTTCATGGTGACCATTTCCAAATTCGTATTGGTTAACAGCCAGTTTCCTGAGATGGCTTTAAGTTCCTGCGAGAGTCTTGGCGTAGTGTGCCTGCCATCCCCGTCGATGATCTTGAAGATGACGGAACAGGCCGTATCGCCGTCCACGATCATGCGTCTTTGCGGATCACCGTTTGAATCCAAAAATTGCAAATTGTAAGTGCGCTCAAAATAGGCGTAGTGCGGTCCGGACGGGTTGCCCCGTTCCCGAACCACATGAATGATCCACATCTGCCTGACGGAATCGTATGCGGCAGTGTGTGATGCGATGTTTTCCGTATCGGATACTTTCCACAGCGTATTCATGTTCTCACTGCCGGTTTGATCCAGAGCGTCGCCGAACTGATCCAACGCGCCTCCGGTATTTTCTCCGATGCTTGCAGCCACAGATAGGGCGATTTCTTCATTCGATATGGAATCGTCTGAAAAAGTGACTTCAGTGGCATTTTTTTTCTCGCATCCCATTGTGAATATCAGCAGCGAAATGATCGAAATGGTTGAAATGATCCACAGATGTTTGACTTTTTGTTTCATGATTTTTTCCTCCTGATGTCAATTTTCAATTGCATCAAAACCGGTTTGTTAAAGTAAACGGTCATAGGGAGGAATTATTGTGAAGGTTTTATAAATTTTTCAGGATGTTTGTGATGAGAAGCTCTCAGAAGAATCACTCTTGTATATTTTAATGATCTATTCTTGATGGAGTGTAATAAGTATGTCATATTACACTCCATCTTTCTCCCTCAAGAGGAAAGAAATGACTGTTACCGGATCAAGGTCATGGATTTCTGCTGGAACATTCCGTCGATTTCCAATCGACAGGTGTAGATACCGGAGGGCCTGTTTTGTCCATTGAAAATGATTTGATAATTTCCCTCAGTTTGAAAATCATTCACTAATGTTTCTGTTTTTCTTCCCAATATATCAAATACGGTCAATCGAACACTGGCGGGTTTGAACAGGGTATAGGGGATTACGGTTTCCGGATTGAACGGATTGGGATAGTTCTGTCCAAGCTGATACTGCCGGAGGATGTGGGGATTTGTTTCATCCGCAATAACAGGCGAGGATTGTCTGGTCTGGGCAAATACCCAGGGAAACAGCAGGGGATAGTCGTACGATTGATCCCAGATTCCGTGCGTGCCTTCCGGATATTCCGTGTAAATGTGTTTCGCTCCTTCATTCAGGCCTTTGGCGATGAGATCGTCGCTTAATCCGATGGTTCTGAATACGTTGATGTTATGCTGTTCCATTGTACTGAAAATAATCCGGGAACACCGAACGGGAACAGAACTATCCAGAGCGCCGTGGAAATCCCAGATGGATACGATTTTAAACTCATCGACTTTCGATGTGTCGCCGCAGCCGCTCATCGGAACAGCCGCTGCAAATCTTGAGGGAAACCGGGCAATCATATCCCACACACCGTAGCCGCCCATGGAAAGACCCGTGATGTAAATTCGGTCTGTATCGATTGAAAATTCCCGGATCAGAAAGTCCAGAAGGTCGTTTACAGTTTCCAGTTCGTTGCTGATCGGAACTTGATCTGTATTGAATGTCATTCCCTGCGTCCACGTCCAGTCCACCCACCGGTTGTCTGTTGGGCATTGGGGTGCCACGACAAAACAGGGCCACTGGTTCTGATTGACTGTGTCTGCCCAGGAGGTGGCCATCCGGTTAGCCTGAATATGTATTTCGTTGTCTGTGCCAACTTCACCGGCACCATGGAGCCCAAGCACCAGAGGGAAAAGGGTTGAAGAGTTGTACTCTTCCGGAATAAAAATTCGATAAGGGAGTGTTGTTGTCTTGTATGTGTGAGACCGTTTTTCGAATTTGGCAACGATTTCACTTTGACTCTGGCTATAAATTTGTTTGATATGGAGATAAAAAATCAAAAGAATAAGTATAATAATTTGCATGTAAACTGGCCGTGATTTCATTTCTTCCTCCCCTCATTTTTTCCATGGAAATGCAGTGGACAGAATGATAATGAATCCTGATATAATTGTCAATCTGATTTTTTGAGGGATGGATTTTAAAAGGTACTTGACAATCGTCTTAAAAATAGTATATTTTTAAACATACGTCGATTCCATTCAAGGGAGGGCAAAATGGGGTTTTTAAATGCAGGATCAATCAAAATAGTCCTTATTTTTCTTTTAATAAGTTTAGTTGCTGCTCCCTGTCGGACAGTGTCGGCACAGCAAATCCAGGCTAATGTTAAGCTCACTTTGGAACGGCTGCCTATGGATAAACAGGAGAAGTTGAAAAATCTGGATATTGATATCGAAACCTATCTCAATAGTTACGATTGGACAGGTGACGGAGAGGATATTGAAATCCCCGTAACTATACAGATTTATCTGCAGGACAAGAGTGTGAGTTATGAAGACCGGTACAACGGCACTTTTCTAATTTCAAACAATTCGGATATACAGTATTACGACAAATACTGGTATTTTCCCTATGATCCCACCGAGCCTCTGATACATAACGAGGGCATTTTTGACCCCTTTACCAGTTTTTTAGATTACTATATTTATCTGATTTTAGGAGGTGAGTATGATAAGTACGGCAAATTTATGGGAACTCCTTTCTTCGAAAAAGCCAGGCAGATAAATGATCAGGCCAGATTCAATACAACATTCATCAACGGATGGAGGGAACGGGGAGTGTTGATCGACCGCATTCTGGGAAAAGAATATGCCCGTTTCAGAGAAATGAAAGATCTCTATTTTCTGGGGCAGTCCTATCTTGGTGAGGAAGACTCCACTGCGGTTAAATATTGTAGTGATGCTATCGATTTACTGGATATCATTTTAGAAAGAAATCCGGAAGATAAAGAGACGCTTCAGTTTATCAATGCCCATTATATTGAATTTATCGAAATGTTCAAAGACGATCCGCGGATGATGAGGAAGTTGATTCGGATCGATCCGAATCACGAAGATAGCTATCGGCAGTATCTTAAAGATTAAAAATTTTATTTAGTATTAAATATGCCTGCTTTAGTTTCAAGTTACTAGTTTTTAGTTACAAATTGAAAGAAACAAGAAACCAGAGACAAGAAACCAGAGACAAGAAACCAGAGACAAGAAACCAGAGACAAGTAACAAGTAACTATATTATTAAATTCGATATTCATCCTGCTTAAATCGCATTTCCGCTTATGTTAAATCGTAAACTTTTCTCCCCGGACGGGTATGGCCACATTTTTAAAACCGGTGGATTGAATGGTTTCTCCCAGTTCTCTGGATTGATCCGGCTCACCGTGGACTATAAAAACCTGACGCAGCCGTTCTTTATCAAGATTTTGAAAATACGATATTAGTCCATTCTTGTCGGCATGGGCGCTGAATCCATTCATGATTGCCACTTCGGCTTTGAGCGGTATCATATCTCCGAAAATTTTTACTTCAGGTTGTCTCTCCACGATTCTTCTTCCGAGCGTGTTTACTGCCATGAATCCCACAACCAAAACCGTGTTTTTGGGATCCGAAATGTTATTGGCCAGATGATGAAGAATTCGCCCGGCTTCGCACATCCCGGATGCGGAGATGATCATGCAGGATTCGTTTGAGGTGTTGAGTTTTTTGGATTCTTCCACATTGCGTATGTATCGCAGTCTGTAAAAACCAAACGGGTCCTGATCATTGGAAAGAAACTCCTGGCTGGTTTCCTTGTCGAAACATTCCGGATGGCGCCGGAAGACTTCCGTGACGTTCACGGAAAGCGGAGAGTCCACGTAGATGGGTATTTCAGGAAGGCTGCCTTCATTAAACAATTCGTGCAGGACGTAAACAATCTCCTGAGTCCGGCCGACAGAGAATGAGGGGACTATGATTTTACCTCCCCGCTGAACCGTTTTGTTGACCACTTCCCGTACGCTGGTTTTCATGTCTATGAAAGGTTCGTGGTTTCGGTTCCCGTACGTCGATTCGGTGATATAAATATCCACGCCATCCATGGGCTGGGGGTCACGAATAATAGGCAGGTGGGGCCGACCCAGATCTCCGGTGAAACCAATGCGCGTGGTTTTACCGTTTTCCGAAATATCAAGAAGAACCACGGCAGAACCTAAAATGTGACCAGCATCCCGAAAAGTAACCTGAATTTTTGGAGATATACGAACGGAGCGGTTGTATTCAATGCCGGTAAACTGATTCAAACATTTTTCCGCATCTTCCATATTATAGAGTGGTTCGATCAGGGGCAACCCCTTTTTTTGATGGCGTTTGTTGACAAATTCAACATCTTTTTCCTGAATATGGGCGGAATCTTTCAGCATCACGCTAACCAGGTCCTGTGTGGCCTGTGTGCAATAAATGTTTCCCTTAAATCCCTTTTTAACAAGCTGGGGGATGTTTCCGCTGTGGTCGATGTGGGCATGTGACAGTACCATCGTATGGATCGATTCGGGATCGAATGGAAAATTCTGGTTGCGCTCAAAGGCTTCCTTCCTCCGGCCCTGATAAAGTCCGCACTCCAGAAGAATATTTTCACCGTCTACGGTTAAATGATGCATTGAGCCAGTGACGTCCTGGGCAGCGCCAAAAAATTGAATTTCCATGCATTCCTTCTTTCTCTTTTTGTTTCAATGTGATGATTCAATGGAACAGATATAAAAACTATTTTGGATATCCGCAATCAGTAATTTGGTAAAACGGAGTTTATTAAGTTACCAAACTTAAAAAGCATTGTCAAGTTTTGAATCCATTGATTTTTCGCTTGTTTTAATTAAATTCTTTTATAAATTTTTAATATCCTAAAATTCAGGGGATGCCATGATTGATCTCAGAAGCGATACAGTAACCCGGCCTTCCCCGGCCATGCGGGAGGCAATAGCCAAGGCCGAAGTAGGAGATGACGTTTTCGGAGAGGATCCGAGCGTTAATCTTCTCCAGAAAAAAGTGTCAAAAATGCTCGGCAAAGAAGCCGGATTATTTGTGACATCGGGAAGCATGGGAAATTCACTTGCAATCAAATCCCAAACCCAACCCGGGGATGAAGTGATTTGTGAATCCGGCGCCCATATTTATAATTATGAATCCGCCAGCGCTTCATTTCTTTCCGGCGTTCAGCTTCATCCGATTGCCGGTAAATACGGTGTGATTACTGCCGAACAAATTGCAGCAGCGATTCGTCCCGGAGATGCTCACTTTCCCAGAACGCAATTAATCTGTCTTGAAAACACACACAATCGAGCAGGCGGGACAATCTTTCCTCTTGAAGAAATCCGCCGTATCCGTGAAACAGCCAGATCTCACAATTTGAAAATGCATTTGGATGGCGCCCGGTTGTGGAACGCTTCGGTGGCAACCGGGATTCCGATGAATGAATATGCTCAATATTTTGATTCGGTCTCGGTCTGTTTCTCAAAGGGATTGGGTGCTCCTGTGGGTTCGATGCTGATCGGAGATGCCAATTTGATTCGGCAGGCACATCGGAATCGAAAAATTTTCGGGGGAGGTATGCGCCAGGCAGGTATTCTGGCAGCCGCGGCGCTTTATGCCATTGACCATCATATCGACCGTCTCGCAGAAGATCACAGCCGTGCCAGAAAATTGGCAGAAGCCGTATCCACACTTCCGGGCCTGTTTGTCGATTTGGAATACTTACATACGAATCTAATTTTCATAGAATTGCAGAACTGTGCACTTTCAGCGGCACAGGCAGTTGATGCTCTCAGAGAACAGGGTGTTTTGATTATGGCTACGGGGCCGAGCCGGCTACGGGCAGTTATACATCTTGATGTACCCGAACAACAGATTGATCAGGCAATTGGTGCATTTCAAAAAGTTTTTAAAAACAGACATACTGCACCTCCGAAAAGAACGCTGAAATGACAGATGAAATCAGAAACGGGGACTTCTCCCAAAGCGAGGATGCGGTCAGTGAAATGGTTGCGAAAATGGTTCATAAACTGCGAAACCCCCTTTCGTCCATTAAAATGGGATTGAGCACACTCCTTTACAGGTCCAAATTAAATGAAAAGGATGTGCATTGTCTCGAGGTTGCCTCGCGGGAAGTCGTTCAGATAGAAAAAATTTTAAAAGATCTGCTCGGCTATTTTCAACCCTATGTTCTCCACTTTTCGGAACAGAATATCAATGACATCATCGAATCGGCTGTTGAAGGAAGATCGCATTCATTACATCAGAAAGGCGTCATTATTCAAAAGGAATACAGCAGCGATTTGCCAAAAATCGTACTGGACGTGGGGAAAATAACCTGTGTCATCGACCAGCTTCTTCAAAATAGCGAGGAGGCTTTTGTTGCCAATGGTACGATTATCATTCGTTCGGCTCGTGGAAAGAAAAAAGGCACGGTCGCAGTTGAGATGACGGATAACGGACCGGGTATCAGCGCAGAAATAGCTGCTCATATTTTTGAGCCGTTTTTTACCACCAAAACGGGCAGTACGGGATTGGGATTGACCCTTGCGAAAAAAATTGTGGAAGACCACGGGGGAACGATTCAGGTTGAAAGCACTCCGGGAAAAGGTACACGCGCGGAGATCAAACTTCCGGTGGTCTAATTTCGAAAATAATATTTTTGATTCTTTGAAAAAATGACTTATTTTGTCTAAGTGAAGATGTTAAACCATTATATCCGCGAAACCATACAAGAACGCAACTCCATGCTCTGCGTCGGTCTTGATACAGATCCGGTAAAAATTCCTCCTTATCTTTTAAAACAAGACAATCCGATTTATCGATTCAACCGCGCCATTATCGATTCGACACACGATCTGGTGGCGGCGTATAAACCCAATCTGGCCTTCTATGAAGCGCTTGGTCTCGAAGGCTGGGCTGTTTTAAAACAGACGCTGGATTATATTCCGGAAGGAATTCTAAAAATCGGAGATGCAAAAAGGGGAGATATCGGATCCACCGCCATCAAATATGCGAAAGCCCTTTTCGATCTGGGATTCGATGTGGTCACAGTGAATCCCTATCTGGGGTGGGATTCTATCGGTCCCTTTGTTCATGATCAAGAGAAGGGTGTATTTGTGCTTTGCCTGACGTCCAATCCGAGCGCGCAGGATTTTCAATACCGCATGGTTGAGGGCAAACCTTTTTATCAGAGAGTCGCTGAGAAGGTCCTCGAATGGAATTCGAATGAAAACTGCGGTCTCGTCGTGGGAGCAACGCATCCGGAAGAATTACAGAAGATACGGGAGACCGCGCAGGACCTTCCGTTTCTGATTCCCGGCATCGGAGCACAGGGGGGAGATCTCGAATCGACCATTTCAGGGGGGACCGATGGACATGGTGAGATGGCCATTGTCAATTCCAGCCGTGGTATTATTTACGCTTCTTCCGGTGAGGATTTTGCCGATGCGGCCAGGAACGAAGCGCTTAAATTAAGAGATGCGATGAATAGTTTGCGTTTAAAAAAGAAAGAGCAAAGTGAATGAGTTTATCAAAAGAATCCATTTTGAAAATATTCAGGGAAACAGAGGCGCTGTTGGACGGCCATTTTTTGTTGACTTCGGGCCTGCACAGCAATGCCTATTTTCAATGCGCCAAAGTGTTTCAGTATCCATGGCACGCAGAAGTACTTTGCCGTGAGATTGCAGAGCATTTCAAAAACAAACGCATCGATGCAGTGGTATCCCCGGCAGTGGGAGGTATCGTCATGGGTCAGGAAATCGGACGGCTTCTCAAAATTCGTTCGATTTTTATGGAGCGGGTGGAGGGGAAAATGACACTGCGCCGCGGTTTTCAAATTAATTCCGGTGAACGTGTCCTTGTCGCAGAAGATGTGACCACGACCGGGGGATCGGTTAAAGAGGTCATTCGGGGTGTGCGGGAGCAGCATGGAGAAGTTGC
>Ga0315542_1001872_pt1 | contig 13079 bp, 10 predicted proteins | sample SalMarSW160120MG_FD_202541 | JGI IMG/M metagenome (GOLD analysis project Ga0315542, IMG submission 202541) | Salt marsh sediment microbial communities from the Plum Island Ecosystem LTER, Massachusetts, United States - Salt Marsh Sediment SW1601-20 ... | reverse complement strand
GCCGGCAAAGTAACGCTCGGCGACATCATTGACACCAGCAAGCTCATCATAGAGGAGGAGTGATGGTAGTCGGCATCACCGGCGGGATAGCCTGCGGCAAGACCCTTGCGGGGGACTTCCTGGAGGAGCTCGGAGTGCTGGTGCTGGACGCCGACGAGGTCGCTCATTTCGTGAGCAAGTATGAGACCGAGACGGTTGAAGCTGTTCTGAAGGCTTTCGGCAAGGAAGTGTTTTCGCCTTACGGGATGCTCAACCGCGCGGCGCTGGCCCGAATCGTCTTTTCCTCACCGGCGGAGCGCGGGAAGCTTGAGCGCATACTGCACCCACGCATTAAGGAGATACTGCGCGTGAGCATTGAGCACGCCCGCAACCGCAACGCAAGCATGGCGCTCATCGCGCCGCTACTGATTGAGTCGAACTTCCAGGACATGGTCGATGTCATCTGGGTGGTCAGCAGCGAGGCGCGGCTACAGGTGGATCGTCTTAAGAAGAAATACAGCACTAATGAGATAGAGGCGTACCGCCGCATTAATGCGCAGCTTCCGCTAAGAGAGAAGGAGGCGTACGCCAACTATGTGCTGCACAACAACGGCAGCATAGAGGAGTTCAAAGCGCTGGTAGCGCAGACCTGGAAGAAAACCCTCAAGGAACACGGCGACAAGTGAAATGGCGCCCACTGTGGAAAGCAGCAGCGGGAAGCCGGCTGTCCTGACAATCCTGCCTATTCTCAAGCGCGGTTCTGTCCTGCTCGTTTTGCTCGCCGCCCTGGCGCTGTATCCCATAGCCGCAGCCGCACAGGTGCAGGCCACGGTCGCCGCGACCAAGAACTCAGCCGAATCGCGCAGCGACTTCAAAGTCATCAAGTGGGCCCTGCCCCATCTGGATGAGGAGCGCGTGCTGGATCTGCTGGCGCTGATTGAGCAGGAGAGCTTCCGCTACAACATGGACTATCAGTTCGCAGTAGCCGTGGTCGCGGCGGAGTCCTCGTTCAATGGGACGGTCGCCGTCGCCCGCAGGCGCAATATCGACCTCTACCGCATCATGTCCAAAGCCGGCGGCGGCGGTAGCTACCCGCACGTCGCCGACGACCTGGCCAACGCGATTTCCACCCTGGCGGACTTGCTGCGCTCGGAACGGACCACGAAGGACGCGCTGACCGCCTACTGGGCCGACTCCTCCACCGGCCAGAACAAATCCACGCTGGCCGGGTTTCTGCAGAGAGTCGGCGAGAAATATGCGCTGATGGAAGGAATGAGCGAAGAGCAGGCGCAGAAGAACTATGTGCGCGAGATTGAGAAGTTCCCCGAACCCCCGGTAAGGGATGCGTTTCCTCCTGCGAAGGAGATGCCCAACCTGAACAAGCTGCTCGTCAAGTACGACGTTGAGGACCAGTACCTGGAAGTGGCACAGTACTTCAACTCCAAGCTCTCAAACGATGACGCCCGGAAGATAGCGCGTAGCGTGCTGTCTTTCTCCATGCAGGCCGAGGGAGTGGACCCCCGGCTGGTGATGGCGCTTATCGCCGCAGAGTCGCGCTTTAACCCGCGCGCGGTTTCCAAGAAGGGCGCGATGGGTCTGGCGCAACTGATGCCCTCAACCGCCCGCAGCCACGGTATCCGCGACGCTTTTGACCCAGTACAGAACGTGTACGTATGCGTGCAATACCTGGAGCGCGAGGTTGGCCGCTGGAAGGGCCGCAAGAACTGGCTGGACCTGGTGCTCGCCAGCTACAACGCAGGCCCGGGCGCGGTGCAGAAGTATGGAGGCGTGCCGCCGTATCAGGAGACGAAGAGCTTTGTGAGAGTCGTCAAGGGCTATTACTCGCAACTGGGAGGCAACGTCTGATGGATGAAACCGCTGTGAAAACCGCGCTTTACGACCGCCACGTGCAGCTTGGCGCGAAGATGGTGGAGTTCGCCGGCTATCTTATGCCGGTGTGGTACCCGACCGGCATCGTGAAGGAGCATCTCGCCGTGCGCGAAGGGGTTGGCGTCTTTGACCTCAGCCACATGGGCGAGTTCTTCATCAAGGGGCCGCGCGCCTGGGAATTTGTGCAGCATCTTTGCTGCAACGACCTGCGCAAGATCGGGAACGGAGGCGTGCAGTACACGCTGTTCGCCACGCCGGAAGGCGGTGTGGTGGACGATCTGCTGGTCTACCAGCTCAATCCCGAGCATATCATGATGGTGGTGAACGCCTCCAACATTGCGAAGGACTGGGAGTGGGTGAACCGGAACAACAACTTCGGGGTGGAGCTCACCAACGCATCTGACGAATACTCGCTCATCGCGGTGCAGGGCCCGGACACCGAGAAGGTGCTGGAGGCCGCCGGCTATAAGGGCGTGGCGCACGAGCATCCGTTTACCTTCCGCCGCATCAAGCACAACGGCGTGCCGCTCTTCCAGTGTGTCACCGGCTACACCGGCGAGCGCGGCTTTGAGCTAATCGTGGCCAATGAGCACGCACCCGCGTTGTGGGACGAGCTGATGGCGGCGGGCGCGCCGCACGGGCTGACGCCCATTGGACTGGGGGCGCGCGACACGCTGCGGCTGGAAGCGGGGATGTGCCTGTATGGCCACGAGCTGAGCGACACGACCTCGGTGCTGGAGGCCAACCTGGAGTGGACGGTAGGCTGGAACACCGGCTTTGCCGGCGAGGAGCTTCTCGGCAAGCAGAAGGCCGAGGGCCTCAAGCGCATTCTCGGCGGAATCACCGTGGAGAAAGAGCACGGTTCGCCGCGCCCACACGCTAAGATATATGCTGACGGCAGCCCGGCCGGCGAGGTAACCAGCGGTGCGCCTTCGCCGGTGCTGGACAAGGGGATTGCATTCTGCTACCTTCGCCCCGACCTGCTGGAGGAAGGGCGGCAGGTGGAGGTTGAGGTGCGCGGCAAGCGCGTCCCCGCCACAGTGGTTAGGCCCCCCTTCGTGAAGCACCGTTTGTTCAAACACTAACACGAGGTGTGACGATGGCAACACTCAGGTTTGCGAAAACCCACGAATACATCGCGGAAGACGGCGGCGTATTCACAGTCGGCATTTCCGAGTTCGCGGCTAGCGAGCTCGGCGACATCACTTTTGTGGAGCTGCCGGAGCCGGGCGCGGCCTTCTCGCAGGGCGACCGCTTCGCCACGGTGGAGTCGGTGAAAGCGGTGTCCGACGTTTATGCGCCGGTGGACTTGGAAGTGCTGGAAGCCAACGCGGCGCTGACCGACAGCCCGGAGACGGTGAACAGCGACGCCCACGGCGCCGGCTGGTTCGCCAAGGTGAAGCCGACCAATCCGGCGCAGCTTGACGGGCTGATCTCCGAGACCGATTACTCCGCGATGGACAAAGAAGCCCACTAGGGCCCGCATTCTCCGCTCACTAGATGGCGGCCGGACGCCGCCAGGAGGACCTGATGCCTTACATTCCGAACACGGACGCCGACCGGCGCAAAATGCTGGAGACGGTTGGCGTGAAAACGGTTGAGGAGCTGTTTAGCGTCATCCCCGACGGCCTGCGGCTCAAGCAGGAGCTTGACATTCCGCCGGGGCTGCCGGAAACGGAGCTGTGGCTCTACTTCAAGCAGATGGCCGCGGAGAATAAGGTCTTCTGCGGCTCCCGCACGTTCGCGGGCGGAGGCGTGTATTCCCACTTCGTCCCGTCGGTGGTGAAGGAACTGGCGCACCGCAACGAGATGTACACCGCTTATACGCCCTACCAGCCAGAAGTGTCGCAGGGCATGCTCCAAGCCATCTTCGAGTACCAGAGCTTTGTGTGCCTGCTGACCGGAATGGAGGCGTCCAACGCCAGCTCCTACGACGGCGGAACCGCCATGGCGGACGCCGCGCTGATGGCGCGCAGCATCACCAAGCGCTCTCGTACCCTCTTCCCCCGCTTCATCCATCCGCAGTACCGCGAAGTGGTCGCCACCTATTCGCTGGGACTGGGGATTGAGGACGCACAGCTTCCCGTACGCGAGGACGGCGCGCTGGACCGCAGCGCTCTCACCGCCGAGCTGGCGAAGGGCGATGTGGCGGCGCTGGTGTTGCAGGTGCCGAACTACCTCGGCTTTTACCAGGAGGATATTCCCTCGCTGATGCAGGAGGCGCACGACGCCGGAGCGCTGGTGATAATGGCCATCTACCCGTTCGTGGCAGGCGTGATGAAGACGCCGGGCGAACTGGGCGCGGACATCGCCGTGTTTGAGGGGCAGGCGCTGGGCCTGCCGGCCAGCTACGGCGGCCCGCTGCTGGGCGGGCTGGCCACCACGATGAAGCACATCCGGCAGCTGCCGGGGCGCATCGTGGGCAAGACCGGCGCGGCCTTCGGGCGCGAAGGATTCGTGATGACCTTGCAAGCGCGCGAGCAGCACATCCGCCGCGAGAAGGCCGCGAGTAATATCTGCACGAACGAAGCGCTCGCGGCTTACCAGGCGACAGTGTACCTCGCCAGCATCGGCAAAGACGGCTTCCACCGCATCGCCCGCAAGTGCGAAGACAACGCGCATTATGCAGCGGAAAAGCTGGACGAAGTGAAGGGGCTGAAGCGGGCGTTCCCGCAGCGGGCGTTCTTCAACGAGTTTGCCGTGATGCTGGAGGAACCCGCGAAGCTGGAGCCGGTGCGCCGCAAGCTGCTGGGCAAAGGCTGGCTGCCGGGCATACCGCTGGAGGACAAGTTCCCGGAGCTTCCCGGCGGGCTGCTGCTGGCCTTCACCGAGATGCATACGCGCGAGACGATTGACGCATTTGTAGGCGACCTCAAGGAGGCGCTGAATGGTTAAAACCATATTTGAGAAATCCGTTGCGGGGCGCAAGCGCACCGATATCGCCTGCTTTGACGGACTGGAGGTTGTAAGCCCGGAGGCGCCGCCGGAGCTAAGGCGCGAAGCGCCGCTGCCGTTGCCGGAGGTAGCGGAAGTGGATGTGGTGCGCCACTATGTCGGATTGTCGCAGAAAACCTTCGGCATTGATTCGGGTTTCTACCCGCTCGGCTCTTGCACGATGAAGTACAACCCGAAGGTGAACGAGGAAATCTGCGCGCAGCCGGAGTGGGCCTGCCTGCATCCGGAGCAGCCGGTGGAGACGGCGCAGGGCGCGCTGCGGCTGATGTATGAGCTGCAGGAAGCGCTGGGCGAGATCTCGGGCATGAAGGCGGTGAGCCTTCAGCCGGCGGCGGGCGCGCACGGCGAGCTGACCGGCATGCTGATGTTCCGCGCGTACTTCCGCGCCCGCGGGGAGGCGCGGCCGGTGATGATTGTGCCGGATTCGTCGCACGGCACCAACCCCGCCAGCGCGACTATCGGCGGCTTTGAGGTCGCACACCTGGAAAGCGATGAGCGCGGGATGGTTACGCTGGACGCGCTGAAGGCGCTCTGCGCCAAGCACGGCGAGAGCAACATCGGCGGCATTATGATGACCAACCCCAACACGCTGGGCGTGTTTGAGCAGGAAGTGCGGGAGATTGCCGACTACCTGCACTCCATCGGGGCGCTGCTGTACTACGACGGCGCAAACCTCAACGCCAACCTGGGGTATGTGCGCCCGGGGGATATGGGCTTTGACCTCGTGCATTTCAACCTGCACAAGACCTTCTCCACCCCGCACGGCGGCGGCGGCCCCGGCTCGGGACCGGTGGGCGTGTGCGGCCGGCTCGCGCCGTTCCTGCCCTACCCGCTGGTGGCGAAGGACGGCGAGGGCTACCGCTTCGCCAAGCCGGAGGAAACCATCGGACGGATGAAGCTGTACTACGGCAACTTCCTGGTAATGGTGCGCGCGCTGGTGTACATCCGCACGCTGGGGCGCGAAGGGCTGAAGCGCGTGGCAGAAAACGCGGTGCTGAACGCCAATTACATCCAGGAGCGGCTGAAGGACGCCTACGACATCCCGTACTACCAGCGTTGTATGCACGAATTCGTGCTCTCAGCCGACCGCCAGAAGAAGATGGGCGCGCGGGCGCTGGATATCGCCAAGAAGCTGCTCAACGACGGCTATCACGCGCCGACCATCTACTTCCCGCTCATCGTCACCGAAGCGATGATGATTGAGCCGACGGAAACCGAAAGCGTGGAGACGCTGGACGCGTTCTGCGACACGATGCTGCGCTACGCGAAGGAGATTGGGGAGGACGCGGAGAAGTTCAAGGAGCTGCCCAACCTCTACATCCAGCATCTGGACGAGGTGGGCGCGGCGCGGAATCCGGTGGTGCGGTGGATTCCTGGCGAGTAGGCTCAAGGTCCAATGCGATAGAATTGCTGGCTGATGCTCAAGTGCGCGGGATGCGGCGCGGCGATGTCAGTGCGGGCGGTGGCCCTGCCGTTCTGCGCGGAGTGCCTGCGGAAGGGAAGCGACGAAGTCCTGGCGGCAGCGGCAAGGACGCATGTCCGTGGACGCGAGCCGTTCGGCCTGCCCCAACAGCCGCCGCGAAGCGATGGAGGCAAGCGCTGCGGATTCTGCGTGCAGGATTGCCGGATGGCGGAGGGCGAGCGGGGCTACTGCGGCCTGCGGGAGAACCAAGGCGGCCGGCTGCGCCACTTCGCCGGTACCGCGAAAGCGGGGCTGCTTCACTACTACCATGACCCATTGCCGACCAACTGCGTGGCCGACTGGGTGTGCAGCGGCTCGCAGCAGCGCGGGTTTGAGAACCTCGCGGTCTTCTATGGCGGCTGCACCTTCAACTGCCTGAACTGCCAGAATTGGCACCACCGCGACCTGGTGGAGGCGATGAAGCCGCTGGTGCCGGCCGAGGAGTTGGCCGCAGCCGTTGACGGCCGGACGCACTGCGCGTGCTTTTTCGGCGGCGACCCATCCGCGCAGATGCCCCACGCGCTGGCTACTGCGCGCAGGCTGGCGCGGCGCGGCGTGCGAGTATGCTGGGAAACCAACGGGAGCATGAACCCGCGCTTCCTGCAGTCGGCGGTGAAGCTGTCGCTGGCGACCGGCGGCATTGTGAAGTTCGATCTGAAGGCTTTCTCCAGCGGAACGCACCGCGCGCTAACCGGCGCGGACAACCGGCGAACGCTGGAGAACTTCGCGCTCGCCTGTTCGTGGCGGCGGTGGCGGGAGAAGCCTCCGTTGGTGGTCGCCAGCACGCTGTTGATCCCCGGCGTCATAGACGCCAAGGAAGTGGGGCTGATTGCTGCGTTCATTGCGCAGCAGGGGAAGGATATCCCGTACGCGCTCCTGGCGTTTCACCCGCAGTTCCTGCTGTCCGACCTGCCGGCCACCTCGCGCAAACACGCCTGGGAGGCGCAGCAAGCCGCGCGCGAGGCCGGGCTGGAGAATGTTCGGGTGGGAAACCTGCATCTGCTGGGCAGCGCCTACTAGCAGCGCTACCAGCTCATCACGCTTTCAGGCGGGCGGTGCGCCAGCCGGTAGATCGTCGGCCCAGTGCGCGACTTCTCGATGAAGCCCTCGCGAAATAGATCGCTGAACGCCAGCTCCACCAGCCGCTCGTCCAAGCTAAGCTGTTTCGCCACCGCCATGGGGTCCAGCGGGTAGTTGCGCCAGCCGTCCCGGTAGCAGCGCTGAAGGTGGTTAACGACAGCGTTCAGCGCGTCCAAGTAGGGGCCGCGGAGGGAGCCCGGCGCCTGCCGTGCGGGACGGCGCATGAGCAAATAGACCATGCGGTCGAATAGACCCTCAAGGCGGAGGACGCCGGTGCGCTCCAGCGCGCGCAGCGCGGTTTCCACCATCCTGAGGTCTTCCTGGAGTTCGTCGGCGAGCATCTCCGGCCGAATAGCCGCGTCCGCACTCGGACCGTGTTCGGCGTAAAGCTCCCAGCACCGTTTTTTTACCTGCTCGCGCAGGGATACATAGTGCATACCGCTCGCCCCCTCTCGGGCGGAAGAATGCAGTGAGTAGCGTCTGTATGCCGTCCTCACGGGTCAGGCAGTGACTTAGGGGAATTCTACCATAAGACCGCCAGACTCGCACGCCATGACACTGACATACCCTAATACTTAAACCAGAGGCGACGCAGGGCTGCTCCTGCGCCAGGCTATTTCCGAGGGGGGAGAGGCAGGCGCCGCTCACTGAACAGCAATTCCGCTGCAATGACGATGAGATACGCGGCCGCAATCCAGACAAACGTGTGCCTGTCGGCGGTCCAGAGGTAGCCGCACAGCACCAGCCACGAGAGGCCAGTAAGCGCCAGACCTGCTAGCGGGATCGCGGGGTGGAGGCCAATCGTCCGCCGCAGACGCCAGGCGGAGTAATTGATGGCGGCGAAGATGAGCAGGAAGGTGGAGCTGGCGAAGGCCGAGATGACGGTCAGGTCGGTGGTGTTAGTAAGCAGTAAGGCGGCGGCAGTGATTACTATCAGGCTCACCCACGGGATGTTGCCGTGTCGCTCGCGAAAGGAGAAAGCGGCCGGCAGCGAGTGCTCCCGCGCCATCGCCAGCCCTAGCCGCGCCGAGCCGAACATGGTGGCGTTGATGGCCGAAGCGGTGGAGAGCATGGCGCCGACGGCGATGAGGGTGTAGCCCAGCTTACCCAGAAAGGGCTCCGCCGCCGCCGCCAGCGCGTACTCCTTGGCGCGGGCGATGACATCGGGCTTCAGCGTACCCACCGCCACCAGCGACACCAAGACGTAGATGAAGGCGGTGACGGCGATGGAGATGATGATGCTGCGGGCCAGATCGTGCTGTGGGAACGCCATGTCTTTGACCGCGTTGGGGATGAGCTCAAAACCCTCGTACGCCACGAAAATGAGGGAGGCTCCCATGACCAAGCCCAGCATCCCCTGGCTGAGCAGCGGCTGGAAGTGCGCGGGCTGCAGGTAGAAGAGGCCGATGCCGGCGAACAGCAACAGAATCAGCACTTTGACCAGCACGATGAGGTCCTCGGCGGAGCCCGAGGCCTGGACGCCGTAGAGGTTTAACCCCAGGAGAACAAGGAGCACGAAGGACTCAAGCGCATGCTGAGCCAGCGCGCTGTGCCCAAGCATGGCGGCGCCATAGACGCCAAAAGTGTAGGCGTACAGCGAAAGCGTTCCCACATAGCCTACTAACAGGAGCCAGCCGCCGATGCCGGCGATGTTGCGGTGGACGAAGGCTCTCTCCAGGTAGGTGAAACTACCGCCCGCCTGGTGGAAGGTAAGCCCCAGCCGCGCGTAGGACATGCCAGTGAGCGAAGCGATGACGCCGCCGAGCAAGAAGGCGACGGGCGCAGCGTGGCCCGCCTGGGCGATGGAGAGGCCGAGCACCGAGAAGATGCCGCCCCCGACCATGCCCCCGATGCCCATGGCGACGAGCTCCTTGAGGCCCAGTTTCCCCCGCTTCAGGTCAGGCTGCTGGTTCACGTGTTGGCGCCATTCTACGGCATATCGGTGACTTCCAGCGTGAGCACCGGCACGCCGTCGCTCCACTTGCCCATGTTCTTCTGCTCGTAGGTGCAACCCAGCGCGTATTCCCGGTTGAAGCCGTGGAACGCGTATTCGGTGAGCGCGTCCGCGAGCTTCCAGAAGCAGTAGTAGTCCAGCGCGTCCACCGTGGCGCGCTCCATGCGCTCGGCCACCGGCAGGGACTTGCCCAGCTTGTCGCGCAGGCGGTCGCGCAGGCGGCTATGCTTCTCGCCGCGGTAGCGCTCGTCGGGTGCCAGCGGCGCTAAGTGGTCGGCGATGAGCTGGGGGCTGCCACGCCGGTCGCTGTTGGCCATCACGAAATCCCGTCCGTCGCGGCTGACGCCGGTGGCGCCATAGAAAATCGTCCGCGCCGCGCCCGCGCCCACCATCTGGTCTTCCGCGCCGACCACGCAAAGCAGCAGCGTTCCCGCCGGTATCACCGAGTAGTCGCGCATGATGCTGGGGATGTCCCGGGCCAAGCCGAAGGCCTCGGCGGTGGTGGAGTTCTTGCTGTCGCCAGGCTCCACCAGCATCAGCGCCTTGGGCGGCGGGATGCGGCCGGTAGCGGCCTCGCAGGCGAGGTTCGCCGCAATCACTCCGCCCAGCGAATGGCCGATGATGGCGAAGTTCTCCAGCTGGGGCTTCACGCCGGACTCGGCCAGCCGCACCAGCGCGTCGTTGACCGCTTGCAGCGCGTTCTCGGTCATCACCGTCGGCGAGGTCAGCAAGGTGGCCTGGTAGCGGGGATAGATGACGATATTGCCCCGCACCACCAGGTGGTCGATCCAGGCGCCGTAGGAGACGGGGTCCATTCCGCCCCAGCCGTGCAGGAACACAATCACCGGCGCGGACGGCGGCACAGGATTGGCGGGAGTGTACAGCCAGTACTCGCTGTCGCCCATGCCGAAGCGCGCCATGGTGACGGAATCGTGCATCCGCTGGCGGCCGCCGGGGCCTTTCACCGGCTGGCCGGGCGGCTTGGGCAGCGCCGCCTCCGCAACTACGGGCAGCGCCAGCAACGCCGCCACTGCCAACTGAATCACCAGCAACTTGACCGCTCGGTTCATCGCGACCCCCCTGAGTGAGATGAAATCCTCTAGGTAGGTAGTATATCAGGCGCGCCTTGTTCAGCCGCAGATGGTAGAATCATGGTGATATCCCAATGGGAGACTGCGCTATGAGACGTTTCACCACAGCATTCGCTGTAATCGCCGCCATCCTGCTTCTCGCCGCCTGCGGCGGGGGAAGATCCGCCACCACTCCGCCAGCCCTGCAGTCCGGCTCGGTGCCGGAGACTGAGGGAATGCCCAGCGTTCCGGTGCCGCCCATCCACGCGCAGCGGCCGCCGGCGCTCAACCCGCTGGATCTGCCGCTGGACCTGGCGCTGGCACGCTTGCCCGACCGGGGCGTGGCGCTGTTCGCGCAGAATACGGACGAACAGGTGGTGCACAACCTACCGCTGGAGCTGACGGCGGAGGACGGCGCGGAGGGCCTGAGCATCGCCGTGCGGACGACCGAGGAAATGCTGCTGCCGGACAGCCTGCTGCTGCACCTGCGGTTTGACCCGGCGAAGCTGGCGCCGGTGCGCGCGGAGTTCAACGAAAGCGCGTTCGCCGAAGGCAGCCACCTGCTGCTGGCGGTGACGGAGACGCCGGGATACGTCCCGCTGGCGGCGGCGAAGCTGCCGGGCTCAGCGCCGGTTACGGTGCCCGCAGGCACGGAACTCGCGCGCGTTGGGTTCGCCCATCATGCGCAGACGGCCGCCAAGGCGGTCGCCGCGGCGCCGGCCGGCGACGGCAACAAGGTGGCGCTGAATCTGAGCCTCTCCGGACCGGAGCAGCAGGACATCAATGTGTGGTTTGAGGAGCGCAACCTCGGCGACTACGACCTCAACGGCACGGTCAGCATATCCGACATCACCCCGATTGCGGTGCATTTCGGCGAAAGGGATGGCGTATCGCTCCCGGTGATTGACACCAGCGGCAACGACAAAGTTGACATCGCCGACGTAACCGCGATTGCGATGAACTTCGGCAGCAGCTTGAGCGGCTACGACCTGGAAGTGGAGTTCACCCCGGAGGGCGGCGGCACCCAAGCGTTCGCCCGCATCCCGAACGCATCCAATCCCGACCTGCCCACGCTGCCGCGCCCGAATGTGAGCCTGCCGAGCGGCTGGCCCACCTACAACTACCAGCTGCACAACGCGGACTTCGGCCAGTACCGCCTCCGCGCGGTGGCGGTCGGCGCGAACCTGGCGGAGAAAGGCGTGTCGTCGGTGGCGATGAATGTGCTGGTGGAGAACCTGCCACCCGCACCGCCCTCTTCGCTGTATGTTTCCACGGCCACCCGCACGAGCGTGACCGTGAACTGGTCGCAGAGCCCGGCCAGCGACCTGCTGGGCTACAACATCTACATTACGCAGGACAGCGCGGCCAACGAGCTGGCTGACTTCACCCAGGCGAATGCGGAACTGCTGCCGACGACCACGCAGGAGCTTACCGTCACCGAGCTCACACCCACCACCGACTACTGGTTCGTCATTGAGGCGGTGGACGAGGCGTTTCAGCCCAGCCTGGAAGGCGTGGTGATGGATACTAAGGTCCTGGGCGCGACTGTGATTACGCCCATAGTGGCCATACTTGCTGTCGGCGTTGAAGAGCACTACGAGCTCGACGATGTGGAGTTCAGCGGCAACCAGTGCTACTCGCCGGACGGTGCCGACCTAGTCCGGTTCACCTACGATTGGGGCGACGGCAGTCCCCCGGAGGACGTTCCCCCGCCCGGAGACGCCACGCACGCCTTTGATTTCGGCATCGGCCCGGTGGACTCGCCAACCATGACCCTCACGGTGGAGGATGAGTACGGTGCGGTGGGAATGGCGCAGATGGAGGTTCCGGTAACTCCGTTGCGGCGGGATGTGTTCGTGGTGTACAACCTGAACTCGCCCGAAGACGAGGAGATCGCCGAGTACTACGCCGACCGCGAGACCGGCCGGGGGATTCATCCGGATTATGTGTATGGCATGGCTCTCTCAACGAGCGAGATTATCGACCGAACGACCTACGATACAACGATACGCGATCCTCTGCGCGATCACCTTGAGGACACAGGACAGAAGGACGACATCTCCTACATCGTGACCTGCCGGAATGTCCCGATACGCGTGAGCGGCTCCAGTGGCTACACTGGGAGCTATGCCTGCGTGGACAGCGAGCTTTGCCTGCTCTATGAGGACTATGAACTAGAACCTCACACTGTCAACCCTTATTACGGCTGGCTGTCGTCTGACCAAACCGACAAGGGCAACCCGGCGAAATCGCAGCCCTGGGAACCATTCCACTTCACCTACGACGGCCTTACGATGGATTACCTGGTGACGCGCTTGTCCGGCTGGTCCAAGGAAGACGCGATGGCGATTGTGGATCGCAGCAAGGCGGCTGACACTGCTGTTGTCACGGACTACGTCGTGGTCTTTGACGACGCAGACAAAGCCTACGACATGATGAACGACCCGACCGCCGACAGCTCCGAGAGCGCGGTGGATGTGTTTCAACGGCTGGGGCTGGACTTCTTCGCTGACACCGTGCAGATTACACCGCCGGATGAAGGCGTGAAAATCTATGCTTCAACTCTAACAGGTGAGGGCTTCAATCCGAATGTAGTCGTGGGGTATTGCAGCCACGGCGTGCACTCGGGGCTGCCCAGCCTCTACATCATCAATAGCCTCAACTTCAACTACCTGCCGGGCGCGCTGTT
>Ga0315542_1001871_pt1 | contig 13083 bp, 14 predicted proteins | sample SalMarSW160120MG_FD_202541 | JGI IMG/M metagenome (GOLD analysis project Ga0315542, IMG submission 202541) | Salt marsh sediment microbial communities from the Plum Island Ecosystem LTER, Massachusetts, United States - Salt Marsh Sediment SW1601-20 ... | reverse complement strand
GTTTTGGCTAATTTACCCTATCAGATAAAAAAGTCAGGACTTTCTTATTCTGTGAAATAAAGACGCCGACGCAAAGATCCGGATACGAGGTCAGGGGCATATCTGGATGTTATCCGTTTCACGCAGTAAGTTCCTTGACCTCCATACGTGTATTCTCTATACTAACCGGTGTCCATCCATAAATGGCTATTTTCCATCCCGCCGTCGGCGGGACGTCAGACTCAAATTTTAATCCTCAAAATACTAAATGCATTCTTGTGGTTAAAATCTTCGTCTTCCTTGATCTTGCAAAAACTAGCTCATATCTGGATGGACACTAACTAACCAAGTGGACCTGATGTTTTCGCGTAAAACACTCAGATAATAATATCACGCAAAGCTATCAAGAAGGAAGAAGGACTTAGTATTATTCCGAAAACAGTGAGACCTTATTTTATTCTCTCCGAGCCGTAGGCTTTACGAGCCGGAGGCCGGTCTATCCGGCTAAAAAAATTCAGGAGGGTGTTATGAACGGAAGAGAGATTACAAAGATGGCCTTTGACTTGAAGGAACCCGAAAGGACGCCAGTTACCCTTATTGGGGGCGGTGCATGGCTTGTGCATATGGCAGGAGAAACCTTTGCGGGGATTAAAGAGAATCCGGAAAAAATCGCTGATGTTTTTATTCAGGGCTTTCGCAAAGTAGGGCACGACCTTTTATGGACGGGCTCCAATTTCATCAACTACCCCGTCCATTTTTTAGGCTGCCCTATAGAGGACAGATCCTCGGACGGACCAGCCCTCACCAAAACCGTTATCCAGAGCTTAGATGAACTCGATGAATTGAAAATAGAAAAGGTCCTCGATCATCCGGTCATGCAGGGGATTATTCGTTCTCATCATCTTGTTGCCGATGCCATTGGTAAGGAGACCCTGGCCATGCCGACCCAATGGGCCCCGTTCACCCTGGCGGCCCGGATCTTGGGCATGGAAGCGGTATCGATTGCGACCATCGAGGAACCCGACAGGCTGATACAACTTATCCAGTTTTCAACAGATCTGATCTGGTCGATCATCGAACCGATCCTTGAACATGAAGACATCTTAGGAGCGAACCTCTCTGATCCTGTAGCTTCCGGGGATTTGATTTCACCCGATTCGTTCAGGAGGTTTGTGGCGCCGTTCTTGAAGGAGCTTGTCGCCAGAATCAAGGGGAAAGGGAAGTACGCGATGATACACATCTGTGGCGATACGACCCAGGTGTTAGAGGATATTGCGGATATCGCCCCGAGCTGCTTCAGCCTTGAATCCAAGGTGGACCTGCGAACCGCGAAGAAAATTCTCGGGGGCAAGGTCTGCGTGGCCGGGAATGTGGCGCCGGGAGGGGCATTCCTTTCCGGAACACCGGACGCGGTTGTGGCTGAGGCGAAGGAGTGTATTAAGGCCTGGGGCAAGGGCGGGGGATATGTTCTGACATTAGGATGCGATTATACAAAGAATGTCCCTTTTGAGAACGCCATGGCCCTGATGTCACTAAAGGAGAAGTGGGATTGATGATGTTTTTTCGGGACCAGCAGATATAGCGTCTGCGATTCTCTCGGGACAGATATAGATGCTTAAATTGACAAAATGGAGTTTCTTTTTCTTTCTTTGCCAGGCGCTACTCTTCTGCTCATCTGCTCTTGGAGAAACCCCTGGGCCAATTAGCCCCGCACCCTCCCTGATCTCATCCCTCGATCTTGCCGCGTCTCACGCCTTTTGTGGGGAAGCGGTGCCGATTGATAATAGAGAGGTCAAAGAAAGATTTGAAAAGGAGTTTCTTCTCACTCTCTGGAACCGTCCGCAGGTAGTTCTGTGGCTGAAACGCTCTAAACGTTATCTGCCATACATTGAAAAAATGCTTAAAAGGAACGGCCTGCCAGACGATCTCAAATACGTCGCAGTTGCCGAGAGTGCCCTCAGGCCACATGCAGGGTCAAAAAAGGGGGCCATGGGATTCTGGCAATTCATGATGCAAACCGGTCGCAAATACGGGCTAACCATCAACCGCCGGATTGATGAGCGACGTAACCTGTTTGCATCAACCGGCGCGGCGATCAGATATTTTAGGGATCTTCATGAGGAATTTGGGTCCTGGACCCTTGCAGCCGCTGCATATAATATGGGCGAAAAGGGGCTTATGTCTGAGATACTGGAACAGCAGACCGATGATTACTACCAGCTTTATCTCCCCCTTGAAACGCAACGGTTTTTGTTCCGGATACTCTCTATCAAGATAATCTTTTCAGAACCTGAAAAGTTCGGTTTTAGACTGAAAAAAGATGATCACTACCTCCCACTGGCATTTGATAAGGTCCGCGTGAAATCTGTTGGGGACGTGCCTATTCGGATTGTGGCAGAGGCGGCAAAGACCCGTTTCAAGGTAATCAAGGATCTCAATCCGGAAATAAGGGGTCACCATATCGGCTCTGGAACGTATGAGATACTTGTCCCCAAGGGAGCATCTAAAGGGTTCGAAAAACGATACAGGCGGCTTGTCAAGAAATTTTCCTTGGGTCAAAATGAACGGGTCTACGTTGTCAGGAAGGGAGACAATCTCTCAGGCATTGCCGAGAAATTCAAAATTCCCCTGGCGGCGCTTATCATATGGAACCGAATTGATCTGAAACAACCTATTCATCCTGGGGATCGTATCATCGTCCATCCCGGAAAGTAGTGATTATGAATCCTGCCCCGCTTTAGCGGGGCTCAAATCCTGCTCAAGGGCCCCGATCATTCTTTCCATCTCTCCCTGTTTTGTTTTGAACTCCTGATTCAGTGCCTTTTCCCTTTTGCGCAGTTCCTCCAATCGAGTTTCCTGCTGGTTAAGTCGTTTGACATATCGGTTCCGGAGGCTTTTTTCTTCTGTCGTTTGCCTTAAGCCTCTCAGATTTTCCGTGAGCCTTTTCTGATCCTCAAATATCTGGCCCCGCTCTTTTTGTATCGCCTTGAGGCCCCTGTCAATGCTGCTGATTTCCGATTTGAGGGCGACGATTTTCTGCAATTTGTTCTGTGTATTTTCAGTGAGATATTTCTTACGGGCCATAACAATGATTTGATCCGGCGTCAGGTTGCTGATCATGATCCGTTCCCAACTTTCCCTCATCTCCCTGACACTGAACTTTGTTATTTTTAGTCCGGGGGCCTTGACTTCAAAACGGAGGTAGTTGTCGGTTATCTCGATCGGTCTTTCCTTATTAAGAAGTTTCCAGTTTGCGTGGTAGGGATGCTCGATGACAACGGTCTTTGAGTGGGCGTTCTTGTTGTCAAGGTTGTATGTCTTCGTCTCAATGATCCCCCTCCGCATGCGGATAAGCCCACGGTTGATAATCACCCGGTCAATCTGCTCGCTCTTGGTTCCCATTTTGGTATTGACACGGAGACCCAGATCAACGGCATAGGTAATATAGCGCTGTTCATCCGGCTTGAAGGTCTTGACCAATGCATCACCTGCATAGCTGCCTCCCTGGAAAACGGTCAATGGTCCCCCTTCCAATGTCAAACCCGTGCTGTTATTCAGCCTTACCGCTGCGAGGGGGTTATCCACCCGTGTCTTCTCGTTGTAGAGATCGACTGCCTTGCCATCGATTTCTGCTGCCAGAATCGGTACCAGGGCCGAGCGGTTTTGTTCTATTGTAACAGGGTGGTCAATCCTGTATTCAAACATCTCTCCCTTCTCACGGGTAACTGTGTCTACTTTTAATTCCCGCATTCTCTCCTCAAGATTTACTCCTTCAAGGCGCATCTCCTTCATCTCTCTCCCTGCGGCAAAGGATTTCATTCGTCTTTGTTTAGGTTTAGCCATTGGAGCCGCGGCTGCCACCATCTGGTCTGTTCGCATGCCCGCCTCCGGGACTGCCGGCGCCAAGGGGGCCGCCTTATCCATTTTAACGACCGGCCTTTTTTTGAATTGCGGGTCATAAAGATTCTGGACAAACGATATGGGCAAACCGCTGATTAGGGAAAGCTGCACATTTTTCCAGTCTTTGCCGCTCACATTATCAATAATGGCCCATCCCTGGAGGAACGGTTTGATACCCTCTTTTTCCTCCGGGATCATAACGCGATAAGTTGCCTTCCATACCGGAACTTCCGTCACGTAACCCATTAGAAGTTCCTGTCTCCCTTCTCCCGTTGGGGTTATGAAGACGGCTTTTTCATCCTTTAGGTTTTTCTGAAAGAGGATCGTCAGATACCTTTCTATGTCCTGTTGAAGTCTTTGATCAAGGAATCTTACTCCGTTAATTTCATTGGTGTCGAAACTGCGCAGTTGGCCATTGCCGTCCATGAGGCTCAGATAAAAAAGCGGAACCTTGATCTTATTTTCCATGGTGACCCGCGTTTCGACGCCGACAATGGTCCCAGTTATGGTGGTGCTTCCGATTATCAGTTCAATCTTGCTTCCCTGCAATTGCTCTAACACCTGTGGCAGGCCATCGCCCTTTCGGAGATCAAAGGCGTAATCGCTCAACTGCTGCTTTGCGGTCTTTTTGCTGTCATAAACGATGCTGCCGACCTCTCCCCCGCTCAAGTTGAGTATGGTAAGGCTTTTAAGCAGGTCATTCATCTGTTCACGTTTAAAATGGAGTTCAATCCCCTCTCCTGCTTTCACACTTCCCTGCAGCTCAAAATATCCCACACCGCTTTTAAACAACGCCACCTTTCTAAGGTTCAACTGACCCCCGGCCGGTCCTTCGATCTCGGCACTGAGCCCTAAGGGGATGATTAGACTGAACAAAAATGCAATAAACACCGACTGAAGCAAAAAATTGCGATTTCTCATATTGGGCCTCCTTTCACGACTCCGTTCTCCTGACCTGCCTATTTCTCTCAAAATTGGAAATAAGTATAACACCTGTCATGGCAAAGTAAAAGATTATAGCAAGCCTCATTAATATTTGACACTCAACCCCAATTTCCCTATAATCTTTACCTCAAAAGCGGTTCGATCGATTGGCTGCCCCCTGATTAGAGGGGGGAAAGTCCCATTTTAAAGAGGAGATTATTAGGTATGAAATGTCCACATTGTGAAAAAGAGCTCCCGGGTTCTCCCTGCCCCAAGTGCGGAGAAATGGTCCTTGAGGATGCAAATTATTGTATGGCATGCGGGGCCCCTTTGAAGGAAGGCGTTGAAGAGATCCCCCGGGATGAGGATTTTCTTGAATGTGATGACGATCTTGATCTTGAAGACCGGGTCTTATGTCCTGATGGGGCCTGCACAGGGATCATAGTTGACGGTAAATGTACCGAGTGCGGAAAGACCGAGGAAGAAGCGGCTGCGTTAGAAGATCAAGAAGAAACAGCTGCGTTAGAAAATCAAGAAGAAGCCCCGGCAGTGGAAGCAGAGAAAACGGATGAAGAAAAAAAGGAAGAGAAGGGCGAGTGAGGGGTAAAACGCATGTACGAACTGAAAATATCCACCCAGTTTGCTGCGGCACACCAACTGAGAGGGCTTGAGGGCGGATGTGAGAACCTGCATGGACATAACTGGAAGATAGAGGTGTGCGTGCAAGGCAACACCTTGGGAACCGACGGTCTGCTGATCGATTTCAGGGTGATAAAAGGCGAGACAAAAGGGGTAATAGATGAACTGGACCACAAATTTTTAAATGAATTGGCGCCCTTTGAAAATGCCGAACCATCCTCAGAGAATATTTCCCGCCATATTTTTGAATCCCTCTCACAGAGACTGAACATCCAAGGGGTCAAGATAAGCAGGGTCACAGCGTGGGAGTCTGATTCGGCCTGCGCAAGCTATTGGATTGATGTTTGAGAGCAAATTTAGGGATTCAGGAATTGGGAATTATTGCAGGTAGGTCGCCCCAAGAAAAATAGCTGTAGCTCCAAAACCTAATTTTCTTGATCTTTTACGAAACGATTGGTAATAGAGCACCTTCAATGCCTGAATGCCTAAATTCCTCAATCCCTCAATTATTCCGCTTATGAAAATATTTGCTTTTATACCGGCAAGATACGATTCAAGCCGTTTTCCCGGTAAGCCTTTAGCGTTGATCTCCGGCAAACCGATGATTCAACACACCTATGAACGCGCCCTCTCATGCCCTGAGCTTTCAGCAGTCTACGTTGCAACGGACGATGACCGGATCACAGACTGCGTTAATCAGTTCGGGGGGAAGTCTGTTATTACTGCGAAAACACATCGTTCCGGCACGGACCGCATCGGTGAAGCAGCCCTGAAGATGGGACTGCAAGATGATGACCTCGTTGTGAATATCCAGGGTGATCAGCCGTCATTTCAACCCTCTGTAGTGACAGATCTGGTCAAACCACTGGTGAATGACAGGGCAATACCGATGAGCACATTAAAGTATAAGATCAGGGATAAGAGGGATATTCAAAATCCCAATCATGTTAAGGTAGTTACTGACAGAGAGGGATTCGCAATCTATTTTTCCCGTTGTCCCATCCCTTTTTGTCGCGATCAAAGGCCCGATGGGGTTTATTATAAGCATCTTGGGTTCTACTGCTTCCATATGGATTTCCTGACTCGGTTCAGCTCCCTTACGGAAGGAACGCTCGAACGCTTGGAAAAGCTTGAGCAGTTGAGGGCACTGGAACATGGATATAGGATCAAGGTCTTAGAGACCGTTCATGACTCCATTGAAGTTGATGTTCCAGAAGATGTAGAGGCCATAGAAAAACTCTTGAGCAGATCAAGGGACCGATAGTATGAAGACCTCAATGAATCCGCTATGGCGCCGGGTAACCCTGAAGCCCTCTTTCACCGGGAAATCCTTAATCAGTGAACCCTGCCGTGTCTCCTAATAAGGTCTGGAAACTAAAGCCCACATCCCCTGCCACTTCTCAACTTGCCCGCAAGGCAGGCATTACTCCCTTACAGGCGCAACTGCTAATCAACCGTGGCATTACGGAGAACTCAGTTGCGCAATTTTTCCTCTCACCCCGCTTATCCCAAATGGCTGATCCGATGCTCATGAAAGGGATGGACAGTGCAATAAAAACCATCCTTGCCGCTATGGAGACCCGTGAGAAAATCACCATATATGGGGATTACGATGCGGACGGGCTCACTGCAACGGCGGTTCTTGTGCATTTTTTTTCAGATCTCGGCATACCTGTGACATCTTACGTCCCCAACCGGTTGGAAGAGGGTTATGGCCTTAACAGTGGGGCCATTGAGCAGATCAGCAGGAACGGGACAGGACTCATCATCACAGTGGACTGCGGCATCTCCGGTGCAAGAGAAATAGATGTGGCAAAAGGCCTGGGCATGGAGGTGGTTGTTACAGATCACCATCAGGTGCCGGGGGAACCCAGGCTCGATTGTCCGGTAATCAACCCTCACCAACCTGACTGCCCCTTTCCCTTCAAAGATCTTGCAGGAGTGGGCTTGGCCTTCTTCTTGACCGTTGCAATCAGGGCTGCCTTGAGGGACCAGGGTTGGTTCAAGGGCCGGCCCGAGCCTGATCTAAGGGAATATCTTGATCTGGTTGCCTTGGGAACCGTTGCGGACAGGGTGCCGCTGTTAGGCCAGAACAGGATGCTTGTTAAGGGCGGCATAAGACGTATGGCTGACTCAAGATGGCCCGGGATAAGGGCCATGATGGATGTGGCAAGTGTTAAGAGTTCAGAGATATCCTCTGATGATCTGGCTTTTAGGCTTGCTCCCCGTCTTAACGCCCCGGGGAGGCTGGGTGATTCCGATGTCGGGCTGCGAATCCTGACCGTTACCGAAGGTCAGGAGGCCAAGGAGCTCGCCTTGAAGGTTAATGTTGAAAACGGCCGGCGCCAGAGACTGGAACAGAGTATCCTCGACCGGATAGAAGATATGATCCGGAGCGAGAGGCCGATCGCCGATCGCAGAACCCTTCTCTTGTGGGGAGAAAACTGGCATCAGGGGGTTCTCGGTATCGTTGCATCGAGGCTTGTGGAAAGATATCATCGGCCTTCATTGGTTGTTGGCGTCAAGGATGGGATTGCCACCGGATCGGGGAGGAGCATCGACGGTTTCAACCTTTATAAGGCCTTGAGCCGACTTGGCCTCCTGTTTCAAAAGTTCGGCGGACATGCCCACGCAGCAGGTTTCAGGTTAGATGAAGAGAACCTTGAGATCCTCAAAGGTGAGCTGGAAGGGCTTGCCGAAAAAGAGATGACTGCCGCAGATCTTGTCCCTACAATTCATGTGGATTGCGATCTGCTTCTTAAAGAGATTGGCAAGGAGATGATACATCAGATAATGGCCCTCTCCCCTTTTGGCGAAGGAAACCTCGAGCCGGTTTTCCGAGCACTGTCACTTCATGTTTCAGGATCACGTGTTGTAGGGGAGCGTCATCTCAAACTCAGGGTAAGCCAGGGAGAGACGACTTTGGAGGCAATCGGTTTCGGCTTTGGCCACTGTCATCCCCTTGACGGGAAGAGGGTTGATATAATTTTTACCCCCGGATTGAACAGATGGCAGGGATCTGAGAAGGTTCAGCTCAAAATCGTTGATCTTAGAGAGTGTGCGGGGGGCTAATCCTTGAAAATCTGGGCCGCGAGTTCGATATCTTCGGGGCAGAAAATGAAGAGGGACTTACTGTCTCCGGCCAAGGCTGATCCATATACGTAATTGATGTTAACCCCTTCCTCACCGAATTTCTTTGCCATTTCAGCGAGACTGCCAGGCCTGTTATCAATCTCTAATGCGATGACCGGCATAATGTCGAATATGTATTCGCCCTTGGACAAGAAATCGATAGCCCTGTCAGTATCCTCAACCAGAAGCCGGATCAGAGCATGATCGACCGAGTCCTTTTTCATGGAGCCGTAGCTTGCTGCCGATGCGACTCTCTTAAGGGACTTCCCTCTTGCTTTAAAGAGCGTCTGGACATATTCGGATGCGTCCTGGATGGTCAATGCATCGATGTTGATCCCGGCTTCAGCTAACATGCTTGCTAATTTTCCAAGTTCGCCGGGGACGTTTTTGAGGAAGAGTGATATCTCTGTTCTTACCATTTTGTAGCTCCCTTTATTTCTCCTGCCTTGTAACTCTTGAAGAATTGCAGGAAGTCCGAATCGGTTGAAAGGAGAAGCGAGCTTTCCTTATCCATGGTCCTTTCATACACATCTAACGATTTCACAAATGAGTAGAATTCGGGGTCCTTATCATAGGCCTGGGCATAGATCATGGTAGATTCGGCATCCGCCTTACCCATTTTCTCTTGGGCAATCTTATATGCCTCGGAGGTGATTCTTTTCAACTCCTTTTCCTGGCTACCCTCGATTATACGGGCCTCGCCTTCCCCTTCCGAGCGGAATTTCTGGGCAATCTGCTTTCTTTCAGCAATCATCCTTCCGTAAACCGATTTGCGGACCTGCTCCACATAGTTTAGCCGTTTTATCTGCACATCCACTAACTCTATGCCGAAATCCACTAACTTGGGCTGGGCTTGCGCCATGATCCCTTGAGTGATCTTTCCTCTTCCCATTGTGACTTCGCCTAACGGTCTCTCTTCCTCTTCATTGTCTGTGGCTGTATCAAGCCTATCTAATTCCCGGTTGGTATTCCTGACGGTTTCGATGAGGGGATAGGAAGTGATAAAGTTCCTTGCCGCCGGATCAATGATATCATCCAAGCGGGCCTGGGCGCCCACTACGTTGTTGACCGTCTGGAAGAACTTCAAGGGGTTTACTATCTTCCAACGCGCAAATGTGTCCACATAGATATAGGTTTTGTCTAATGTGGGGACCTGTCCTGCATCCCCATCCCATTCAAGCAGGTTCTTGGGGAAAAAGTTGGCCTGCTGGATAACCGGGATCTTAAAATAGAGCCCCGGATTTTTTTTTGGCCCCCCAATCGTCCTACCGAACTGGGTAATTATCACTTGCTCGGTTTCATCTATTATATAGGCCCCTGAGAAAATGACGATCAGTATGATAATTGCCGGAATGAGCAGGAGTTTTAATTTCATTTTTTACCTCCTTCTGGTTTCCCGAGGGTGAGCAATGGGAGAAGATTTTTCTGTTCAGCGGCTACTATATATTTGTTTCCGAGCTTTGGTAAGATCTTTTGCATAGCCTCTAAATATAGACGTCTGCGGGTGACATTTTTGGCCTTTGCATATGCCTGGTAAATGTCAAGGAATCTTGCCGCATCGCCCTTCGCCCGATTAACGCGGTCAAGGGCATACCCCTCTGCGGCCTTAATGGTCTTTTCCGCGTTTCCCTTGGCTGCGGGAATAATCTTGTTGTATGCCTCCTTGGCCTGATAGATCATCCTCTCCTTTTCCTGAACCGCCTGGTTAACTTCATTGAAGGAGGGCTGAACCGGCTCGGGAACATTGGTCTTTTTCATCTCCACTGTGACCACTTTGATGCCGGTTTGGGCCTCATCCAATAATTTTTGCAGCTGCGTCTTGGCCTCGACGGAAATTTTTTCACGCTTACTGATAACCTCATTGATACTGCTGTCGCCTACGACCAAACGCATGCTGGACTCAGCCAGATCCCTGAAAGTTTTCCTCACGTTATGGACCTTAAACAGATAATTGAAGGGGCTTTTTATCCGGTATTGCACGATCCAGGGGACAACGGCCACGTTCAGGTCCCCTGTCAGCATAAGGGACTCGTTCAGGTATGAGGAGCCTGAGGCATACCGTGTCCGCACACCGGCCTGGAGGGTCCGGAGCCCGAATTCCTCCTTAAATACATATTTGATCTTTACCTTGGTTACCTTTTCTATCCCTCTCGGCAGCTTGAAATTCAGCCCCGGTTGTGTGGTCCTTACGTATTTTCCAAACCTCTGTATGACCCCCACCTCATCTACTGCCACTGTATAAAAACAGCTTGAGCCAAAGAAAAGGAGGATAATCGCGACAATAATGAGCCACGTCCCCCCGGGAAATTTCTTCCTTACGCCCTTGATTTTTTCAAAGACCTCCTCCATGGAAGGAGGGGTGCCGGGGGTACCGCCTGTCGCCCTCTTTTTCTGCTGTTGCAGTTTATCCCAGTCCCAGGCCATTTAGTTTCTCCTTGTAATTCCCTACCTTGTTGAGTGGTTAGGACCCGCCCAAGGGAGGATTTGAAGTTATACTGTTTTGTCCTTAATGCGGCGATAGCTCCTTGAAAGTCGAAATTAGCTCCAAGCTTGCCAGGTTACACAAGTTTCCAAATTCCCATTAGGGGAGAGAATATAGGGAAAATCGTGTAACGTCAAGGAATAATCATAAGTCAATAAGTTGTCGTGAACACCTTGACTTATTTGTGGCAGTTCATTAATGTCGGATTCAGTCGATTCGCAACTGTGATGAGTGGCCTCAACGTTTACAGAGGGAAGCAACCGAAACAGACTCATAGTTGCCTCAAGATTGGGAGTGCTTTGGTTAATATCTTATGTGCCTATTCAGAAAACTCGGAACAGGCGTCTCTCACCAAAATATCCATATTTTCTGTGCTCAGGAAGGGCCGAAACAGATCCCTCAAATATTCAATATTCAATCTGCAATGCTCAATTTTTTGTCCCTGTTAGGCAAGGTTGTTCTTTTTGTTGCCCTGTTCAGCAGTTTTCCGAATCTCAACCAGGGTTTGTGCGGTGAGAACTCCCGAACCGGAATAAATGAGACCAAAAAGGATAATTCGGCCAACAGGACTGAGTCTGACATTAACATCGGGGCCTGGCTTGCCTCATTTTTTTCAAAGCACATTTCAGCGGTGGACGGAGACAGGTGTCCGAGCGATCCCACCTGCTCATCGTATAGCGCCCAGGCCTTTAGGAAGCACGGTTTTTTTGTGGGGTGGGCTATGACCGTTGATCGTCTGATTCACGAAGGGGATGAAGGATCTGTTTCTCCCCTTGTGAGGCGTAATGGGCGACTCAAGATCCTTGATCCGGTTGAAAATAATGATTTCTGGTGGTATTCCAAAGATGGGCAAGATTAGGATTAAGGTCTTATCTTGCGTGATCGCAAGCTTGGGTATCCTTTTAGTGTGTGTATCTTCTGCTCTCCCTGGGCAACTCATAATCGATAGTGATGAGCAGTTTGATTTCGCGCAATCCTATATGGAAACGGGTGAATATGACCGGGCAATCAGTGAGTTTGACCGATTTATATATTTTTTCCCGAAGGATAGGCGAAACTCGCTGGCCCGTCACTTGATCGGCATCTGTTATCTCAAGGATGGCCGATATAAAAAGGCGAGGAAGGTTTTTCTGCGGACTGTCGGGGATGATCCTAACAGCCCCTTTGCCGGAAAGGCGCTCTTTTTGATCGGTGAGTCCTACTATGAACAGGGAGTGTCAGACGAGGCGAAATACTATTTTGGGCAGGTATTGGAGCGATATCCCTCCCACCAGTTGCAAAATGCAGCCCGTTACCGGCTTGGCTGGACCAGGATGCAGGAGAACAGATGGCAGGAGGCATCTGAAGATTTCAAAAAGGTGGAAATGGGGAGCCAGCTTTACGATAGCGCTAAATATCTTTCAGCAGAGAGCCTCAAAGGGGAACTGCTCCCATACAAAGACCCTGTATCTGCCGGTATCATGGCGGGCATTATCCCAGGTCTGGGGCACGCTTATGTGTCACGGTACAAAGACGCTATCGTCGCATTTCTCTTGAATGGGCTTTTTATTTGGGCTACAATAGAATCCTTTCATCAGGACCACAATGTTTTGGGTGGTATCCTGGCGTTTTTTGAAGTAGGATGGTATACAGGAAATATCTACAGCGCTGTGAATGTGACCCACAAGTGGAACAGGAAGGTGAGGGATGATTTTCGAAAAGGGTTTAGAGACCGGCTTGACCTTCATCTTCTGACTTCGAAGAAGGGGCCGGCCGGGTTAGCCCTGACTTTTAGATTTTAGGGATTAAAGAAGTTTGAAGTGCCTAAAGTGATCTAAAGTGCCTAAAGTTTTTGTCTACCGGTAGTATGGCGGAGTGGATTTTATCTGTTGCATAAACGGATGGAGGGAAGCGACTCATTAATTCCGCTAATGGCGGGATTAGTGCACTCTTAAATTTTCCGGGTTCAATGTATTGCGGAAAAAATCGATTAAGGAGGTAGAAAAGATGAAAAAAATAGGGATATTGCTTTTAATTGGACTATTTTT
>Ga0315542_1001870_pt1 | contig 13084 bp, 12 predicted proteins | sample SalMarSW160120MG_FD_202541 | JGI IMG/M metagenome (GOLD analysis project Ga0315542, IMG submission 202541) | Salt marsh sediment microbial communities from the Plum Island Ecosystem LTER, Massachusetts, United States - Salt Marsh Sediment SW1601-20 ... | reverse complement strand
ATAATAAGTCGCGTAGTAAGAGCCATTGGCACCGGTATTGAAAATCAATGCTTCAAGGTCCCCAAAATTGGGGTCAGGAAGTTGTGTAATGTCTGACCGGTTTGCAAAAAGGTAATTGATGGCAGCATAATAGTTTGTAATATAGTTTCGCCCCACCAGTTCCAGTCCCGCTTCTGCCACATTAAAAGCCTGCTCTGAGGACTGATATCCACCCGCACTTTGCATATTGGCCGTCGACATGTGCAGTAGACCAATTCCCAGCACGGTCAGTAACAGCAGAACAACCAGGGTTGTAATCAGCGTTGCGCCACCTTTTTGTCTCTGTTTCGTCAAATTGTCATTTATCATCTTTTTCTCCCGTTTACACGGAGGGATAAATATTTCGAAAATTGATTTCCAACAGGTATTGTCTGACGAGTCCGGTGTAATTGCCCTCATCATCTTTTACATCGGTATCTGTGCCATTTTCTTCCGGTCTGTAATCATCTACACCGTCCGGCGGTATCGTTTCAACAGTGCGAGCCTCCCGTATGCCTGTCACCGATGTAACGGTGTAGAGATAGAGGCGCAGCGCTTTGAGTTGCATCTTTTCCAGTGAGGATGGCTTGAACGTCCATATGTCAACTGAACCGTTCCCATCCGTATCCAGCCCGCAAGCCATCTGCATATTGAGCACATTGTCGAGTAATGGCAGTGATGAATCCGGCGTCAGGATTCGCAGCGTTCTCCGGGTATCCACATAAAGGGTGTTGGCGGAATTCATGGCATCTCCAAGGAAAACGGCACTTCCTCCTGTGAAATCGCACCCAAGTCCAGTATTGGAATTGTAATCTCCACCCCAACCTGGATTGAATACGACCAACGTGCCGTGAGGATTGGATGAATTGGAGTTCAACTGCGTAATTTGTACAACCAGCGAACCGCAATCTTCGCTGTATACAAGCATAAGTCCCCCGACAAAGGGATCGTGCGCATTTCCATAGTCCCCATCCGGAAGGTTGTCAGTGAACACATTGGGCGTGTTGAGAAAAAGACTCTGAGCCGGCTCATTGTATGAGTTGATCATCATTTCAGTATACCGTTCGGTCCCTTTTAGAATCCTGATAATGTCCGTTCCGGCAAGAATGTCCGATGGTAATCCGAGGTCGCCAGGTGTCCATCCACCGTGGCCACCCGTGCCGGGACCTGCAGGGGCCGGGGCAGTGGAGGAAGACACAATTTCGGTGGAATCGTAAAACTGGACCGGAACCAGGGGTATTCTCGTGGTTATCCCATAACCCGAATTCCGGAATTGATCTGTAAGGTAACGCATAGCCGATTGTGCATTCATTTGAAGATTGCTGGCGCGCAATTCCGTGGAAGCTATTTTCGCCTGGCTTGTAAACATCTTGTACGTCATCGTCATTACAATGGAAGCAATGAATAAACCGACAAGAAGCTCAGGTAATGAAAAGCCCGCTTGCCCTTTAGTAGAAGAATGACGATGACGTGACATGTTTTACCTCCGTATGCTCATTCCAGTTCACTTGAACAACAAGGATATTGCCGTTCACGGCCACCGTGCGGGTGAAGACCCGTGTGGATTCACCTGTAGCCGGTTTGCCGAGCTGGTTATACGTTCCTTCAAACGAGGAGGGATTGAACCGGCCCTTCCCGTCTGCACGGGCCCTTTCAATTACCTGTTGCACCAGGTTGATTGCTGCAAAACGATTGTTTGAGGTTGAGGTCATGTTGATGGAAGAATATTGCAGTCCTACCAGGGCAAGCATACCAAAAGAGAAAATGACCACAGCAATCATTACTTCAATTAGACTGAATCCGGGGCTTTTTCTGGAGAATGCCATCTTTCTGACCTCCCTATTCGTTAAGAATGACCGGACAAATAAATGACCAGGTATTAACTATCGGGCAAACAGGGATATTCTTCAATCCGGCACAGGTTTGATTTGTGGGTGGAAAATGAATTATTAAGCCGCGTACACCTCTTACACATGATGGCTCAAAAAAGGCAAGGTACAGGGCAGGAATATGGACAAAACCTGAGATTGGAGTGAAGACATGGCAAAAGTAACGCGTACAGTCCACAACTGAAAACAATGCCTAAGTCTTTCTTATATTTTTATTTAGATGTATTCATGGACAAGAAAATATTCTTCAGGTCAGGGAAGCCCATTATTCTGAAGCAGATATACAACTAAAGTCCTAGCCTGCTTAATAGTTGGCACTCTATGTTGGCGATTGGTTTAATCGATGAACTGAGCCGACTGTAAAGGCAATCTACGCTATCGTCGCCTTCATTATCCTATCCCTTTCTCATCGAGTCCCGATAGAGGGGAGACATGTTGCGAAGACGGGTAACTGTCTTTTCCAGGGCGTCCACCGTGTAAGCCAGGTCTTCCTTTGTAGTGGACCGGCCAAGGGAGAACCGGATGGAGCCATGGGCACGGCCGTGATCCATTCCCATCGCAAGGAGCACATGGGAAGGCTCCAATGAACCGGAAGAACAGGCGGAGCCGGTAGATACCGCAATACCATCAAAATCAAGGTCGTAGAGAATGGACTCTCCCTCAATGTACCGGAACGAAATATTGCTGGTATGAGCTGTTCGTGAGGTTTCTTCCCCATTGACAACACTTTCAGGGATACGGCGGATTACTTCGGCCTCAAACCAGTTTCTGAGTTCACCCAGTCGCTGCCATTCGCTGTCCATGTCGGAAATGGAAAGTTCCACTGCCTTGCCCAATCCGGCAATGTGAACGGTGTTTTCCGTTCCGGCCCGAAGATTGAACTCATGGTGACCGCCATGAATCAGCGGACAGACCTTCCGCGTTTTTCTCTTATACAGTGCGCCAACTCCCTTTGGCCCGTATATTTTATGACCGGAAAGGGAGAGAAAGTCCAGGTTCAGTTCTTTCACATTGATAGGAATCTTCCCGAATGCCTGTACTGCGTCTGTGTGAAAAATAATGTCCCTGCCCGATATCAAGTTCGCGATTTTATCAATGGGCTGAATGGCCCCGGTTTCGTTGTTGGCATACATAATGGAAACCAGTGCCGTCCTTTCCGAAATCAGTGATTCCAGCACGTCCAGTTTAACCACTCCGTCTTCGTCCACCGGGCAGAGATGGACTGTCTTTCCCTCACCCCGCAGACACTTGGCAGTATTCAGTACTGAAGGATGCTCAATTGCAGAGATAATGACTTCGCTTCTTTCGCACCCGATCTTGCAGATGCTGTTCCCGCAGGTTACGCCTTTAATGACCAGGTTGTTGGATTCCGAACCACAACTGGTAAAGATAATTTCTTCCGGTTCAGCTCCCAGGCCCTCTGCAACTGTTTTTCGGGCATTTTCAATCAACGTATGGGCTTCCCGGCCGAAGGAATGATGGCTGGAAGCGTTGCCGTACACTTCCATGGCGGCAATCATGGCCGCCTTCACCTCCGGATGTATGGGAGTGGTGGCATTGTGATCCAGATACACCCGTTTCATTTGTCGTCTCCAAAGAAATCCTTGACCATTCTTTCAATTACCGGACGGCACCTTTCGCCGCCACAGGCGCCGGTCATAGCTTCTGTCCGTTCCGCAATTTCGTCCAGGTCTTCAATTCCATGTTCAATCACGTCCAGGATCGTACTTTTCTTGACCCCCATGCAATGACAGATGACCGGATCCGGTGAATCCGCCACCGCCTCCCCGCGATAATCCGCCACCGCCCGGGCCAGAGCGTCTACCGCCAGCACGGAGCAATGGAGCTTGTGCTTGGGCATACCCCCCAGCGCATCTGCGATCGCTTTGTTGGAAAGATGAATTGCTTCTTCCACCGGCTTGCCGATGATCATCTCCGTGGCTATGGAACTGGAAGCAATGGCAGACGCGCAGCCAAACGTTTCAAAACGGGCATCTTCTATAATTCCGTCATCGTTTACTTTGATATAGAGTTTCATGATATCTCCGCAGGCCTCATTTCCCACCTCTCCGACACCGTTTGCATCGGGGAGTTCTCCCACGTTCCGGGGATTGCGGAAATGATCCAGCAGGATTTCCGAGTATTGGTTCATGCCCCACCTCCGAAGCTGAATATACCCCGAAAGAAAGGTGGAGTCAAATCCCAAGGGCTTTGCCCTTGGGATCGTGAAAGAGCAAGTGCAGGTGGGTGAGGGAAAGGGGATAAAAAATCATGAAGTTGGCTTATTATCTGGAATGTTTTGTAATATTATTTGTAATCTTGATTCAACGGTTGCCTTCAGCAGCCGGAACCGGTTTTCGCGGAGCGAAAAATTGGATTGCAGGTTGCCTTTGCAAGCTGCGATCCAATAGGTTTCGGTCCGCTGCAAGGCTTTGTTAGGCATGTAATTGTTTACGGATAAAGATGTTAAAAACTTCTGACGCGTTGAGTTTCGTGACGATTCTGGGGTGGAATGATTCGATTGGTTTTACCCTTCGCGTTCGGTCGCACCGCTTTGGCGAAAGGAGGAAACGCATTTGCGCTTTGGATTTGTAGGCTGCTGCAAACCGGTTGGGTAAGAACACCGAGGCAACGTTGCGCCTATGGCGTAGGTTTATATTCGGTGAACGAATCCACCTCAACTCGAACGATCCTAATTCCCGTTTCATATTGATCGCACATAATCTGGAGCCTCTTTTTGATTTGATCACCGAGCAGAGTTCGGTCATTGGATGACAGATTGATGGCGGGATTTCCACTGGCAGCAACCTGAACGGTTGCTTCGTTCATTGCCTCAAAAACTTTCAATACGTTTCGATTCTTGAATAGGAAATCGACAGGATCGCTGATCCGGTACGTTGTGGTCCACTCTATAGCAACCTGTTTGAGGTCAGCCGAGAGAAACACTTGTTGACGGTCCATTGGAGTGGACTGGAAATGAGCTTCGCCGGGTGGCGTCCTATCTTTCGATCCAAAATGCAGCTCCATTGGTTTACCGACTGGGAGTCTGTATACCTTGTCGATGAACAACGGGGCCTTGAACTGTAATCCGGGGGCTACCGCTTCTCTATACTCACCGAACCGGACCACAAGACCGATCTCCTCAGAATGGACTATATAGATGGAGCTAAAAGCCAAAACCAAACCGAAAACAACCAGAACACTCAGAACGCAAAGCACAATAGAAGTTCGCGAAACGAGGAATCTCGGTGTGCTGACCCGATTCCCGTTGCTAGGCGGATTCATCATGGCTGTTTTTCCATTCTTCGGCGGGGATTCGTAGCGAATGAGGGCCTAACATTCTTATTATCTTGCAACTTCATAATATTGAATAATAACAGAAAACCAGCCTTATAGCAAGAAAAGCCACGGGTTCTCTTTGCCGTATGCATATTTGTATAGTAATTTCTTATAATATTATGCAGGTCATTATTTTTGGCAACCAATTATGAGAAACAGATTTAGGGGGACTTGCGGGGACAGCCATTTGATTCTTGTCATCCAGGTTCGCAGTTGTAGGCAAAGTCGTAAAGCGGGCTACAGGCACCGGGGACGTTGGCGGCCCCCGTTTTACTCTGTCGTTTTCCCCACTCGTCACCCTCCCCCAGTTGGAGTTGGGGCAGGAGCAGGAGAAATAGAAAACGCAGAGAGTTGCCCATCCTGTTTCGTTCCGTCTTTTTCGGTCGGAACACTGAACACTGAAAACAGAACACCTCTGTTGTCACTCATCACTTTTCACTCTTCATGAGTAGGGGCAAGAAAAATCAGGGAATCGGGCATTCCCTGCTTTTCCGCACTATTCACGGCGGCGATGTCACCTTACTCATCACTTCTTTTAATTTGTGCTAAACTTACCGAAATATCGGACAGGCGGGAAATGAACCGTTTGTCGTGAAGGGCCCGGAGGTAATTCCATGCTGATTCTGCTGGGCATCGCAGCCTTTTTTGCCGGCATTTTCAATACGATGGCAGCCGGCGGTTCCTTTTTGATGCTCCCGCTCCTGATCTTTGCCGGATTGCCCGCCACTGTCGCCAACGGGACCAACCGCATTGCTTTGTTGACTCAGAACACGATGTCGGTATACGGATTCCATCAGAAGGACCTTTTTGATCTGAAAACCAATGTCCGCTTGATGATTCCGGCTCTTCTGGGAAGTATCGGCGGTGCAATTTTGTCCGTACACATCCCGGACGCAGATTTCCAGAAAATCATTTCGATTCTGATGCTGATTTTTGTTGTGATCTCCGTCTACCGGGACCGTCATGCAACCAGTGGTGAACCGGCCGCAAATCCCGGTCCGGTTGTTACCTTTATATTGTTTTTCGGTGTCGGCATTTATGGAGGGTTCATCCAGGCCGGCGTCGGCCTTTTTCTGATTGGTTCCATCCGTTTTGCCACAGACCTGGATCTGGTTCGAACCAACAGTGTTAAGGTGTTTATCATTGCCAGTTATACGATAGTCGCCATCATTATTTTTGCCATCAGCGGCAAGATTGACTGGCCGGTTGCCGCGGTCGTGGCAGTGACCCAGGGCGCGGGGGGTTATGTAGGAACACGAATTGCCATCAAAGGGGGCGAAAAACTCATCAAGAAATTGATTTTCGTCGCCTTGCTTTTGATGGCGGTTACTCTGTTTTTGAAATAACTCCGGTAATCTTCTGAATGACGGAGAAAATAAATGGAAAAAGACACCCTTGAGAGCATCGTCTCATTCCTGAAACAGGATGAATTGAAAAACATGAATATGCTGTATTTCATGGAGAACAATCCCATCCACAGCCTTGAAAGGATCGGTGATTCCGTTTTGCTGAGGGGGAAAAGTGATCAACGATGGGTCTATATCAGCACCCCCGACGAACAGCAATTGAATAAAGTGCTGGGCTTGTTAAATGAGGATGACAGATATTTTGCCGTGGTTGAAGACTGGATGCTCCCGTTGCTCACCGAAGGCAAAACAATCCTGTGGCAAATGTCCACGATGAAGCTGGTGCTACCGGACCATGTGAAATTAAGGGAAATGCACGATTCGCGGATAGCTTCGCTGTCAATTGACGACGCACAGTATGTGTATGAAAATTCTCTCTATCAGGGGGCCATATCGCCAGACTACATCCGCAGCCGGATTAAGAATGGTCCCAGTGCCGGGATCCGGGAATCCGGAAAACTGGTGGGCTGGGCGATGACCCACGATGACCTGGCCCTCGGCCTTTTGCACGTATTGGACGACTACAGAAGAAGAGGGTATGCAAGTGCGTTGACAGCTTTCTTGATTCGGCTGATGAGGAATCAGGGAAAAATCCCATTTGCCCACATCGAAGAAAATAATTTCAAATCAATGGCCCTGGCGATGAAATCAGGCTTTCGACAGGACCGAAGGGTTCACTGGCTTAAAATTCAGTAAGAAATCGGGAAATATTGATTTTCTTCTTTTTTTCGACTGGTGGTTGATTATAATGGCGGTACAAAGAACGAGGAGGTTCTCCCATGGCTGAAAACCTGAAAGGACGAAATCTACTGACATTGCTTGACTTTACACCGAAAGAAATCCATTATCTGCTGGATCTCTCGGCAACATTGAAAGCAAACAAACGTGCGGGAGTGTATGGAGACACACTGAAACGAAAGAATATTGCTTTAATTTTTGAAAAACCCTCTACAAGAACAAGAACTGCTTTCACAGTGGCCTGTGTTGATGAAGGCGCCCATCCGGAATACCTTGGGAAAAATGATATCCAGTTGGGAAAGAAAGAAACCGTGAAAGATACGGCCCGGGTGCTGGGACGGGTGTTCGACGGAATTGAATTCCGGGGATTTAAACATGACACGGTGGTCCAGTTGGGCAAGTATGCAGGTGTACCGGTGTGGAACGGTTTGACTGATACCTTTCACCCCACTCAGATTCTGGCGGACTTTCTCACCGTGAAAGAGAATTTCGGTCACCTGAAAGGTATTCGATTTGCCTACCTTGGCGATGGCCGGAACAACATGGCCAATTCTCTGATGGTCGGTGCGGCAAAGATGGGCATGGATTTTCGGATTGTGGCCCCGGATGGCATGTATCCGGAGAGCAAGCTTGTCGAAACCGCAGAGAAAATTGCAGGAGAAACCGGCGCCAAGCTGACTTTCACAGCAAACCTGGCGGATGGTGTGAAAGATTGTGATGTGTTGTATACCGACGTCTGGGCTTCCATGGGAGAAGAAGACAAAATTCCGGAACGAATTCGCCGGCTGAAGCCCTACCAGGTGAACATGGACGTGGTGAAAGCAACTGGCAATAATGAGGTTATTTTTCTTCACTGCCTTCCGGCTTTCCACAATGATGAAACCGATATGGCGAAAAAGTTCCCGGATATCAAGGAAGTCAGTGAAGATGTGTTTGAAAGCGGGCACGCCAAGGTTTTTGACCAGGCGGAAAACAGAATGCATACCATCAAGGCTGTTATGGTTGCAACGCTGGGAAACCAGTAGGAGTAGGCTGCCCTAACGGACAGGAAAAGGGAAGTGATGAGTGATGGGTGGCAGGGCAACTCCCTGATTTTCTGACCCCTACTCCAACTCCTACTGTTGCCTCCCACAGGTGGCAACACATTGACACTGTAAGAACGGACAGGTAGAATAAATTCTATGAAGTTCAAACTGATCCTCCGGGGGGTGACTGGTGACGAAGTCCCGTGAAAAGAGAGACCTGATTTCCCAATGGGCATTTGACTCCCGCCCGATTCTGGGCCGCTTTCACCTGTGGCTGGAAGATGTGGATGTAACATGGGTAAGGGGCACGCCTTTCAAGGAATTTCACGGTGAAATTTCGTTTGTGGATGGGCGAATTGAGCGGCTTTTTGCCATGACCGGGGCAGTTACTGCACTGGGCACGCAGCTTTTTGGCCGTTTTGGTGAGGGTGCAGGCCTGGATAAGTCAGGCCAGAACCAGGTGAAAAAGGACGCGGACGCGATTTCCGCCTACATCATGAGTGAAAGTCTCTGGTACCTCTCCAGGCAATTGCCTGAAAATCACGCCATCATGGTTTCTCTGGGGGAAGGATTGATGCCCAAGGGCGGGGAAACCCCGGATATGGGTTCAAATCCACTTCTGGGTTTTGGCCGTGTGTACGCCCGACCTGAGGTGGCCAAGTGGCTGGACAAACGGGTTCAGCTGATGATTAATGACAGCTCATACGGCTGGAAGGGCTTTTATAGAGATTTGCGTGAGGCGGGAATTACGGTCTGGGGCACCGCGATCGACACTTTGGAAAACACGTCCCGATTCGCGAAGGGCAAGAAAACCGGCCCCATGAGCATACTCCACGTCTTTGACCAGCCCCTCCATGTAACACGACCCTACGAGGGATACATCGGCAACCTGCTCCTTCCCAAAGCTGTGGTCAGAGCTGCCGGGAACCGCTCCATCCTGATCAATTTTAGGACCCCCCGGAAACTGGTGCTGGAAGCCATTGAGGAAGCCTATCCCGGTATCCGCCGGGAAAATGTTCACGTCTGGACCCTTCGGGGAACCAGCCGCGAATTTCGGATCGGCAAATTGTGGAAAGAGTGGAGTGATCTTGGGGTCCACCTGACTGAAAACGAATGGGTATTGCCTACAACGGGCGTACCTCTTTTTACAGATTCCGGCACCTACGCTCCAACCTACCACATCGGCACCTGGCAGGATGACGAGGGCCAGACTCATCTGTTCTTTGTGGATGGTTATGCCGCATCAGCGGAGGCCATGCAGGCGTCCAGCCTGGCGCCCATGCTGGGACTGGAGGCCTTTTTGTCAGTATTTACGTCCAAATTTAAGCTGCCTTACGACCGGGAATGGCATATTATGGGATTGAATCCGGAAACGCCGGATTTTGCCGAAAAGCTGGCTGAAATAATGGAAAGCAAACCGGACGGGGAAACGGTTGATATGTACCGTGAAATTATTCTGAACGGTATTAAAGCCGGTATTCCCGTCCAGAAGCCCAATGTTAGTGCAGACGATTTTTTCCCCGAAAAAAACTGGGACTTAATGGCTATTTCCGGCTATATGTGCCCGGACCCTTACTCTGGTTCCCCGGGCATCAAAAAAGTGGGGGAAAATATTTACCAGGCAACGGTTCGTCAGGCCACACCCCGGGCAGGTAAACAGATTACCTTCACCTTCCGCTTGATGGAAACAATGGAACAGAGCCGACTGGTGTTCAGTCCGCTTCTGAACCGTTTTTTCTATGGAGAAGACTACGAGAATCGTCCGGTTAAAATTTCGGATTCAGGCAGAATACGCAACGAGTTGCAGACTCTCTGTTCAGAGGCACTGGAATTTCTCGGGGAAGACCGGATCAGGGTCCATTTCGACCTCATTCTGCCCGACGTGATTTCATTGGAGCATCAGGCAAAGTTGAAAGGCATTCTCCGTTGGTACAAGGCAAACCATCCTCTCTGGTTTGGGTGGCTGGAATTGGCGGATTGAGGCATTCAATTGTGGATTTTGGCCTGTTTTTGAAAAAGAACAGGCCTTTTTTCTGGCACCCTGAACATTTTTGGAGGATAATGAGGGCATGAGTAATGATTCAAGCCTGTTGCAGACTGGAAACAAGACTTCCCAGTCACGTGTCCCCTCCGACGCAAAACTGAAAGGCGATCTCAATGTTACCGGAGCCGTTCAAGTGGACGGCCGCCTGGAAGGAAACCTGGTCAGTACCGGCCCGGTTGTTGTAACCGGAACTGTAATCGGAGACATTCATTCTCCTTCAGTGACATCCAGCGGAACGGTGAAGGGCAATATTCAGTCCTCCGTCTATGTCAGACTGATGAAGGGCAGCTTCGCCCGGGGCGATATTTACGCGCCATCCGTAATCGTCCAGGAAGGTGCCTCCCACAATGGTCGGATTCAGCTGGTTATTTCCGATCCGGATAAACGCTGAGCCCCTCACCCAGGATATACATTGCCTGCTCCAGCTGCCCGCTTTCAATAACATAGGCGATGCGGATTTCATCGAAACCAATCCCTTCCGTAGCATAAAACCCATTTCCCGGGGCCACCAGAACCGTTTCATTCTTCACTTCGAACTCTGTCAGCAGCCAATGGGCAAACTCCACGGTATTTTTCACAGGCAATTTGGCCTGAATGTAGAACGCACCCCGGGGTTTTTTGCAATAAACTCCATCGATTTTCATCAGCCCGTCATAAACGGTATCCCGTCGTTTCTGGTATTCCTTGCGAATGTCGTCGAAATACTCCTGTCCCAGTTTGTGAACCTCCATTGCCGCGTATTGTTCCACTGTGGGCGGGCAAAGTCGTGCCTGTCCCATTTTCAGGATTGCGTCCATGACATCCCTGTTGTGGGATGCCACCTGTCCCAGTCTGGCGCCACACAGTGAAAAACGCTTGGATAAAGAATCCACCACAATACCATGGTCCTCAAATCCAGGTTCCGATAAAATGGAATAATGCTGGCCATCGTACACAAATTCCCGGTACACTTCGTCGGAAACAAGAAAAATGTCATGCTTCAAACAGAGGCTCTTCAATGCGTCAACTTCTTCCTTTGTATAGGCATAACCTGTGGGATTTCCGGGATTGCAAATCATAATGGCTCTTGTGCGGGGAGAAATCTTCGATTCCACTTCCGAAATGGGCGGAAGGGCATAGCCGGTTTCTGCACGGGAAGTAACCGGCACAATCCTGGCTGCGACCATATTTGCAAAACCGTTATAGTTTGCGTAGAAGGGTTCCGGCACAATAACCTCATCACCGGGATCGGTAATGGCGGCAAAAACAAAAATTATCGCTTCACTGCCGCCGGTGGTCACCAGAATTTCATCAGCTGTTAACGAAATTCCACAGCTAGCATAATAGGCAGACAGGGTTTTCCTGTATTCCGGCAGCCCGCCGGACGGACCGTACTTGATGGTGGGACCGGGAAAACTGCGGTACACGTCCATGTAGGAAGGTGGTGTTTCAATGTCCGGCTGGCCGATGTTCAGCGGATAAATATGGCTCCGGATATCTTTCATCTTTAAATACGGCGCTTCCAGACGCCGCATGGGAGAAGCCGGTTGGACTTTTCCCCGGATAGAAATGGCTTTTGTCATGGTACATCTCCTTCCAGTGCCGGTTTAGCCCGCACCAGCTTTTTCCATTACATTATAGCGAACACCCTCTGCCTGTGGCAAAGAAAGTGAGATTCAAAAAGAAAATCTGTGTGTTTAGAGAAAAAAACAATTTTGCTGTTTCTGTTATCAGCTAAAGAAGTGAATACCGGCGAGAGCGACCGAGAAGTAAATGATAAGGCCCATGATGTCGTTGGAGGAGGACACAAAGGGTGTGGTGGAAACAGCCGGGTCAAATCCGAGTCGTTTAACGAACAGGGGAAGAAGCGTTCCGTAGACGGAAGAAATACTGACGGCAACCAGCATGGCGAAGCCAACCGAACCGGCAAGTACCATTTTTGGAACCTCCCCGCCAGGGTACAGAACATAGGAGAAAGCGAAAGCAATTATCCCGAAAATAACGCCGATTATAAAACCAATCCGGAACTGGTTCCACAACAGCGAGGTCCACTTGCTTTCCTGGACCCGATCAAATGCCAGCTCCCGGGCCATGATGGTCGTACTCTGAACCCCTATATTTCCGGCGGTGGCGTTGATCATGGGCATGAACACGACAAACATGGCGAAGTAGATAAAACTGGCCTTTATATAGTCCAGCATGGATGCGACTACGAAAGTACTGAGAAAAGCGGGAAGTAGCCAGGGAATACGGATCCTGACAACTTTCCATGGGTTGCCCCGATGGAGAATTTCCTCCTCAGAGCTTCCCACCATGCGGTAAAAGTCTTCTTCCGCCTCTTCACGGATAATGTCGATGACGTCATCGACGGTGATAATTCCGACCAGCACCCGGTCATGGTCGACAACGGGAATGGCCAGCAGGTCGTATTGAGAAACCAGTGAAGCCACTTCTTCCTGGTCTGTGTCCACATTGACGGAAATGGGGCGATTGTTCATAATGTCTTTGAGGTGTGTACCGGGTGTGGAAATCAGCAGTTGCCGCAGGGAGAGCACACCGCTGAGCCGGTTTTCTTCATCCACCAGATAGAGATAAAACACCATTTCTGCTTTTTCTTCCAGTTTTTGAAGCTGTTCAATTGCCTCT
>Ga0315542_1001869_pt1 | contig 13099 bp, 13 predicted proteins | sample SalMarSW160120MG_FD_202541 | JGI IMG/M metagenome (GOLD analysis project Ga0315542, IMG submission 202541) | Salt marsh sediment microbial communities from the Plum Island Ecosystem LTER, Massachusetts, United States - Salt Marsh Sediment SW1601-20 ... | reverse complement strand
GCCCAAGAAGCCTCCATCACCTCGGCGTCAGTACCGTCCATCCCAACCTATGTTCGCGCGCCAACCCGTCCGACAGACTGTCACGTGCTGACTGTCAGGAACCGAAGTAGGCAACCGACTCTGCCCGGTTGTTCAGCGTCGACAGGTTGTGGGTCGAACCCGCCCCACGCGTGTTCTCCGAGTCGCCAGTTGCAGCAGGCAGGTCGTAGTGACGCAACCGGTAGCAGCCGTTCCACGACGACGAGATCCGATTCGCCCACGTGGAGCCGGTGTTCCAGTAACCACCAGAACACGGCGACCCTGCCACGGTGATCGAACTCCCTGTCCCGTTGAACCCATCGAAATGCACACCCAAGGTGAACGTGGACGCAACCGACGCCACACCACCCTCGTCAGCCAGCAACGCCCTTCCCGTGAGATCCGCATTGAACGTCACAGCACCACCCGACGCGTACGACAGCGCCTCTCCCAAGGTTGTGAAACACACCTGTGGGGTCACTACGAACTCGCCGTCGGGGCGCTCACCCAACACGCGTACCACACAATGAGACTCCGACCCCACAGTCGCCACAACCGGAACGCCGGCAACGAACGGCACGGTCAAAGACAGTGCCGCTGGAAGCGGCACACGAAACACACGAGCAAACGCAAACACGTCCACCTCCACATGGCCTATACCCACTATTCGCTCGGACCCGCAGACAAGTTCCCGGGAACCCCACAGACCCACACGACGAATTACGGGACAGGCAGGCGGGACGGGAAACGCGTACACAGCCTCCACAGGCCTACGCCCCTCACCGCCTGCCAGATACTCGGTTGGTACGCGGCCTGAGCCGTCACGGGAACCCAACGAGCCCCCGAAGCGAATAGAAAGCAGAGGGACGCCCGGCCTAGAGCTGGGCGAAGCTGGGAAGGGACGGAAACAAGGAGTGACTCAAGGAAGTGTTGTGATGAGGTTGTCGAGGGAAGCACCCACGAGAGGGGGGAGAGAAGGAAGGCGAAACGACCTGGAAGTGGTGTTGCGAGTCTGCTGGTGGCATTCATGCTGATGTCTACCCTGGTTCTAGTAGTACAGGCACCCGCCGACGCTTACCAGCTGAATCCGGATGGATGCCGATGGTCGGGATCCGAACCAGCGATCGGGTATCGGTTCTCCTATGTGGAGTGGGACTACCAATCAGCGACGGGTCAAGCGGACTTGGCTTGGGATGCGACCGCCGCCAACGGCTACTTCTATCAGACCTCGAGCACATCTGACGATGATGTCGTTGTCTACGACGATGACTACGGTGCGAATAGCTACGTCGCATGGGTGGCTGGCGGCTGCGATAGCAACCACATATGGTACGACCCGCTCTACCTCCGGTGGAACCAGCACTACATGGACTCCGAAACGGCGCAAGCGAAGAAGGCGGTGGGCGTCCACGAGCTTGGGCATGTCTACGGCTTGTGGCACAACCAGACTTCCGGCTGTGTGGGAAGCCAGGCGGGTTTGATGTACGACCCAGCTCTGACGAAGTACGCGAATTGCGGATGGACGACACCGACGAGCGACGACGTCAGCGGCGTCCAGGCGATCTACTGAACTAGGAGGACGACACATGCGCAGACATTCACTGTCAGGTGTTTGGGTCCTGGCGGTTGTCCTGTTGCTTCAGGGCTGCACCGCGAGCCAGACGGATAGTATGGGAGCGGGCTCGGAGAAGGCGGGTGTGACTAGGGGCACTGTCGCCGGGAGCTGGTATCCGTACGACTCGATACAGGAACTGACGGAGGGGGCGGACCTCGTGGTCACAGGGACTGTCGGGAAGCGGGTCGACCGTTATGAGATCTATGATCTCGACGAGGCAACAGGCAATAGGATCCTGGCCAAGGCTGACAACGTGTTCGAGTTCCGGGTGGCGGAGGTGCTCTCTGGCAACGCAGTCCCGGGACAGACCATTCTCATAGGCTCAGCCGATTTCGGTGCTCCGATGGAGAACGTAACCGAATTCATTCCAAACGAGGAGCTCCTGCTGTTCCTTGCTACCTATCGATTTGGTGGTGAGGTGGATGGATGGGTACCTCTGTCTTCCGACACCGGAGTCTTCGAGGTGTCGAACGGACAAGCAACGGCTCGAGGGGTCGTGGGTGAACTGGCAGGCTTGACTCAGAGCGTTGCCGGCATCCGAGCGACCATCCTCGAAACCAGCGGCCGGTGACGTCTACAGCTACGTGAGGAACCCTTTCGCAACGAATGTGATCGACCAGGCGATGGATGAAGAAGAGCGAAGTGGGGACGGGGCCGACTCCCCCGTCCCCCGTGAGACCTTCCAGCTTGTGGCGCTACGCGTGGTGGCGAGTGTTCGCTTCCCCGACCTGGAGTTCATCACCAAGATCGGAAACGCTCTATCAGGCACGGGCTACGCTCTCTACCACTAGGAGGGCGGAACCTGTGAGGCGTGGGGCCGGCGATTTCGTTCGTTGGCCCCTCTTGAGGGGGATGCAATGACACAACGGGGACTTCGGATCCTAGGCCGGTTGACGGTTGGGCTGGTATTGATGAGTGCGTTGTCGTGTAGCGTCAGCCACCCACAAGGATCTGGCGAGACCGTGCACGAATACGGTTCCGGTCTGGTGATCTCGAAGATCCCTGACGGGTACGAGTTCACGGTGGGGTACGGGAACACAGTCGGCTCATCCCTTGTGTTCACCAATGAGAATGGAGCTGAGTTCTCCGTTGCCCGTTTCGTCTCCACTCCGCCTCTGTCGATCCAGGGCCACAGAGTGCAGCGCGGTGACCGGGTCTTCGCAGTGGACCAGTCAGAGGATGGGACACGGGTTGTTGAGGACGTTGGCAATGGTGTTCGAATCGAGGTGGCAAGTCGGTCTCTGAGCGCTGAGGTGCTCCTGGAGATTGCCGAGGCCACGCGATACGATCCGACCCGCGACCCTGAAGCTTGGGGGCGTTGATCTGGGTCGAGTCAAGTCAGCCCCGTTTCGGGATCAGAGGATATCGACGAGTTCCGAACGGAGCTGGCAGCTTCTCCGCTTGCCTCGGAATCGGGCATTGTCGACGGACATGTTTCGGAGAGGGGCGCGGGTTTCCTCTCGCGACCCCGAGCTGTCCGAGGACGAGCTGCCGAGACCTACCTTGACGGCGGCAAGGGTGGAGATAGGCGGCTGGCGAATGTCCGAATCTACAACTTCACCGGACGGGGAGGCAGGCTCGATCTCCCACCCGGCGGACGGACAACCGCAACACGTTGAGCCTCCTCGAAGACCGCGTTGAGGTGGCTCTCGTCCTGGACGAGATCGCGGGAGTCACCCGCCAGTGCTTCGCCCATCCAGACGAGGATATCGAACCTGTGCCGGCAGAGGGCTTCCGATCGAGGTGGGCTGCCACTCGTCTCCTCACGTAGGTATTCGCGTGGCGATCGCCTCTGGTTCCCGATTTCGAAACGGCTGTGGGCTTCTCATCACGATTCGTAGTGAGGGCCGAGCGCGAGCTGGCCTGGTAGGAGTCGGGATCTCATTCGACTGGATCCTGCGATGCGGCGACCACCCAGTCGCGAATCGCCGTTGATTCCAAGGATGCGCTCTTCCCGTCCTTGCGTGGACGCAGTGTGGGTTCGGAGCGAAGCTGGTACCAACGAGCCACCCGAGCTGCGTGCGAAATCCCCTTGCAAAGCAAGGGGATTGAAAGTGGGCCCAGGTGGACTTGAACCACCGGCCTCATCCTTATCAGGGATGCGCTCTAACCAGGCTGAGCTATGGGCCCGTGCCGGGGGAGTGTAGTCCCGGTCCGATTGCCGACAAACGGGAGTTGCCCACACCGCCGGGTATCGTCCCTCAGATGGATCGAGACCGCTGGAACCAACGCTATGCCGCTAAGGAACTGATCTGGAGCGCGGAACCCAATCGGTTCCTCGTCGCCGAGACCTCCGACCTGTCACCCGGTCGGGCGCTCGACCTCGGCGCGGGGGAGGGGCGCAACGCCATCTGGCTCGCCGAGCAAGGCTGGGACGTGACCGCCGTCGACATCTCCGACGTGGCCATCGACAAGGGCCGTCGGATCGCCGAGCGGCGAGGAGTGGAACTGAGCTGGGTCGTGGCAGACCTCCGTACGTACATCCCGCCGGCCCGCTCGTTCGACCTCGTGATCCAGTTCTACATCCAGGTCCCTGAACCTCTGCGAAAGGACGCGTGGCAGCGGGCAGCCGACGCCGTCGCACCCGAGGGCACGCTGCTGATTGTCGGCCACGACCTCACCAACCTGGACCACGGGTATGGTGGCCCGCAGGACCCGGCGGCACTCTTCACACCACAGGATGTCGTCGACGTGATCGAGGGCCTGACGGTGGTGAAGGCCGAGTGTGTCGACCGCCCCGTTGACGAGCACGTCGCGATCGACGCTCTCGTCAGGGCGGTACGGGAACCCACGGGCTGAACAGCCACGTACAATGGTCGCCCCACGGGGATGTAGCTCAGTTGGAAGAGCACCTGCCTTGCACGCAGGGGGTCGGCGGTTCGAGTCCGCTCATCTCCACGGCTCGTTGAGGAGGTTGCATGCGAAACGCCGTGATTGTCGATGCAGTTCGGACCCCAACGGGGCGGCGCAACGGCTTTCTGAGGGATTGGCATGCCACCGATCTCGCTGCGTATGTTCTCGAAGCACTCGTCGAGAGGACGGGTATCGATCCCGCCGGTGTCGATGATGTGATCATGGGATGCGTCAGCCAAACTGGTGAGCAAGGTTTCAACATCGCCCGAAACGCCGCACTCGCCGCAGGATTCCCCGAGACGGTTCCCGGCGTGAGCATCGACCGTCAGTGTGGTTCCAGCCAGCAAGCGGCACATTTCGCGGCCCAGGGCATCATGGCCGGTGTCTACGACATCACCATTGCCGCGGGGATCGAGTCGATGACCAGAGTCCCAATGGGTGTCACCGCGTCACAAGGGCCAGGGCAGGTGTTCGGACCCAAGCTGCTGTCCCGCTACGACCTTGTCCCGCAGGGACTGTCCGCCGAGATGATCGCCGACGAGTGGAACCTCAGCCGCGGACGGCTCGACCAGATCTCCTACGAATCGCACCGCAGGGCCGCAGAGGCGACAGACGAGGGTCGGTTCAAGGCCGAGATCGTCCCCATCAAGGGTCCAGATGGCATCGATGTGATGGCCGACGAAGGGATCAGGCGGGACACCTCCGTCGAGAAGCTCGCCAAGCTCCAACCGGCATTCAAAGTGGACGGGAAGATCACCGCCGGGAACTCGTCCCAGATATCTGATGGTGCCGCTGCGCTGCTCATCATGGGCGAGGACACCGCCGAGAAGCTCGGATACCGGCCGATGGCCCGGTTCGTTGCGTTCGACGTGGTCGGTGTCGATCCGGTCACCATGCTCAAGGGCCCGATCAACGCCACCAAGCGGATCCTCGAGAAGACGGGCATGTCCGTCGGGGATATCGATCTGTTCGAGATCAACGAAGCGTTCGCGTCGGTTCTCGGAGCGTGGTTGATCGAGATGGACGAAGACCCGGACACGCTATGGGCACGAACCAACGTGAACGGCGGAGCGATCGCCCTCGGCCATCCCCTCGGCTGTTCCGGAGCGAAGCTGATGACCACCCTCGTCCATGAGATGCAACGGTCGGGAGCCCGCTACGGCCTCCAGTCGATGTGTGAGGGTGGCGGCATGGCCAACGCCACCATCCTCGAGAGAGTCGGCTGACACACCCTCAAACCCCGTTCTGGCGTGAGACACGTCGACAGTGTCTACCGAACTCACGCAAGAAGGGGAGTATGCGGGGGGGTATCCACACCCTGTGGGTGGAATTGGGGATAACTACACGCGTGTAATTCAGCGGTAGTTGGTCGTCATCATGAAACCGGCGGCGAGGCCAACGAGACCGACCCACAGACCCCAGCCACCGAAGATATCCGTGAAGACGTAGTTCAGGATCACGAGAAGGACCCCAAGACCCATCGAGGCGAACATCGTGATCACATACCAGCGAGGCGACGGCTGCTTGCGCTTCGGCGCCGGCTTGGCCGGCCCGTGCGTACGTGATCCGTTCTTCTTCTTTCTGGGCTTCGACACAGGCATAGGGGGCAGGATAGCGGACTGCTCGGGCGGGGCTTCAGGTGGGGGCTTGGCGGGGTGAGGGGCTACGTTGGTGGGTATTGACCCCTCCGCCGGCAGGCGTCTGCTTGCCCCCATTTCCCTCTTGGGCTGCGCCCAGGACCCCCTCCGGCCCTTCGGGCCACCTCCCCCTTGGGCTGCGCCCAGGACCCCCTCCCGACATTCGGGCCACACCTCCCCGTCGCTTCGCTCCTGGAGGGAGGGAACCGCTGTTCAGTGGTTCTCGTGGAGAGCGTGACAGCCTCTCCGCTGGCTGCTGGCTTCGTTGGTGGGTACCGCCCCCTCCGTCGGCAAGCAACGGCTTGCCCCCATTTCCCCCAACGGTCGCTCTGCTCCCTGGGGGAGGAAACGGTGGGTGCCGCCCCCTCCGTCCTCGGCCTTGCGGCCGCGTTCCTACTGATGACTGAGGACTGAGGACTGAGGACTGCGAGCGAGGCTCGCCTACGCCAGCGACACCCGGCCGGCCTCCACGGCGATCAGACCCTCCGTTTCCAGAGCTCCAAGTGCCGCATCGGCGTGCCCATGACGACTCCGAAGGTCTTCCACATCGGCATCACCATCGAGCAGCGTTCTCAGGATTGCTGCCCTGGTCTGACGAACCGATCCCTCATAGCGCCCCTGTGGGCGCGGGGCAACGTAGATGCTCGGATCGGCGCACCATTTGGCGACAGGGCAGCGCCCGCACTCGGGGACACGTCGGCAGATGCTCGCCCCGAGGTCCATCATCGCCTGATTCCAGTCGACGGCGTCGCCATCGGGAAGTAGCTCGGTAGCTGTCGTGGCCAGATCGGGACCATCCAGGGGACGACCCACCCAGCGGCTCAGCACCCTCCGCAGGTTCGTGTCGATCGCAGGAACCTGTTTCCCGAACGAGAAACAGGCGACGGCGGCGGCCGTGTACGGACCGACTCCGGGAAGCGCTCGCAGACCCTCCACCGATCTGGGCCATCCGTCACGAACGATGAGGGTGGCGGCGTCTCTGAGACGAAGGACACGCGAGTTGTAGCCGAGACCCATCCAGAGCGACAACACGTCGGCGGTCGATGACTCGGCCATCGAGGCCGGCGTGGGAAACCGGTCGAGAAACCGCCGGTACGGATCGACGACCCGTGAAGCCTGCGTCTGCTGGAGCATCACCTCACTGACGAGGATTCTCCACGGATCGGTGGTATGGCGCCAGGGCAGATCCCGACGGTTGTGGCCGTACCACTCCAGCAGGGCGGAGGTACGACTCAAGGGGTGGTGGTGGTCGTCGTCGACGGTGTTGTCGGCGGCGGCGCCTTGCCAAGTGTGACGATGATGACCGAGCCAGGTGGCACGAGTGTGTCAACCGGCTGGCTCTGTTGGGCAACCTTCCCGTCCTGCTCGGGAGTAACCTCGATGGTTGCAGCGCTCACCGAGATGTTGAGGCCGGCGTTGGTCAGTGCAGCCCGCGCTTCGACCTCCGTCATGCCGATCAGATTCGGCACCGGTATCGGCTCGGGACCCTGCGAGACCACGATCTTGATGGGATCGCCAACCTTCATCTCGGTCCCGCCGGTCGGCTCGGTATCCATCACGATTCCCTCGTCCACGGTGTCCGAGTACTGCGGGTCGACGGTCACCTGCAACCCGAGTCCCCTCAGGGTGAAGTCGACATCACGTTCCGACCGTCCAGCCAAGTCATCAGGGACGGTGACCATCTCGGGCCCCGTCGAAACCACGATGTTCACCTCGGTACCTGGCGGCTGTTTCTCTCCGGCCACCGGCTCCTGCGAGATCACCTCTCCCTCGGGAACTGTGCTCGAACTGATCCCCTCGATGGTGCCCAGCGACATACTGTTCTGCTTGAGGAGCTCTGCTGCCGCAGCCTGGGTCTGACCAACGAGGTATGGGATCGGGTAGGCGGTCGGACCCACCGAGATCAGCACGTTCACGAGCGAACCCGGGTCGAGCTGAGTGCCGATGGTCGGCTCGGTGCCGATGACCAGGCCGTCTTCGACGGTGTCGCTCACCTGTGTCTTGCGCTGGAACCGGAAGCCGGCATTCTGGATGGTCAGCGTCGCGTTGTTCTCCGTCATCCCTGCTACGTCGGGGACGGTGATTTTCGTGGACTCGACCGGGGAAGAGGGAAGCCTGTCGAGGAGAAAGAAGATCCCGGTGCCGAGCGCCACGAGCAGCACGAACGCGGTGATGATGAAAGGAAGCTGGCTGCCCTGGGTTCTCTCAGGTTGGACGCTGCGGTAGATGTCGTCGGGGGTTGCGGTTGCCGGTGGAATGGACGACATCATCTGTGTGGGGGCGTCCGGGGAGACACCTACGGGGATCTCACCCTTCAGGTACAGCAGCAGATCCTTGCGCATCTCCTCGGCCGACTGGTACCGGGTGTCCGGGTTCTTGTCGAGAGCGTGCAGCACGATGCGGTCCAGATCGGCAGACACGTCGGGGCTGTCAACCGAGGGTGCCGCGACGGCAGCAGAGACGTGCTGATATGCCACGGAGACGGGCGACTCGCCTGAGAAAGGTGGGTGGCCGGTCAACATCTCGTAGAGGACCACCCCGAGTGAATAGACATCAGACCGCTCGTCGGCGGGAACGCCTTGGGCCTGCTCGGGGGAGAAGTAGGTAGCAGTGCCGATGACCGCTCCGGTCCGAGTCAGCTCGGACGAGTCGTCCCAGGCCCGTGCGATGCCGAAATCGGTGACCTTCACCGTTCCGTCCTTGGTCAGCATGATGTTGCCCGGCTTGATGTCTCGGTGGATCACTCCGGCTCGATGAGCGACCGACAGGGCGGCAGCGACCTCCGATGCGATCTCGACCGCCCGGCGGGGGAGGAGCGGGCCTTCCGACTTGAGGACCTCCCTGACGGAACGGCCGTCGACGAGTTCCATCACGATGAAGTAAGTGCCCGCTTCCTGGCCCCAGTCGAAAATGCCGACGATGTTGGGATGATTGAGGTTCGCTGCGGCCTGAGCCTCCCGCCGAAACCTACGCACGAAGGCGTCGTCGGTGGCGTACTGGGAGTGCAACATCTTCACGGCGACACGCCGTCCGAGCAACGTGTCCCGCGCTTCGAAGACGTCGGCCATGCCGCCCCTCGCAAGGTGCGAGAGCAGCTCGTAGCGGTTGGCGAGGACGGTGTTATCCATCAAATCATGATTGTAGGGGGAGGGCGTGATCAGTCATGGTTGGAGCCAGTAGTTGAGGATGTTGCCGGCAATGGGCGCGGCAACCGTTCCGCCGGTCGCGTTCTCGCCGGCATCGAGAACGACGACGGCCAGAGCGATCGTCGGATTGTCGACCGGGGCAAAGCCGATGAACCACACAGCTTGAGACGACGAACCGGCGTCTGTGGTTCCCGTCTTTCCGGCGACTCGGACATTTGGGACCGTCGCACGCGTCCCGGTGCCGGAGGCCACGACGCCCTCCATCATCTGAGCAACGACCGTCGCCGTCGCCGATGAGACCACCTCGGATCGAATCTGAGGTGTTGTCTGGTCGAGGGTCTGACCGGAGACATCCACGATGCGGGACACGAGGTACGGCTGCATCAGCACACCTTCGTGTGCGATCGAGGACGCAACCATCGCCATCTCGAGTGGTGTGGCCTTGACGTCCCGCTCCCCGATGGAGCTTTGAGCGAGCGCCGGCCCGTCGAGTTCGTTGGGTGTCGGGAAATACGACTCTTCCGCCGAGAGTTCCAAGCCGACGGGAGCGTCGAATCCGAACTGCAGAGAGGTCTCGTAGAGGGTTGGCGCTCCGACCTGGAGACCGAGCATCGCGAAGATCGTGTTGCACGAGTATCTGAATGCGACATCCAACGGAACAGTCGTGCCATCTCTGCACGGGCCGTTGCCGTAGTTGTGGATCGAGCTCGTTGAACCTTCCAGTGGGAGCTCGGCGAGATCATTGAACTGTGTTGTCGGGCCTGCGACGCCGTTCTCGACCGCCGAAGACGCCACGACGACCTTGAACGTCGACGCAGGCGGGTAGGTGCGGGCGATCGCCTTGTTCACGAGTGGCTCTTTCGGATCGGCGAGAAGCTGTTCCCGAAGCGTGTGGGCGTTTGCTGCGAGCATCGACTCCGGATCGAACGAGGGGGTCGATGCCATTGCCAGCACGGCTCCGGTCTGTGGGTCCAGTGCGACGACGGCCCCGACGTTGTCACCGAGAGCGTCATAGGCGGCATGTTGGAGAGCGTTGTCGAGGGTCAGTTCGAGGCTCTTCGGACTGAGATCTCGCCCCATCAATGCGTCGATCAGATCTGAGACCGTCAGGTCCCTCCTCGACCGCAGCTCGTCGGCGTATGCGCGCTCCAGACCTTCGTCGCCGAATAGGAGCGATGAGTAGCCGACCACCTGCGCGTAGACGGCACCCTGCGGATACTCGCGAGTGAAACGTGAAGGATCGGAAGGGTCGGCGATCGATCGTGCGAGCACCGTTCCGTCGGCCGTGACGATCAGTCCACGTTCCTTTCCTGTGATGGACGCAGCGACTCGCGGGTTGAGGGGGCTGTCCCGATACTTCGAGGTTGCGATCGCCTGGATGTAGGTGACGTTCAGAAGCAGCGCGGCGAAGGCGACGAAGAGGAACGCGGTCACGCGTCTCATTGGGCGGTTCATGTGTGCTCCTCGTGTGAGATTCGTGCGAGGAGTGCGAGGATCATGAAGTTCGCAACGAGCGACGATCCACCGTAGGACATGAACGGCAATGTGATTCCGGTGAGCGGCAGCAAGCGAGTCACACCGGCGATGATCAAGAAGGTCTGAAGTCCGAGTGTGAACGAGAGTCCAAACGCGAGGAGCTTGCGAAACAGATCCCGGGACCGAAGCGCGATACCGACGCCAACAGCGACCAGAAGGGCGTATGCAGCGATGACCCCGACGGTTCCCGCCAGACCGAGTTCTTCACCGACGGCCGAGAAGATGAAGTCGGTGAATGCCGCAGGGATCCTGGTGGGTGTTCCAACGCCCAGACCTGACCCCGACAAGCTGCCGGAGCCGAGCGCGAACAGGCTCTGAAGGATCTGATAGCCCGTGTCGGCGGGATCGGAGAAGGGGTGGAGCCATGCTGTGATGCGCCGAGCCACGTGCGGGAACGCCATGGAGGCCCCGATCGCGCCACCGAGGAACATGACCCCGCCGACAGTCAGATAGGCGGTACGTTCCGTTGCGACATACAGCATCGCGATGAACACGGCGAACAGCAACAGAGAAGCCCCAAGGTCACGCTGGGATACGAGAAGGCCGAAACTCGCGATCCACGCGACAACGACGGGGATCAGATGCCGAGGTTCGGGGATCGTGAACCTGCCGACGGTTCGGGACGCGGTCAGGGTCGGCTGGCGTTCAGCGAGATACGAAGCGAGAAACACGACCAGGCAGAGCTTCGCTATCTCACCGGGCTGGAAGTTGAGCTGAAGCGGACCGACGGTGAATCTTGTCCAGAGACGGGAGCCGTTCACGATCACGCCGCGAAGAGGGAAGCTCCACGACGTGGGCAGCATCGGGAGCATCAGCAGCCCCACAGCCGCCGCGAGAAACATGTACCGATAGCGTCGAAGCGGCGCAACGCCTGAATTCCTCAGCAGCGCGAGAAGAACGGTTGCGATGCCGGCTGCGATGAGGAGCCACCAGCGCTGGAGGGCGGCGAAGTGCGGGTTGAGACGGTACACCTCGACGAAACCGATCGCCGACAGCACGGAGCCGATGGGCAGGAGGAAGGCGCTTGCGTGTTGTGCCCATCGACGAACGGCGAAGTGAAGAGACCCGAACGCAGCGGCGAACACGAAGAACGTCAGTGCGACTTGGGCGTCGATGGTGCCGCCCTGGGCGAGATTGACCAGGCCCACCCCCATCGAGGCGATCACGATTGCTCCGACGAGCAGAGCGGCTTCGGCGTCTCTGTTCACGAGCCCATGTCGACGACGATCAACGAGACGTTGTCGTGCCCACCGGCTGCGTTAGCCGCCTCGATGAGATCCCAGACGGCATCATCGGGCGTTGGAGCCTGGAGATACCGCTCAATCACCTCGTCGGGAAGCATCGAGTTGAGGCCGTCCGTGCACAACAGGAGTCGGTCACCGGAAGAAAGCTGTTCGACGAACGTGTCGACCTGAACGGTTCCGGCGAGTCCTAGCGCCCTCGTGATCATGCTGCGATGGGGGTGATTGGCGATGTCCTCGGGCCGTATCCTCCCCGAGGCGAGGTACTCGGCGACGATCGTGTGGTCGACGGTGATCTGACGGAGATCGCCGTCCTTGAGAAGGTAGGCGCGGCTGTCCCCAACCTGGCCGATCGTGACGGTTCCGTCCGGATCCACCTCCGCCATGGTGATGGTGGTGCCCATGCCGGCCAGCTTCGGGTCGTCCAGTGCGGCGCTGATGATTGCCTCGTTGGCGGCCTGAATACGATCGGGGAGCAGCCCTTCTACCGAGGTGACGACCTCGATGGCCTTGGAGGAGGCAACCTCGCCGGCGGCGTGTCCGCCCATCCCGTCGGCGACGGCGAACAGCACCGTCCCGACAGAACTTCCGCTCGTGATCGGGTAGAGCGCGTCTTCATTGTTGGTCCGAACTCGTCCCTGATGGGTTCCGCTCGCCCACGTGATCCTCATCTGACCTCCAGGACGGTGTTGCCAATCTGGATCGTGTCGCCTCTGGTCAATGTCAGAGGCGTTCCGACGCGCCGCCCGTTCACATAGGTTCCGTTGGTGCTTTCGAGATCATGCACGACGATACCTTCGGGTCGGCGTATGAGACGAAGGTGGAACTCCGAAGCGTACGGATCGTCGAGCACGATGTCGGCCTGAGGGCTTCTCCCGAGCACCACCGGGCCCTGGACGTCGATGTGCTGTCCGGCCTGGGTCTTCGACTTGACGAACACGACCTCTTGGCTGGCGCGCTGGCTCGTCTTCCACCCCTCGGTGCCTCCGACATGTGCCGAGACTGCGCGTGCGACCTGCCACACAAACAGGTAGATGAAGGCGAGATAGATGA
>Ga0315542_1001868_pt1 | contig 13103 bp, 12 predicted proteins | sample SalMarSW160120MG_FD_202541 | JGI IMG/M metagenome (GOLD analysis project Ga0315542, IMG submission 202541) | Salt marsh sediment microbial communities from the Plum Island Ecosystem LTER, Massachusetts, United States - Salt Marsh Sediment SW1601-20 ... | reverse complement strand
GTCGCGAGCTATCGCGTCGCCGGTGATCTGAACGAGTTGAAGTACACCCACGGACTCATTGATGCAAAGACCTACTCGATCGTTGCCCACAGGCTCGCGACGGCTCGTGCGTTGCTCGACGAGATCGATCGGGTGTTAACGCTTCCTCTGGACGCACAGGCGGACGCACTCGCGACGATCCATCATCAGATCATCACCGCAAACGGCTCTGCCCTTCTCGGCCAAGACGAGTTGAAGTGGCCACTCTCCCAGCGTTTCCACGTTGGGGGGACGCTCACAAGAGGACTCGTTTGGGGTCTCCTGAGAGAGTTCAGTCACACCATCGCACGCGCTGCAGGTCGCTATGACCAGGCCCCGTTCCGCGGCGAACGTCTCGTACCTACCGTTCCACAGCCTTGAACACGATGACATCGGTGGAAGATGGTGTGTCCACTTGGAAGGCGTAGCAGCCAGGTCCCGGAATGAGCACGGATGTCGCGGCGAACCCTGTTTGTCCTTCTGGAGGGTCGGTAGTGATGATCAATTCGGAGAGCTTTCTTCCGCTGGGAACCGGTTCGTCGGGTTCGAAGCCGACATCAGCCGGCCCGTCCAGTTGGTGCCCTCGGATCAGTACGGGGCCTTCGCCCGTGAACGACCACAGGACCTTCGTGTAGTAGAGGCCGTACTCAAACATGTCGCTGTACAGCTCGACTGTGGAGTTCCGTGAGCCGAGCGTCGCGTATACCGGTCCTGTTCCGTAGGTCTGCGCGACGCCCTGCAGCTCATCACCAACGGGTGTCAGCGGGCACTCCTCGGCGGCGGAGAGGGAGGGGAGAAAGAGCTCCCTCTCCCGAAGGAGATCGAGAGCACTCGGGGGTGTCGTGCTGGTTGTGGTGGCGGTCGGCAACGGCTGGGTGGTGGTGACGGCCACGGTGGCAGCGACCGCGGTTGTCGTCGTGGTCGTCGGAAGCGCAGGTGACTCCTCGACGCAACTCGAGATCAACGTCGCAAGGAAGACGACGTACGCGACTTTGCTCAACCGCGACTGCATCCCGAACCTCCCTCGCTCGACCCGCCACCCAGCCTGCCACTCGCCATCAGACCGGTCAACTCTCAGATGATCCGGCCGGCATGCTCGTAGACGGGTGTGCCGTCAAGGATTCGCTGAGGACCGAACCGGGAAAGGTCGAGTTCATGCGGGAGCCCCAAGAGCAGTTCGGAGAGGTAGCGCCCGACTGCATGGCATTGCTGGAACCCATGCCCGGAGAAGCCGTTGGCCAGGTAGAGGCCGGATAGCTCGGGCCGTTCGTCGAGGATTCTCCTCCAGATTGGACTGGATGCGGACGTTTCCGCACGGGAGCAGCGTGGACGAGTATCGGTGGCTGGGGTCTTTCTCGACGACGGTGACCGACAGGGATGGATCTCGGGCAAGCAGGTAGTAGGCGGTCGCGGAACCCATTACCCCGCCACCGACGATCAGCACGTTGCTCATCGGCAAAACCTACCGCCTGCTCCGGTGGCGGGTCGCTCCGAACGTCCCTGTCTGAACATGGCAACTGGTGGTAGCCTCCCTTGGGGAGGTCTGTGTGACCACGTGGCAGCAGACACCGGACGGATTCAGTCGCAACGGGTACGAGGTGATCCGCGCCAATCCTCTCGACTGGAGGCTGACCGCACATGGACGCACGGTCAGCCGGCATTCGACTGCGTCGGCTGCCCGATTCCAGGCAGATCGCCGGGACATCGTCCACGACGGGAGGCTGACGATCCTGAAGCTCGTCGGAGCTTCTCTCGTGCTCGTTGTGTTGCTGGCTGTCGTCTCCGCCATGCGCTTCGCGCCGAACCCTGCGCTTCCGCAGGCAGAGGAACTCATAGATCGACTCGAAGCGACCTACCAGGCAATCGGGAGCGGGGTTCCCATTGGCGAGGCGGCCGTGGGTGGGGTGCAGGGAGCAATCGTCGAGGTGCCAACCACAGGCCAGTCGATCGATGTGCTCACGGGCATGGCCGGCGGTGAGTGCTACGTCCTGATGTGGGGAGCCAGTACTCAGAAGCGTGCGCGGGTACTCGCCCCAGGCAGCCTGTGCGCTCCGACTGCCGAGGTGACCTCGGCCGACAGGAACTACATCACCCGCGACACCCCGGCCCAGTCATGGCACTTCACCTATGTGCAAGGGGTGTTCAGTTGGAGCTCCCTGCTTCCGGCGTCTGAGGTACAACGAGCGTGGTTCATTCCGGCGATCGTTGGACTCACCGCGCTTCTCATGCTGACCATGGTGCGAGTATCGACGGTGGCGCTCTCCGGCCGGCTTCGGCACTTCTAGAGATCTTCGACGGCGAGAGACAGACCCTCCTCGAAGTCGGTCGTCGTGCCGTGATCGAACCCGACGAGGCGAATCTCATCCAGGGCATCCGGATGCTGGGTCACCCAGCGGACGATTTCAGAAGCTACGACGCTGGTTGCTTCGGCCCTCGGGTATCCGAAGATCCCGGCCGAGATCGCCGGAAAGGCCACCGATCTCGCGCCGACGTCGGCGGCCGCGTCGAGAGCTGCTCGAACCGACTCCCGAAGAAGTACCTCGTTGTTCTGATCGGCCCGGTAGCGCGGGCCGACGACATGAATCGCGACGTCGGCGGGCAGCACACCCGCAGAGGTCACGGCTGCCTGGCCCCGCTGAACAGGACCGTTGGCCCGAATCCACGCGTCCGATTCGTCCTGCACTGTTCTACCGCCGGCTCGGACGATCGCGGCGGCCACGCCGCCCCCGTGTGCGAGGCGCTCGTTGGCCGCATTGACGATCGCGTGGACGTTCTGACGTGTCAGATCTCCGTGGACGGTGCCAATAGCGGTCGTGCCGACGAGATGAACCATGAAGGAAGGGTAGGCTCGCCTCGCTCGCATCTGGCGGCCTCCAGCTGACGGCACCCACCCGACGGTCGCACAGCGGATGTGGCTGCTGGCTGAATAGCCGATTGGCTGATCGCTGTGAGCCGGAGGCTCACCCTGTACTCTTTTGACATGTCCGGCCTGCTCTCACTCGTCCTGGTCCTCGCGACCGTGCTCGGGGGAACATTCGGCGATGCCAGTGCCACCGCCACACCCGCTGGTGACGGCAGATTGAACGTCGAATTCACGGTCGAGGTGTCGGGCCAGGCGGATGCCGTCGTCGCGCACATCGTGGACATCGGAGGGGATCAGTGGGTCACGAGCCTCGCACCCGAAGGGGCCGGGAAATGGACCGGAGTGACCGAAACCGACGCCACGAACCTCGTCGTCGTGTTCGAGGCCATCCGCGGCGACGACTCGAGTGACATGTCCCAGCCGGCGACGTTTGCCACCCTTGGCGTCGATCCCGATCTGATAGGGATGGGAGCGACGAGTTCGACCACCACGACTGACGCCGGATACTCACAGCGCACCAAGCTATGGGGCTGGGGTGCCCTTTTCCTCGCTGCGCTGGCCCTTGCGTTCCTGGCGCTGTGGGCGGCGGGTGGAAGACCGCGTCGGCACAAGCAAGAGCCAGAAGAGACGGTGCCTGAACCTGAGGAGGATGAGGCACCGGACGAACCCGAGGTGTAGCGGCTAGGACGGTTCGACTTCGGCGCGGGCCCGTTCGATCTTGGCGGTAGTGAGCCGGGGAAGCGCGAACAGGAAAAGGACCACATAGACAGCTGCACCGAGCAGGAACGGCATCCGAAGGCCCAGGTCTCTCGTCGCCAAGCGAGTGGTGACATCGACGACGATGCCACCGAGGAGTGATCCGATGGGAATCATGCCCCAGGCGAAGAACCGATAGACGCTGTTCACTCTGCCAAGCAGACTGCCTGGAATGATTGCTTGCCGGAGTGAGACGGTGATGACATTCCACAGCACGGCGAGGAAGCTTCCGATCAGGAACATCGCCCAGACGATCGCTGCAGAGGAGACGAGTCCGGTGACCGCCAGTGTGACGGCCGAACCGGACAGCGCGAGAAAGAGCGATGTTCCTGATCCGATCGCCTTGCTGACCTTCGGCGCGATCACACTCCCCACCGCGCCTCCAATAGCGCCTGCGGTGAGGAGCAGGCCGAACTTCGCGGCGTCCAGATGGAGGATCTCCTGGACGAACAGCACATAGGTAGCGAGCGCCATGGAGAACATGGCGTTCATAGCACCGAGGATGAGCGCCATCGATCGAAGCAGGCGATGATGCCACAGCCAACGGACTCCTTCTGAGATCTCGGTTCTCCATGCAACCTTGCCGGTCGCGGCGCTTTCAGACCGAAACGTGCCGGAGATCAGCAGTAGTCCCAGGGCCGAGATCGCGAACGTGCCTGCATCCACGAAGAAAGGAAATGCGAACGCTATCGCGATCAGGACACCTCCCACAGGCGGCCCGGCGAGCGAATTCATGACCATCTCGGCGCCCCACAGCCGACCGTTCGCAGGCTCGAGGTTCCGGGGGTCGACGATCGCAGGCATGATCGTTTGTGCGGCGTTGTCTCGGAGGACCTCGGCGAAGCCGAATGCCAGCGCAGTGACGTAGAGGAGCACGAGCCAGGGAGCCTGATTGGCCGGCGGGGAGGCGGTGCCGGCAGCAATCGCATCAGGTGAAGCGAGCACGTTTCCTCCAAGAAGCACTACGACTGCCACCCCGATCGTCAGGAGAAAACGGAACGAGTCCATGGCAATCATGAGCTTGCGACGATCGACTCGATCGGTGATGACTCCTGCGGGGAGAGTGAAGATCAGCCAGGGCAGCCGGGTGGCGACTGCAACCAACGAGATCTGGAGCGGGTTGCGTGTGATCGCCGACGCGAGCCATGGGTACGCGATCGTCGAGACGCCGTCACCGAAGTTCGATACGGCGCTCGTTGTCCACAGTTTCCAGTAGTTCGAACCGAGCTTGGCCATGTGGGGAAGCTACTTGATGGCCGGTCGCGTTGCGTCAGGAATCCCACGGCGCCACGTAGTCGACGATGTAGCCCCGCGCCGTTTCGATCACGGACTCGGGCAGCTGGCATGACGTGCGGTTGTCGGTGTCCATGTGCACGCCGGTCAGCATCGTGATCGCGCAAACCTCTTGGGTCTCCACGTTGCTCATCTCGTGGATGAAACGGATCACCTTCTCGCCGACATCGAGAGTGGCGCTCTTCACGGCGACGACATCGCCGGCGCGTAGCTCGCGCTGATACGCGATGCGCTGATCGACGGCTGCCATCCCTCGCCGCTCGTCGCGCAGGTACGAGGGCGTGAGGCCCAGCATCGCGAAGAGACTCCACGTCGCCTCGTCAAACTTGCCGACATACCACATGACGTTCATGTGACCGATATGGTCGCACTGCCACGGGTAGACCACACCTCGATAGGTTTCGACAAGCTCTGTCATTGGGCCTCCTCCATGCCCTCGCGAGGCATGAGCGCTGGGATCACCAGCAGGGCGGTGAGCGCAGCGGTGATCATCGACACCCACATGATCATCGAGATCTCCGGATGGATCTTCAGAGGTGACAGCCAGAGCGCGCTCAGTCCGATCGTGATGCCAAGAGCGTTCGCGACGATGGGCCGTCCCGCGCTGTCGATGGCTCGGAGTACGTACCCGGGGCCATCGGGTTTCGCGTAGTTGATAGCCGCGACGAAGTGGATGGAGTAGTCGATGCCGACGCCGATCACGATCGAGGACGCGATCGCTGTGACGAGGTTGAGCTGTATGCCGGAGGCGGCGATGAACCCGAGCAGCGTGCCTGTCGTGAGGACCAGCGGGGCGAGTGCAACCAGTGTCTCGCGCAGCTTCCGGTAAGCGAAGAAGAGCATGAGGAACACGACCACGTAGGCGGCAACGAGTGACCCGATCTGCGCGCGTAGCACGAGCCGAGCGATCTCATCCCACAGTACCGGCATGCCTGTGAGGGTTCGGATCTCCGGGTTGTCGTCGGCGAAGGTCAGCCACTCGCGGAGCTGGTCGGTTGAGAATGGGCCGGGAAACACGATGAATCTCAGCCCGTCGCTCGACGCCATCGTGCCGAGTGGGAGAGATGCGGACCCGTCGAGCACGGCATCGAGCTGCTCTGCAGGCACCTTGCCGACGAGATCGGCCGCCGAGAACACGGTGCGGATCCCCGGCAACTGTTCCAGTCCACGTTCCACGGATGCAAGAGCGGTGAGCTGATCGGCTCCGGCGGCGGGGTCGTAGACGAACTCGCCGATAAGGGGTGTGGCTCCACCGAAGACCTCGGCTGTCCGATCGAAACTCTGGCGGAGCGGGTGATCATCCTTGATGAAAAACAGCTGGTCCGAGTCGACCTGAAGTCTGGGGATGAACACCGCAGCGAACGCGATGAGACCAATCGAGAGGACGGCCGCGATCCATCGTGGCTTGGCTATCGCTTTGATCGCGGTGGTGACGCGAGCGCCGAGGATCGCCGTGTGATGACGCGGAGCGATTTCGAGGCGGGAGAGCAAGGCGGGCAAGAAGAAGAATGAGATCACACCCGCGAACCCGATGCCTATCGCCGTGAAGAGGCCGAGCTCCTCGATCGGCCGGACGTCGGTGACGAGGAGCGATAGGAATCCGGCCGCCGTGCTGATGGACGTCAGGATCATCGGGACGCCGACCTGCCGAAGGGTCGACCTCACCCGTTCGATCCGATCCTCTGTTCGTTCGGATGCCTCCTGGAAGTGAGTGACGAAGTGAAGTCCGTCGGCAGATCCCATCACGATCACAAAGATCGGCACGAGCACCGAGACGATGTCGACTTCGCGGCCGAGGCCGAAGATGAGTCCGAACGTCCAGAGTGCGCCGAGGAGCGCAGGGACGATCGACAAGATGGTGAGCCGACGGTCACCGATGTTCGCGAAGAACGTGAGCAGGAGGAGCATGACGACCGCAGGGGGAATGACCAGGAGGAACCATCCGATCATGTCGATGACGGTCGCGAAGATGACCGGGTTTCCGGAGAAGTCAACCTCCAGCCCGTCCGGTGGTTCGATGTCGGTCACGGCACGGGCAACCGTGACCGGCTCGTCTGAGGGTACGGCCACCATCAGTGTGTGCGTCCCGTCGTCGCTCACCAGCAGGTCGGCGACAGGGTTCTGGGCCAGGAACGTGCCGATCATCGCATCGGGGATCGCCTGGATCATCTCGGGAGTGATCGGCGCCCCTGTGATCGGGTTGACATCGGGGATGATGGATCCGACTTGAGTGACGCCGTCGACCGCTGCGAGCTCGTCTCGTAGCTGGACCAGGGAGACGAGGGCTTGCTTGTCGTCGATGGTCTCACCATCTGGGAACGTGACGAGGACGTTGATGGGGTCGGACGTGTCGTACTTTTCCTGGAGGGCAAGCCATGCCTCGCCCTGATCGTTGCCGGAGGTGAGGAACTGGGTGACGTCGGCGTTGACCTTGAGTCGGAACATCATTCCGACCGCAACCAGGCTGATGAGCACGGTCAGGGCGATGACCCGACGGGAGTGCGTGACGAGAATTCGAGCGATCCGATCCACCAAGGCGATGCTAGGGGAACGGCCAACCGCCTTCCATGAAGGTTCGCATTCGCTTCGTGATCGGTCGCCTCATAGGGCCGGAGCCGGAGTCTATGTGCCGGGTAGTCCACGTCGCGCTGCTACCTTGATTGGCAATGCGATTCGCGCGCCTCTCGCTCCTCGTGCGAGGATTCGTCGCCAACCGTGATCATCCGGATCTGGTGTCCCTCGCCCTGGAGACCGACTCCGAGAGATTCGTGTGGCGTGTTCTGCCTCATGCCGCGCGGAGCTTCGCTGCGAGCATCGCCGTCCTCCCGGCCGAGAAGGCGAAGGCTGCTGCCGTTGCCTACCTCTACTGCCGCATGCTCGACACGTATGAGGATCTGTACCCGGACAACGGGTCGCGTGGACACGCCCTGGAGGTGTTCGCTTCGAGGTTCGAGTCGGTGACGCCGCCCGAACCCGATCCGATTCCGGCCGGGCTCGCGCGAGATGGCAGGGACCGCCTCCACCTCCTTCTCGTCGAGCGTTGCAGTTCAGTCGACGATGTCTATCAGACCCTTCCGATCGAGACGCGAAACTCCATCGCTCGTCTCGTGCGGGCGATGGCGGACGGGATGATCTGGTCGGTGGACTGCTTCGCCCGTCAGGGAGGGGTCCTCCTCAATGGTGAGCAGATGAGTCGCTACTGCCGGAACGTGATCGGCAACCCTGTGCTGTTCACCCTGGAGTTGATTGGCGGAGGCAGACTTACGCCGGCGACCAGACGTGATGCAGGCGCCGTGGGGGAGATGATCCAGCTTGCCAATATCACGCGAGACGTTGAGAAGGACCTGGCGAGAGGCATCGGATACCACCCGGCACTCGAGCCGTTTCTCCGCAACGGTGGCGATGCAACGGTGATGAACGAGACGGTGCAGCGTGTACGGGTCGAGCTGACGGCGAGGGCTATGCGTCTCGTGCCGTCGTACCTGAGGTTGGTGGCAGCGTTCGAGGGCATGGTCGCCGTGCGCACCGCGGCCGTGCTCATGCTTGGCTTCACCGAGCTGCACTACCGGGGCTGCGTGGCCGGGTCCGGCCGCACCCCTTGGCCAGGGCCCGATTCTCCGTTGGGAGTGGTCCTGCGAGCGATTCCCTCGCTCGTGTCTGCCCGCTGGGCAAGACGCAGACTTGGTCGAGTCGAGGCGAACTTCCTCAGGGCGGCGACGAGTCTCGGCTCAGTCGGATAGCCGCCTCCCGCGACGCTCGGATCGAGAAGGTGGAGGGTCGAGAAGCTACCGTTGGTCCATGCGGGGCCTGACCCTCGACGATGTCAAAACCGTTGTCTTCCGTGATGATCTGCCGGAGCCCGTTCTCGAGACGGGCACGGATGTGATCGTCCGCGTCACGAGGGCGGGCCTCTGCGGCTCCGATCTTCACCCCTACCTGGGCAGAGAAACCGTTCGGTTTGGAGTGATCCCTGGTCACGAGGCCGTCGGGACCGTGACCGCCGTCGGCACCGCCGTCGAACGCTTCCAGGAAGGTGAGCGGGTGATCGTCCCGTTCACGACGAGCTGTGGACGTTGCGATGCGTGCCTTCGAGGGTTGAGCGCCAGGTGTGAACAAGGGGAGCTGTTCGGGTATGGGAGTCCCGACGGGACATCGACCCTTCAGGGATGCCAAGCGGAGTATGTGCGTGTCCCGATGGCCGACGGGACGCTTGTGCGGGTTCCTGATGGCCTGTCCGACGAGACTGCTTTGTTGCTCTCGGACAACTTCCCGACAGGCTGGCACGCCGCAAGACGCGCCTACGCGAGACCCGGTCGTCCGCTGGCCGTGGTCGGTCTCGGGGCCGTCGGATTGACGGCTGTGTTTTCGGCATTGGCGATGGGGGCGGGGCCGATCCTGGCGATCGACCCGGTGGAGGATCGGAGAGAGCGGGCCCATCAACTTGGTGCCAGGACTGCGCACCCGGCCGAAGCGGACGACCTGGCAGTTGTCATGACCGAATCCGGGTTCCCGTCCGTGGTTGACGCGACGGGTGCGCTTCCGGGCCAAGGACTTGCGTTCCGGCTCCTGCAAACGGGTGGAACGCTTTCGGTCATCGCTGTGCCTACTTTCGATCGCTTCGCGTTCTCACCCGTCAACGCCTATGACAAGAACGTGACGGTTGTCACCGGCAGGGCACCGGTTCGATCGATCCTCGAACGCATCCTGCCCCACATCGACAGACTGGCGATTCCGGCGGATGTGATTGTTTCACACCCATCGGTCCCGATCGAAGATGGCCCCGACGCGTATCGAAGGTTCGCCGCGAGGGAACAGGGCATCGTCAAGGTGGCGTTCACATTCGATGCGCCCTAGCCCTGTCCCCACGTTTGCCGCATCCAGGACGGCCAGATGACACCGCTTGTCCTCGTTGTTGCACCGGACACCCTTCGCTCGACCTGCACATCACCAACGCCGCCGGACAGCGCGCCCTAGCGTCTCGGGACCGTTCGTTTCCTGACGCGAATCGACGTCGGCGTCACCTCGACCAGTTCGTCATCGGCGATCCACTCGATGGCACGCTCCAGTGTCATCGTTCGGGGAGGTTTCAGGTTGATCGCTTCGTCGGCGGCGTGGGTACGGATGTTGGTGAGTTGCTTCGGTTTCGCCGGGTTGCACGGCATATCGGCGGTGCGAGAGTTCTCACCGATGACCATGCCCGCGTAGACCTGCTCTCCGGGACCGATGAAGAGAGTGCCCCGTTTCTGAAGGTTGTCGAGGGCGTATCCGGTGGAGGTCCCTGCACGGTCGGAGACCATCGCACCGCCCTGTCGACTCGGGAGTTCGCCTGCCCAGGGCATCCAGCCCGAATGGCGCTGGTGGACGAGTGCAGTGCCTCTTGTTGCCGTCATGAGCAGCGATCGGAGTCCGATCAGTCCACGTGCGGGTGCTGTGACTGTGACGATCGTCCTACCCGATTCACCCGGTTCGAGGCCTGCGATCTGGCCTTTCCGCGGTGCGACCGCTTGGGTGACCGTTCCTACGTGATCGTTGGGCACGTCGATGGTCGCTTCCTCGACAGGTTCGCATTGCACTCCGTCGATGTCACGAGTGACCACCTCCGGTCTACTCACCTGGAGTTCGAAGCCCTCTCTACGCATGGCCTCGATCAACACAGCGAGCTGGAGCTCTCCACGGCCGGCCACCTCGATGACCTCCGGAGTGGGCGTGTCGCCGATCTTGATCGACACGTTGCCGAGTACTTCTCGTTCGAGTCGGTCCCGAATCTGACGCGAGGTGACGAAGCGCCCTTCGGTGCCTGCAAGCGGCGAAGTATTGACTCCGAACGTCATCTTCAGCACCGGCTCGTCAACGGTCAGGCGTGGAAGCGGTTGTGGGTCGGTCGTGTCGGCCAGTGTGTCTCCGATTTCCACCTCCGGGAATCCCGAGATCACGAACAGGTCACCTGCGACTCGCTCGGACACCTCGATGCGGCCCAGACCCTCGAACCCCATGAGCTGAGTGAGTCGTCGAACCAGGACGCTCCCGTCCGCCCGGCATAGGGCTACCTGGTCGCCGCTGCGGAGCGAGCCCTGAGCCACCCGGCCGATCGCGAGCCTCCCCAGATAGTCGGACGCGTCGAGATTCGTCACGAGCGCTTGGAGCGGCGCCAACGGATCCCCGGATGCCGCCGGAATGGTCGCGACGATCGCGTCGAGGAGGGGCGACAGGTCGGCGTCGTCGGCGGGCATTCCGATTCCCGCCATCGCCAGCCCCTTGCGCGCAATGGCAGAGATGATCGGGAACTCGATGTGGTCTTCGGAGGCGCCCAGGTCGAAGAACAGCTCGTACACATCGTCGACGACCTGATCGATTCTCGCGTCGGTTCTGTCGACCTTGTTGACGACTACAACTGCGGGGAGGTGCCGATCCAGCGCCTTCGACAAGACGTAGCGGGTTTGTGGCATCGGGCCCTCAGCGGCATCCACCAAAAGGAGAACACCGTCGACGAGGGCCAAGGCTCGTTCCACCTCTCCTCCGAAGTCCGCGTGTCCAGGGGTGTCGACGAGGTTGATGCGAATCCCCTTCCACTCGACCGACGCGGCCTTGGCGAAGATCGTGATGCCACGTTCTCGCTCCTGGTCGTTGGAATCGAGGACCCGGTCGACCCGGATGTGATGAGGGGAGAACACGCCGGTGGCAGACAGCAGCGCATCGACCAAGGTCGTCTTGCCATGGTCGACGTGCGCGATCAGTGCGACGTTGCGGAATGGAGTGCCCGACATGAGCGCCGGATGGTAACGCGAGAATGGGTGTGGCGAGTCGAAGAATGGAGGGAGGGTCGTAGTGGCTGAAGTGGTGAAGGTCAGACTGTACGGATACCGGTGGGTGGTTCTCGGGGTGTTCTCGCTTCTGAACGCCCTTGTACAGATGAACTGGATCACGTTCGCCGCGGTGACCGGCGACGCCGCTTCTTACTACAGGGTGTCCGAACTCCAGATTGGTCTGTTGTCGATGGTGTTCATGATCGTGTTCATCATCTTCTCGATTCCCGCTTCCTACGTGATCGACACCTACGGGGTGCGGCTCGGTGTGGGGATCGGAGCGGTTCTCACCGGTGTGTTCGCAATCACAAGGGGTGTATGGGCGTCGAGCTACACGATCGTGCTGGTGTCCCAGATCGGTCTCGCCGTCGGCCAGCCGTTCGTGATGAACGCGATCACGAAGGTTGGCGCCCGGTGGTTTCCGGTCACCGAGCGGGCAACCGCCGCGGCAGCGCCGTCGCTGGCCCAGTTCATTGGCATCATCGTTGCGATGGCAGCGACACCGTTCCTGGTCGAGAACCTTCAGATGTCGGGAACGCTCATGTGGTACGGAATCGCATCGGCGATCGGCGCGATTGCCTCGCTTGTGTTCATCAAAGAGCGCCCCGCTACACCGCCGAGCACGGTCGATCAGGACGAACGGTTCAAGGTGTTCGAAGGGCTGCGTCACATCTTGCGCCAGAGGGACATGCTGATCCTCCTGTTGTTGTTCTTCGTCGGACTCGGGATGTTCAACGCGATCTCCACGTGGATCGAGCAGATCGTCAGCCCCCGCGGGTTCGGCCCCGAGGAGGCAGGCATCATTGGAGCGGTGATGGTTGTCGGTGGGATTCTGGGGGCGGGTATCTTGCCGGTGCTGTCAGACCGATCACGGCGCCGCAAGCCGTTCCTGGTGATCGCGGTCGCCGGCATGGCGCCCGGCCTCGTCGGACTGGCGTTCGCCGATACGCTTCCGCTGCTGTTGATCTCGAGTTTCGTGTTCGGGTTCTTCATGATGAGCGCCTACCCGCTCGGCTTCCAGTACTCCGCCGAGATCAGCTACCCGGCTCCCGAGTCGACCTCCCAGGGGGTCATCCTGATGGCAGGTCAGGTCTCGGGGATCTTGTTCATTCTCGGCATGGACGCGTTCAAGTCGTCGGCAACGGGGTCCATGGCCGGATCGATGATGGTGTTCATCGCATTGACGGCGATCGTGATCGCGCTGACCGCCTTCCTCGACGAATCGACGATGGTCCGCGCGGAGAGCGAGCGTGTGACCGTCTGAACTGCGAACCCTGGGCTCAGGGACTCGGTTTCCGCTCCTGCGAGCCCTGGGTTCGGGAGATGCTCTATCCCGGCGTCACTGTGAGTGGCAGACGGTTGACACCGCG
>Ga0315542_1001867_pt1 | contig 13104 bp, 12 predicted proteins | sample SalMarSW160120MG_FD_202541 | JGI IMG/M metagenome (GOLD analysis project Ga0315542, IMG submission 202541) | Salt marsh sediment microbial communities from the Plum Island Ecosystem LTER, Massachusetts, United States - Salt Marsh Sediment SW1601-20 ... | reverse complement strand
CGAAATGGTTGCCGTCCCATTGATGGCCAGCAGTGCGACCAAAACTGCCCCCAAAAAACATTCGGCCGTGCAAGATCCTTGCAGCCCCGAGGGCATGAACTGCCAAAAGCCGAGCCTTTCGGCAACAGATGCGCCATTGACGGCACCTTTTTCGAAGATGGCATTTGCGCCTACGGTCACGAAGCCAAATGAACGCGTCGCCCCCCAAAAAGCCGTTCCGCTATGCGGAACGGCTTTTAAAATTTTTAAAAAATATCTTATAACTATTTTTTTACTTTTTTATTTGCTTCTTCAGCTTCTTTTAAAGCTGCTTCAATTCTGTCTCTGGCGCCAAAAAATTCCATTTTTTCCAAAACATCAGCTTTGGACCAGCCATGGCTTTTCAATATTTTTATTAAATTCTTTGTCTTTTGCGCTGACTGGCTTATAATTCCCCGACAAGCCCAGCATTCCTGGTGTGAATTTAAACAAACAGCATTACAGCCAGCTTTAGCAATCGGCCCTAAACAAATTTTACCTTGCTGCAAAAGGCAGGGATTTTTATTAATCTGGCATTCCCAGCAAACTGGGTTATCTTTCAAAGCCCAGGGCTTTTTATTTAGCAAATTATAAACTAAATCCAAAAAGTTCTGGGCATTAATCGGACAACCAGGAATAACATAATCAGCTTTAATCGCTTTAGGCACTTCAATAATTTTCCTGTTTTCAATAGTTTTACATTGCCCGCCATAAACATAACAGCCAATTTTTTTATAATCATGGTAATTTTTTATTTCCCAAACCCCGCCCAAATCAGCGCAATTGCCCAACACAACCACAATATCTGAAATTCTACGAATACGTTTTAAAATGTGCAGATTTTCAGTTGTGACAGGATTGCCTTCTACAAAAGCAATATCATAATGAGAACGCTCCTTTTCATCTTCAATTAATCTAAACTCATCCAAATCAATATATTTAGTTAATCCCAAAAATTTTTCATGCAAATCCAAAATAGAAAACTGACAGCCTTCACAAGAAGTAAGGCCAAAAATGGCAACTGATGGCTTTTTAGATTTTTTAAGCATATAAAAATTCAATAACTTGTTTATTAAATATATTCAAACTTTCCAATGTATATTTTTGTAAATTAGCTAATTGTGCATTGTTGATTTTTTCACAAACCCAGCCCCAATGGATTGTTACGATGTCGCCTATTTTTAAATCCTTGACAAAGCCTTTATCATCAAACTGGGTTAAAACTTCCCTATCAATAATTTCACCTAATTGCAATTGATCATTAACAATTATCAATGGCTGATATTCGACAATTAGGGAGTTTTTTTTCACTTGTCTAACTTTGCCCCAGGAAATACGACATTCATCAATTGACTTCAAAGTATGTTTGATATTTAATTTGCCAGCCCTTAACCAGATATTCATCACATGAAAATTATGATGAGGTTTTGTCCGCTCTGGAATGTAACCTAAAACTTTCTCAATAGTGGATTTTTTTATTTTAGATTTTAAATTTTTATCTTCAGTAAAATGGCGATATAAATTTCTGATATTAACTCCTTCGGTAAGCGAATTGCCAAGCCAGTAGGCTTCAACTACTTCCGGACTAAATTCGTCTTTAATTTTATTATTGCGGGCAATTAATTTTAAATAAGGATGCATCACTTCAAATTCAGATAGTATTTTATTCAAAGTTGGTTCATAATAATTGGCCGCACAATATTCAAATAAAGTGTTATTTTTATCAGGGCCGCAATAACTAAAATAATTGGGCATAAAAGCATATCTGCCACATTGTAAAACTCCCTTAATTAAATTGTCGGACTTGATGTTTAACATCTTTAACCTTTTTAAACGAATAAATAAACAAGCCAGTAGCTAATATAATGCAAAGAGAACTAAGCACTTGATCAAAGCTATATTTATGGCTGACAAAAATATTATTTAGCGTGGTTGTAATTGGCGAAGCTAAAACAAGAATGGAAGTTACTGTAACTGCTGGCAAATATTTTAAAGCTTTATACCAAGTCAGTACATAAGCTAAAAGCAAAACAGACGTAAAGGCAACCCACAACCATTGATTTAAATTTAAAGCCAACAAATCACCAGCTTTACCGATATAAACGATAAAACCCATTAAAATTATTGAACCAAAAAACATTCTAGCCCAGGCCACAATTTCAGGTTCAATATTCTTTAAAACTTTTTTAGCAATAACAAATTCAACTGCCCACATTAAGGTGGCTAGCAAAACTAGCATTTCCGGATAGCCAAAACTAATAGTTTTAAATCCTAACAAAATAAAATTGCCCAGGAAAAGCAAAACTAACGCCAAATATTGCAGTTTGCCAAGCCGTTCCTTTAAAAACCAAACCGCTAGCAAGCTAACCCAAATAAACAAAGTTTTATGAATAAAAGCAGTATTTACAGAGCTAGACGCTAAACTGACTGCTTTAAAAAATAACAGAAAAGGAATACTGCCGCCAATCACAGCAATTAAAATTAATTTTAACCAATCTGCCGGTCTAATTTTTTTCAATTTAGGCATAATAAACGGCGTTAAAACCAAACCGGTCAAAATCAAACCCACTATAATATTTTTAGCTGTGGTATAGACATGAGAATTACCTACTGCCTTGGTAGCAAAACTACTAAAAAACATGGCAAAGCCGGAAATCACAGCAGTACTTAAAACTAAATATAAGCCTTTTTTATTTTTTGTCATATTTATATAAATTAATTATTGCTTTGGCTTCTTGAGCCGAAATTTTTTCTATAGCCAAGTTATTTAATAATAAAACCCAATTACCTTTTTTTAGACCAGATATTAATTTTATATCTATCTCAACTACCTTTTTATTGTTTTTCTTTACCATCGCTTTATGGTCTCTGATTTCTTCGATTTTATATGGTATAGTCAAACACATATCAATTTACTTTAAATTTTTATAGGCTTTAGCATCGCCATATTCTAAAAATTCTTTATGGTGCGCTGGGGCAATAAAATTCGGGTCTTTGGCGTGTTTAATGCCACACCAATATTTTTCAGTCTGGGCGGCTATTACAGTAAAATAATGAGCCAAACCATTACCATAACCGCAATAAGCGCAGTTTACTTTTTCCCAATTAGTTAAATATTTTAATTTTTGGCGATCAATTTTTATATAATGAGAACGCTCAACAATAGGAATGCTATAAAGCCTGAAACATACTTGATGATAAATTTCCAAACATATATCAAACAAGACTAAAGGAATTATCATAAAATATACAAAGGGCATTGAAATTAAGTGACGACAAACTCTTTCCGAATATTTCTTGTATTGCATAATTAAATTGGGCTTAACCAGGATTTAAAATTCATCAACTCTGCATAAGAAAAGACTGGTCCATCTTTGCAAACATAATATGGGCCAATAGCGCAATGCTGGCAAACTCCTTGGGCACAATCCATATGGCGCTCTAATGACATAAAAATATTTTCCGGCTTTAAACCCTGATCTATCATCTTAGCAATAACAAATTTATACATTATTGGCGGGCCGCAAACATAAGCAATAGCATCTGTTGGTATTTTTTTTACATCAAACAAAGAAGTCACCATGCCCTTCTGATATTTTTTAGTTTTAGGATTTTCTAAGGCAATATTCAAATCACAAACTTTTTTCCATTTGGGATATTCTTTGGTAAAAAATAAAACATCCTCATTTTTAGCGCCGTAAAACACATAAACCTTTTTGTATTTATTAGGATTTTTAGTCGCATCCAAAATTAAAGGCCTGATCGGCGGAATGCCACACCCTCCTACCACTATCAAAATATTTTTGCCTTTGGCTGCCTTGATCGGAAACGGCCGGCCATAAGGCCCGCGAATGCCCAAAGTATCGCCTTTTTTCTTTTTGTGCATTTCTGAAGTTAAGGTGCCAACTTCTCTGACTGTAAGCTGGAAAAACTTCTTTTCATTCATGTCGGAAGATATAGAAATCGCTCCTTCGCCAAAGCCAGGAATGGAGACCATCACATACTGGCCAGGGGTAAAACTAAAACCTTTATAAGGCGGGGTTAAAGTGAAATTTTTAGAATCAACTCCTTCTGGCTCAATTTTTAGGATTTTGCAAGGATAAGTTTTATATTCATTAATCATATTATTTTTTATTTTTAGCTTGTCCTTTTGTTCTAGCAGCTAAAATATCTTTAATCGTGGTAAAAATATCAATATTAGCCGGACAAGTTCGGCTGCAGCGGCCGCAGCCCACACAGCCAGGTAGAGAAAAAGTAGCCGGTGTCCTGACAAAATGATGTTCATACCAAAAATATATTTTTTGCGCTGTAGTATTCATTAAGCGATATTTGGGCGCTGCTGGGGCTGCGCCAGCTACCTGGGTAAATTCATTATAAAAACAAGTATCCCAGCAACGATTTCTGGCGCCAGTGTCTTTTTCTAAATTTGCCTGATCATACATGCGAAAACAAAAACAAACAGGACAAGCAATAGTACATTTGCCGCACTGTATACAACGTTCATTTAAGCCATCCCAAATTTTCTGGTCATGGTAATTTTGCATGCCATCCATAACTTCAACCATTTGCTTATCCAACCCCTCTTCCCTAATAGGACCTGCATATTCAATATGCTGATAGTCTTTATAGCCAAATTTATCCAATAAACGCTGGCCATCTTCTGAACCCGAATAAATTTTATAGCCAGTTTTTTGCACAGCTAAAAAAATATCAAACTGCAAGTGTTCTAATTTATTTTCCTCAAAATTTTCAAAAAACTGGTAAAAATTTTCCTCAGGTACCAAAGAAGTGCCAATGACAATAGTTTTCTTTTTGATTTCCTGATAATAAGGATCGCGCTCAAAAACTTGATTTAAAAGCGTTAAAGCCTGCATATCCAAAATAGAAACGCCTAAAAATATCTGGCTCTTTATTTTAGTCAAAGTTTCTTGCATCTTATCGCCCTTATATTCAAACATCTGCTGATAAGGCGGGGCAATATACCATTTCCAAGAATCTAAAGGCAATTGAGAACCTAAGTATAAATCGGCTGAATCTTTTAATTCATTTAAATGCAAAACTCCCTCAACATTAAATTGAGGCGCAATTACAAAGTTATTCCTTAATAAAAAATCAACAAATTGTTTAAATTTAGACTTTGTCATCTCTTTAAATAATTATAGCAAAAAAACCAAAACTAGAGAAATAGCTCGAGATTATTTTTCTTTCTCTTTTGATTCAAGCGACTCATCATGCCAACCAGGCTCGTGGCACACTAAAATTTCCCTTCTTTCCGAACTGAACATATTAATTTTAAGCAAAAAATAAAAGCCGGCTATCCAGGCAGATAGCCAGCTTTATCAAACAAATTTATTTTTTAAGTTTTACCATTTCCACCATTTCAACTAAACGGCAGGAATAGCCGTATTCATTATCATACCAAGCTAGAACTTTAACCAAATCGCCATCAATAACTTTAGTAAATTCAGGTTCTACAATCGCAGAATAAGTTGAACCCAAGATATCTGTAGACACCAATGGGTCTTTAGTTACAGCAATTATATTTTTATAAAACGGATTTTTTGAAGCATCAATAAAAGCTTGGTTAACCTGTTCAACAGTCACTTTCTTTTTCAAGACGGCTGTAACATCAATAATAGAACCACAAAGAGACGGAACTCTAATAGAAATCCCGTCAAATGATCCTTTAAGCTGTGGGATGGTTAAGGTTGTGGCAATTGCCGCACCTGTTGTTGACGGCGCAATATTAGCTGCAGCCGCTCGACCTCTTCTAAAATCTTTGGCTGCCGGGCCATCAACTAGACTTTGGGTAGCTGTGTAAGAATGCACTGTAGTCAGCAGGGCTTTTTTAACACCGAATTTGTTATTTAAAATTGCCACGACTGGAGCTGTACAATTAGTCGTACAAGAGGCATTGGAAATAATCTTCTCGTTTTTTTTAATCTTTTTCTCATTGGCGCCTATAACATAAGTCCCAACATTTTCTGATTTTGTAGGTGCTGAAATAACTACTGCTTTAGCTCCCGCTTTCAAATGAAGTTCAGCGCCTTCTTTTTGAGTAAAAAAACCGGTTGATTCTATTACCACATCAATTCCTAAATCTTTCCATGGCAATTGAGCAGGATCTTTTTGAGCAAAAACTAATATTTTCTGACCATCAATAATTAAAGAGTCCTTAGCCGCAGTGACTTTATGTCCTTTCCATGGTCCATAAACACTATCATACTTCAAAAGATAAGCTAAATTATTAGGGTCAGTCAGATCATTGACTGCGACGACTTTAAACTTGGCTTTTTTATTAATAGCTGCTTTGTAGGCTGCCCTGCCAATGCGGCCAAAGCCATTTATTGCAACTTTAAGCATAAACTTAAAATTATTTTTTTAAATTATTAAAGAGAGAATCTTTTTTTTCTTGTGAAACATCGGAGATATCCCCTATCTTTTCAGGAGGCAAGGATGCTTGAAAATTAAAATCCTCATTATCTTCTTGTTTTACATTTTTATTTGCTTGCTGATTAGTCTTTTGAATATTTAAAAGATTATTACTAATATCAATCAACATAAAGCTTAAAGGTATAAGCAGAATAACAAAGACAATTAGTAATTTTAAAAGAATTACCAATTGGGGCTCAGCCGATTTTTTAATTGTTTTTGAATTATTATTAGGCATATATAAAATTATTTACTTATTAATATTTTACCATATTTACTACAATAATAAAAGTCCACTATTAGTATTATAGGGGACTTTTAGGAATTTTTAAATAGTTAAGAGAGATTATTAAGCGGTACTTCAAAAAAAGCGCCTTCTTCATTCTCTAATTTAACACTAACTGATTGTTTTAAAAGATGCCATTCCATGACCTGCCCCTTGCCCCGTGGAGTTTTAACTTGAGTACCTAAGGCAGGAAATTTTTCTGACAATTGTTTATATAAATCATTTTCATAGCGCAGGCAACATTTTAACCGATTGCAAATACCGGAAAGCCTTTCCGCACCGCGATGAGAAACCTGCTGCAATTCAGCCTGTTCAGCACTAACATTGCCTAAAACCTTCAGATGAGACTTACAGCATTGAACAATGCCGCAAGCGCCTATATCGCCATTTATTTTCGCTTCATCACGAACGCCTAATTGCTGCAAGCGAATATTTTTTTGAAAATTTTTCGTTAATTCTTTAACTAATTGCCTAAAATCAACACGGCTTTCCGCAATAAAGGCAAAAGTAATTTTCTGATCATCAAAAGAGAAATGAACATCTATTAATTTCATGGGCAATTGATTTTTGTCAATCATCTTTTTACAAGCAAATAAAATCTTATCTTTACCTTTTTCATAATTGGCTAACTTTTCTAAATCCTTAACTGTGGCCTTGCTAATTATATCGCCTATTATTTCCTGCTGATATAGTTGTTTAGCTGATTCCTCTCTTAAATCTTTAATCTCAATAACTTTAGCGATTTCCTTATTTGAATTAATTTCAACAATAACATAATCGCCTGATTTAAGTTCTAAATCATTAACTTTAAAGGGATATAATTTGTCCCATAAATTAATTTGTATTTCTGCAATCTTCATAATAATTTAAAGGTTTCAAAGTATAAAGTAAAAAGTTAATTCACTTTCAACTCTCAACTTTCTACTTTTAACTAAATTAAATTTGTTTCCTACAAAAACTGCCGACTTTAATTTTTTCGCCTAAACTAGCGATTTTTTCATTGATTAAATCCTCAATAGTAATATCTTCATTCTTTATAAAGGGCTGTTTTAATAAACAAACTTCTTCATACCATTTTTCCAGTTTACCTTCCATAATCTTATCAAACATATTTTCTGGTTTTCCTTCAGCCAAAAGCTGATCTTTAAGCAAATCTTTTTCTTTATTTAAAACATCTGCTGGTATATCTTCTGGGCTTAAATATAACGGATTTTGAGCAGTTATCTGCATTGCCAAATCATTAGCTAAATTTTTGAATTCTTCATTTTTAGCCACAAAATCAGTTTCGCAATTTAGTTCAACTAAGGCCCCAATTTTATTATTAGCATGAATATAAGCATAAATTATACCTTCTGAAGCTTCCTTATCTGCTCTCTTATTAGCTATCTTAGCACCTTTTTTTCTCAAGATTTCTATCGCTTTATCTAAATCGCCATTAGTTTCTTCTAATGCTTCTTTGCAATCAGCGACACCAGCACCAGTTTGATTTCTTAATTTAGTAATTAAATCTAAATCTATTTTCATATTTCTCTTAATTAATAATAAATTATTTTGTTTTTCCTTCTTTTTCTGTCGATCTTATTTGATTATCTTTTTTATATTCAATAATACAATCAGCTATATAGGCAATAATTAAATCAATTGCTTTAGTTGCATCATCATTAGCAGGAATAACATAAGTGATGCCTTCAGGATTAGTATTTGTATCACAAATGCCTATAATAGGAATTTCCTTTTTACGGGCTTCTAGAATGGCTGTCTTTTCATTTTTCACATCCCAGACAAAAATAGCTTCTGGCAATTTTTCCATATCTTTAACTCCAGAGATGACTGAATGCAATTTTTTTATCTCTCGCTCAAAGTTTAATTGTTCTTTTTTTGTATATTTAGCTAATTCTCCACTTTCTTTTTTTTGCAGCAAATCTTTATATTTTTTTCCTAATTTAATCACAGTTGAAAAATTGGTCAAAAATCCGCCTAGCCATCTTTCTGTGATATAAGGCATACCGCATTTTTTAGCTTCTTTCTCTATGACTGCCTGAACTTGTTTTTTTGTACCCAAAAATAAAATAGTTCCACCTTTAGAAACTATCTCTTTGATAAATTCTTGAACTTCTTGCAGCTGCGTTACACTCTTTTCTAAATCAATAATATGCACTCCATTTCTAATGCCATAAATATATGGTTTCATTTTTGGATGCCAGCGTGAAGGTTGATGGCCAAAATGCGCACCAGCCTTTAGCAATTCTAAAACTGTTGGTACTTTTATCATATTTTTCCTTTCTACCTCCATCCAGCGCCCTTTTTAATTTAGGACATATCCTGCCCAAGGCAGGACAAGGAAATAATGCCAGATGTGTGAGATTAAATGAGTAAATTAAATTTATTAAAACTTGATTCCTATTTTAACATATAGCTTTTAAAAAAGCAAGAGTTTAAAACCATTAGGCCTTTCTCAACGCCACATCCAAATTCACAATCTGTTCTTTTTGGACCAGGTCAACCGGCTTGATTTCCTTGGATTGGTAACCGGCTTTTTCTGTTAATAGCTGGTAAATATTTTTACCCACTAAAAAGGCATAGCGGCCCTTGCCGTCTGTTACCTGGGTCTCTAATAGCTTGTTAAATTTAGTATCAAAGATCCTCACGACCGCATGGGTTAACGGCTTTTTACTCTTTTCATCATAAATTATACCCCAGCTCTTGGGCTTGGGCGGTACGATAAAGCGCCTGAAAAACAGGAATAATATAATATGTAGGATCAAACATCCAATGGTAATTACTGTCGGAATAATCAAAACTACTGTTATCGCCAAAATTATCCCTACATAAGAAACGATTAAACGCAAATTCTTTAATAAATAAGCGCGCACCACTTCCTTTATCGGCAAGGCCTTAGCTTCCACCGGATCCAGCGGGATATTAGCCGTAATGACTGCATTTTTTTCCGTCACTTCAATTATTTCTCCATGATATAAATCAATGTATTTGGTATCCTGTGTTTCGTCCTTTAAATAGCTGCTGGGACTGACAAAACCGGGTTTAGTCACGCTTAGATAATATTTACCAGGTTCTTTAGCAATTATAATATATCTGCCTTCTCTATCTGTCACTTTAGTCTGCACTAGCTGATTAGTGTCTTTTTTATACAATCTGACCAAAGCCAGATCTATTGGCAGCTTGGTCAGAGCATTATAGACCACGCCCCATTCTTTTCTCTTTTTACCGAAAAAAATCAGTAGCGGCTCTAAGAAAATCAAATGCAAAAATGGCAATAAGTACAAAATGGAAAATATTACTGCAGGCAAAGTATTGACTGCGGCAATAGTGATTAAAATAGGTGTCACTATGTTTTGGCTGACTTCTTCCACTTGCGGATTATCAAAAAATTCTGTACGTAAAAAATTAATTGTGCCTCCTGGCGCTATGGGCGGCGTAATACTTTGACATTGACAGCTAAGGCAAGTTTGGTCGGCAGCACAGTCTGTGTTATTTTCACAGGTTTCACCCTGCTCAATAATGCCATTACCGCAGACTGGCAATCCTGGTAAAATATTGCTCTGACACTGACAACTGACACAGCTTTCATCTGCAAGGCAGTCTGCATTGTTTTCACAAGTTTCACCTTGCTCTATTATGCCATTGCCGCAAACTGGCGAAACTAGTGGTACAGTGGCTTGGCATTGGCAATTAACACATGACTCATCTGCAGCACAGTCTGCATTTCTTTCGCAGGTTTCACCCTGTTCTATGACTCCATTGCCACACACTGGCGGTACTGGCAAAATATTGCTTTGGCACTGGCAATTAACACAGCTTTCATCTGCAGCGCAGTCTGCATTTCTTTCGCAGCTTTCACCTCGTTCAATAGTGCCATTGCCGCAAACTGGCACAATAACTGCAGCTGCCACAGCATTATTAGTTGTATTGCTTAAAACAGCTGTAAAATTATCCCCGCTAATTTGCCCCTGGTTGCTTATGGTTTTAGTTTCTGTGCCTGTTTTAACTGCTGCTTTAAACGTTACATAACCGCCTTCATTAGCATTTACATCACCTAAATTAAAGGTTAATAAACTGCCGTTTTGGCTAAACCCATTAGTGATTTCCTGGCTGTTTTTAAAAATCTTGGCACTGCCAGCTATATAGCTTAAATCAGCATCTAAGTTATCGCTGATTATTGCATTAGTTGCTGGGCCATTGCCCTGATTATTATATTCCAAGATATAGCTTAGCTGGTCTCCTGTTTTTACTTCTGTTCCGTCCTGATCATAGGGTGGGTTTTGCGCCTGCCCAGTATTTCCTAAACTGCTTAAAGTCAAAATCAATATTATTAAAATTACTACCTTTAATGCCAGCAGTCCGATTGCTCTTTGCAAAGTCTTTTGGCTGTATTCATGCAAGTGTTTATGTTTTTCATAGGATGCTTTATATGTTCCCCCCTTATCCTGGGCTGCGTGTTGGGCAAACACTTTTACTGGATTTTTAAACAGCAATTGCCCTATGAGTTTTATGCGCTTGCCTTTGAGGCCTAGGTTCTTTATGGCTCCGGCTATACTGACAATTAAAAGGATTATTAAAATGATAAGTATAATATTCAAAAAGATGGAAAATTCCTGCAACAGTCTTAGCCAGGCTGGCTGGCCTGCTTCTGAGGTTTGCGCCAAGGCGATTTTGGCTAAGCCTGTATTCAGTAGCTGCAGCTGGCTTAAATTGATACCCACTCCTTTGATTAAACTAATTTGAGGGGCCACTGCGGCTGGTTGTGTGCTCACGCTTGGCGAAAACTCTGTTTCTATGCCATCGCCGTTTCTCGCTTTCACAGCAAAACTTAAATCCTCAGCAGACAGACTAATTTTAAATTGAGCATTAACATTATTATTTTGATTAGCTGGCACTGGCACTATTATGCCTGCACTGCCTACCCAGCCCCCCCTGGTTTGCCAAGCTGGATCTAGCCCCAAACTGCCATCTGCTTGAACGTATTGACCAGTTAAACCTTCTTTAATCGCATATTCAGTATATTCTGGATTTCCATCTGCCTGATTTAAAACAACGTTTACTCCTGCAGCGGCTAATTCAACTTGTGGAGCCTTGGGCACATTGGCCAAAGTATAGCAACTGGCTGTATTTGAACCAGCTGATTCGCCTACGCTATTAAAGGCTTTGACATACCTATCTGGATATAATGTATTAGTCTGTAAATCTGTTTCGCTCAAATTATCTATATTAGTTACAATTGAGGGCTCGGTGCTTAAAATTAAGCCTGCCGGCCCGTATAATCTAAACCCTGTTTCATTATTAGCTGTATCTTCAAAATTCCAGCTGATTGTTTCTGAACTTAAAGCAGCGCAGCTAAAATTTATTGGTGCATTGGGCACTGTTTCTCCGCCTGATGGATATGCTCCAGACTCATTATCAATTATTGTATAAGTAAAGGTTGTGTTGGCGCCCAGAGCCGCATTAGGAGAATTGACCAAAGTTATTATTATTGTCTCATTACTCTCATTAATATGATCATCAATTATCGGAACAGTGATATTGGCTGTAGTGCTGCCAGCCGGAATAACTAAAGTATTAGAAGGTAAATTATAATCCACACCATTAGTTGCTGTACCTCCCGTCACCGCGTAATTTATATAGATATCAGATGCTGAAGTATGATTAAGGCTGACTTCTAAATTTACAGGAGTTATATCTTCTAGTCCGCTTGATGAGGTTGTAGTAAATTGCGCGGTCGGCGCGGCGGGATCTACTACATAATATAACTCTGACCCCACTGTATTATTAGTGGCATCATCAGTGGCTGAAATAGATAAAGTACCGCTGGAGGGCAGGTTTGAGGTGCAATCTACTTCCATGACGCCATTCTGGCTACAGGAAACAGCATAGCCGCCTGTTGAGCCGCTGGGATCGACATTAGCCAAAGCAATGGCATTATTATCGGTTATCTGTATTGTTGTATTGGTGATGGTGGCATTGGAAAACTTGGTTGGCGCAGTAATCGTAACGACCGGCGGGTCTGTGTCTATTATATAGCCGCTTTCTGTTTGCGTGGCCTGGTTAGTGGCCACATCAGCAGCGTCAATAATCAAATCGCAACTTTTTTTAATACGGATAGTGCAATCAACGGTCGTCGTATTGGTCTGAGTGCAAACTAAATCATCCGCGTAAGCACTGGTTATTGTAGGATCTATTGTAACCGCCGAAGCTAAAACAGCATAGTTATCTGTCACCTGAATAGTTGTATCAGTAATATTGGCATTCTTAATTTTTGTCGGCGCTGTTATAGTAATTACCGGCAAAGTTGTGTCTATAACATAGCCGTTTTCGGCCAAAGTACTGGAATTAGCAAATGCATCTGCGGCAGT
>Ga0315542_1001866_pt1 | contig 13107 bp, 18 predicted proteins | sample SalMarSW160120MG_FD_202541 | JGI IMG/M metagenome (GOLD analysis project Ga0315542, IMG submission 202541) | Salt marsh sediment microbial communities from the Plum Island Ecosystem LTER, Massachusetts, United States - Salt Marsh Sediment SW1601-20 ... | reverse complement strand
CTGGAAGGCAGAAAAGCGGATGACAACAAAAGCAAAGCAATGCACGTAACCTTTATGAAGTACACCTTGAGAAAAGTTACCGAAAGGAAAAGCGATCATTATGGCACGACATCACGGCATGACAAAAAAGACTGCTAAAAAGAAACAGAAGCGAGTGAAGAAGAAGAGACAGAAACGACGGAAGCGGTAAAGCTGCAACTGATCACCGTTTTCTTACCTTATTTTGAACATCAAAAGCAAACGATATAGAAGATGCTCAGCAGCATCTTTTTGTTTTAAAAAACATCAGAGGTCTACTCAAGGGTGGCATGGAGTTTCCTCATTTCATCTTCGGTTTTTCCGAGCCTATGCATAAGCTCTGACGGTGTCTCAGATGGGCGTTGAGGGAAAAAGTAATTCCGTCAATGAGGGAATGGGCACATACAACCATATGTAAAGGGCGAAAACGAGCATCAGAGCAGAAATTAGGACAAGAATGATGTCTGCCTTCGTTAGTTTAAGCTTGTAAAGGTTTGTGCGTTTTTCGCTTGCCCCCCAGCCCCTTGACTCCATGGCTTCCGCCAGCTCCAAGCTTCTTCGGATGGCGTTAACAATCAGGGGAACAAGAATCGGAATATAGTTTCTCACTCGTTTTAGGATGTTTCCACGCTCTAGCTCCAGCCCCCTAGCTTTCTGTGCATCCATGATGGTCTGGGCTTCGTCAGCTAGCACAGGCACAAAACGGACTGCGGTGGTGAAGGCGAAACAAAATTCGTATGGGATGTGGCTCTGTTGTAGCGCCAAGCCTAGATGGTCAGGAGAAGTTGTTAGAAAGAACACTGAGAATGATGCGATTAGAACAATAAAACGTAGAGTCATGGCTGCCGCACGCTCTAAAATCACGAAAAACTCTACGGGAGTGTCGACTGCTCCACTTATTTGTGGAAAGCTAGGATAAAAGTATCCGAAAATAATGTTTGTTGCAAAGATAAAAATTGCCAAGAAGGCTGCGCCTCTTAGTGAACGCAACCATTGCCGGCTAACTCGCGCCATAAAAACAAAGGGCAGGGGTATGAAAAACAGGACAGCCAGTGCTATCAGATTGTAGAACATGATTGCCATCGCGAACAGTACGCAAACGAATAAAAATTTGACTCTTGGGTCCAGATCATGAATCACAGAAGAGACTTTACGGAATTTGAAGCCCTCAAAGACGCTCATTGTCTTTCCCTCAGGCGGTCTAACAGAATCTTGGTGGCTTCATGAACGTCAATAACATCAGTTGGCAAACCCAAATCAGCTAACTGCAAGAAAATCTGCGTTATCTGAGGAGGCACAATCGAAGCCTGCGCCGCCAACTTCGGGTTCGTCAAAACTTCCCCCGCTATGCCCTCAGCCAAAATTTTTCCCTGACTCATCAATATAACCTGAGGATTGCATTCAGCCACAAACTCTACATCATGAGTGACGACAACCACAGTCTTCTTCTGAGCATTCAGTTGCATAATGAATTGCTGCAGTTTCTCTTTCTGCTGATGATCCTGACCAATGGTTGGCTCGTCCAGAATGATTACTTGAGGGTCCCAAGCGAGGATTGAAGCCAAGGCAACCCGTTTTCTTTCTCCGCCGCTGAGCATGAAAGGCGACGTCTTCCGATACTGGTCTATGTCTAAGAGGTTGAGAGCCCAATCAACCTGCTTTTTTATTACGTCTTCTTCAAAACCGAAGTTTTTGAGGGCAAAGGCAATCTCGTCCTCCACGGTTTCGCTGAAGAGCTGGTGATCAGGGTTCTGAAACACGAAACCAACGTTTCGAGCAAGTTTGGCAACGCTTACATCTCTGGTGTTTACGCCGTCAACCAGAACATCGCCTGTGGTTGGCTTTAGAAGCCCGTTAAAATGCTTTACCAGCGTAGTTTTTCCTGCCCCGTTCTGTCCCATGACAGCCAAGAATTCGCCATCCTCAACAGTGAGGTTTATTCCCTTCAGCGCTTCGAATCCGGTTGTATAGGAGAAATGTAAATCTTTGACTTCAATCACGCGTCAGTGCCTCCCGCAAAAGATTCACTGTCTCCTCTGTGGTCACTGGAACAGTCTTCAGTTGTACTCCGTTTTGTTTAAGGTGCTGATACAGTTTTGTTGCTTTTGGGATGCCAACGCCAATCAAGCGGGCGTCTTCAGACATGAAGATTTCCCGGGGAGTGCCGCTTAAGGCGATTGAGCCCTTATTCATGACAATAACCCTGTTGGCGTATTTTGCGGCTAGGTCCAGCCGATGCTCAACAAGAATGATGGTTATTCCAAGCTTTTTGTTTAATTCGCTTATTACCTCGAATATCTTTTCGGCTCCTACAGGATCAAGAAAGGAGGTTGGCTCATCCAGTATCATGATGTCAGGCTGCATTGCCAGCACAGAAGCGATAGCAACTCGCTGCTGTTGTCCACCTGAAAGCTCATGGGGCGGTCTTTCACTAAGCTCTGATATGCCGGCCATTTGGAGCGCCCAGTCAACCCGTTTTCTCATTTCGTCTCTGGGCATAGCCGCGTTCTCTAGACCGAAGGCAACATCCTTTTCAACTGACAGGGCGAAGAGCTGATTTTCTGGGTTCTGGAAAACAAGACCTACGTGACGGGCGAGCTCAGGGATTTTGTGATCAGCTACGTTGAGACCCGCGACTGTGATTGTTCCTTCCATGGTTCCGTTGTAGAAGTGGGGCACTAGACCATTGAAGCATCGGCAAAGGGTCGTTTTTCCGCAGCCGCTGGGACCAGTTAAGATGACAAAATCTGATTTGTTTATGGTTATGGACACGTCTTTGATGGAGGGTTTTTCCGCGCTCGGATAAGTGTATGTTAGGTCTTTGGTCTCAATTACAGCCAACGTTTGGTTCGCCAACGTATTGCAACTTCTCAAATCATTTAAGAGTAACTACCCAAAAAAGAGTTATTTTAACTTCTGTTTTAACAGTTTTTCGCAGAATCTGAGACAAGCCTCCACATCTCCAGCACCATTCGCTCCAGCAGAAAGCGCATGCCCGCCACCCATACCTCCCATGAAATCGCCTAAAGGCTTTGCCAAATCACGCCCCATATGAACTCGGGTCTCTTCAGAGAATTCGCGGGAAGCTCTGAAGCTGACTTGAATCTTGTTATGTTTTTGTCCAGCAACAACGGCAACGTGCGCACCCAAGGCGAGGAGTGCTCGGCACGCTGAGGCTTGATACGCGCTGACAGAAGAAAGAGCAATCAGCCAGTCACCTATTTTCACGAGATTTACTCTTTCAGCAGCCTTCAGCCGTGCTACGCGCTCCGAATGCTCCATGGGCAACGAAAGAACTGAAAGGGTTTCTTGCGCGTTTACTCCAGCTTCTGCAAGCTCAGCCACAACTTTGAGGGTGTCGGAGGTGGCTATAATAAAATGTCTTGTATCAAAGGCGATTCCAAGAAAGAGGGCTTTCGCCTCGTCTGGAGACAGCTCAAGTTCCGCCTCCTTGAAGAGACGGTAAACGACCTCGCAGGCGGAGGAAGCTGTTTCGTCTGCCACAGAAAGGGTTGCGATTTGCTCGGTTTCGGGATGGCTTGCATGATGATCAATCACAACAAGGGGCTGGTTAGAACTGATTCTGTTGCTCCATTCATCCAGTTGCTGAATAGTGTTTGTGTCCAGTAAAACGATTAGGTCAGCCGTTTCTATGCGAGGCTGGTCCGTAAGCTCTATGGGCAGAGCCTCCATCATTGATTTGGAGAGTCTGCTGGGTCCTGAAGCCGCGGCAATCTCTGTTTCTAGGCTGGGTCTCAGACGGTTTAGTAGCCCTTTGAAGGCGTAGGCGGCGCCTATGGCGTCTGGGTCAGCATTGTGGTGACACAAAAGAACAGCTAATTTGGCGTCAAGCTTGTCGATTAGAGCCACTATTTCTTGGACAGGCAGCTGAGTTCCCTCAAGTATTCTTCAATGTGAGCGAAGGCTCGTTTTGTCGCTTCTTTTGTCAGCGCTTCGACATCAAAGTCTTTCATGAGGGGAGACAGAACAACTGACACATCAACGGTTGCGTTTACGGGTTTTGTTCCTTCAGCATCCACCGACACGTCGAGGGTGACTATTCGGCTGTTGGAAACTTTGGACAGCACATAATCTCTGGCAGCCTGTTCCGCCCTTTCGCACAGTTCCGCAACTTGCTCAATGGTGAGTTCAGGGATGCCTATTTCTTCCAAGCGGTGTTCATCCTAAGGAGAGCCTGATACGGGACGTAGGTCCTGCTGCAGCTTATCCTGTAGGTCCTTAACTTGGGTTCTGAGGCGCTCCTCCTGCTTGACTAGAACATCAACCCTCATCTTCAAGAGCTCTTTACGTTCAGTCAACTCTGCCGCAACCTTGGCTTTCTCTGCCTTAACAAGAAGCGCTCCAATAGACTTGTAAACAACCGCGTCGTCAGCCAGCTTCTCCAACTCGCTAGATGCATTTTCAGTCTCATTCAGTTGCAGCGATAACTGCTGCTTCTGAGCCATAACTCCTTGCAAAGTCTGCTGTAATTGCTGAAGCCTGAGTAAACGTTGCTGAATCTGGGGTGGAAGTTGGGAAATATCTTCGCTCATCTTATACTCCTCAAACCTTTCTCTGAATTCTTCCAGCTTAAATAACTTGGCGTATATTAAGCGTTCTGCACTGCACAAACTCCAGATGATGCTGAAACTATTCCGTGAACTTCTGGAGATTCATTGCCACAACAATCAGCCGCAGATAGGAATTCATTGCTGCCCTTAATGCTGAGGTGTCTTTTGCTCTGAAATCTAAGATTAGAGTTTGATTTTCGGTTTTCATGTCTACTTTGGAGCGGCTGGTAGTTGACGTTTCGGTTTCAGGCTTCAGCGCCTCTAAAACTGCCTTCAACTGTTTTTCAGATGAAAGATTCAGGCGGATAACAGCTTGAGCCTTCATGACGGAGCTTCCCAAATCAGCTTTGAAAAGGTGACTCTAGGTCCTATTTCAACCATTCGTTGAGAACGCATAAATGTGAATTGAAGCCGACGTGAAGCGTCAAAGGAAACGTGCATAGTGGCGCCATGTTTCTGGGATACTTCAGTCAAGGACAGAACAGGCAAACCAAAAAACTGAGACAGACGCCCAGCGATTCTTTCCAGTTCAGCTGAATCTTCAGGCTCTACTGTTATTGCAGATGATTGAGTACGTTTTGCTGTTTCATTGAGGTCTCTTCGAAGCCGAATGCTGTTTATCAGCATCAGCGGAGGAACAAATTCTAGTCCAGTTGAGGATAATCTATAAAAGTTGATTTTTCCGGGTCCTCCATGCCACCGGTCAACCACAACCACCCTGTCTGCCTCAAGCTCGATCGCTTTTTCAGCTACGCCATACAGACTCATTTTCCCGCGGTTAACACGTACAGCATCAGGAATAGAGTTAACTAAATCACGGCAGAATGTCCGTATCCTTCCAGTTGGTCTCCGAGAGGTAGTCAACAATATCATAGTTAATCCACCTCACCGAAGAAGGGTGACCCTTTCCAGTCGCTTTTTCAGGCTTCTGAAGAGGACAAACTCTTCACCTGACGCTTTGCCACAACTCCGAGTTTCGTGACTGGAGTGTAGGCGCCGCCAGCGAAGGTGAGACCACACTTTTTGCAATTCCAGACGCCAACGCTTTCGCGTTTGACAGACTCAGAAGCGCATTGTGGGCACTTGTGAGCTTGCTTGACTTCTTTAAGTATCTTCACGTAACGTTTTCTGACCGTTGCGCCGTAGCGGGCCCCAAGCCCTTGTGTCATAGCAACTTTTTTTGTATTTCTTCCCATCAGCTTTTAACCACCAATTTTCTTAATTCTTCAGTCTTTTCGAGGGCAATTTTGGTGGCTTCCAGTATCTCCTCTTTGGTGAAGTATCCTGAACCGCCGCCCTTCTGTATTGCACAGATGTGCCCGTCCTTGTTGAGAGTCATGGTCAATCTGGCGTCCATAACTTGTTCTTCATCGATTTCAGTGTCCATTATGATCTTGTCACCTATCTTGGCAAAAGTAACTGCTATAGGATAGTCAACAATTGGAAGAGGAGTGTAGCCTGGCTTCTTCACGATTTCGCAGTCTTGCACTTCATACTTGAACATTTTGGTGTTCATCAAAGCTGCTAAGGCTGCAAGAGCTGATGCATCTATTAGGTTTCCATCATGGTTTAGAACGTAAACGTCTACGAAAATCACGAAGACCAGTTTGCCAGATTCGACACAAAGCTTCTCTAAGTCAATAGCTTTTGATTCTCGTATGCCTCTGTCCACAACTCGAGCCAATTCCACCGCGTCTTCTCCGGGTGGTCCAGGCTCAAAATCTGGAGAAGCAAGGGGCACAAGTTCAGCGTTAACTGTGAGAACACCCGTGTCAGGCATGTCTGGAAACGGCGTGCCAGTTGAGATTTTCACGCCCACTATGACTTCGGTTTTGCCTAGGAACACTCGGGCGGAGCCTTCGGCACGTTCGATAACTCCTGGCTCTATTTTGATGTCTCGGTATTCTGTTACTCCTCGTCCGTCCGATCTTTTTCCATTCGCAAGGAGTTCAGTAATTCGTTTTTTCTTGACACGCACAACAATTGGTGAAGTCATTCTTCTTCAACCTCCTCAACAACATACTTTGATTTTAACGCTTCCTTTTGCTGGGCATAAAGCTGTTTGCAACCATCAATAGCCATGTTAATGGCTTTCGCAAACTCGTCAGTTGACAGGTTGCCATCCATCTGTAGCAAGGTTACGGCATTAAGATTGGGCATATAAGCCACAGGCACATCAGCGTCGCCAACCTTATCTTCAGTGTCCATAAGGTCCACCACAATCTTTCCGTCAGCTTTACCAGCCGCACAAGCCACAACCAAGTCCCGCATAGGAATTCCAGCGTCAGCCAAGGCAAGAGCAGCAGTGGTGATGCCCGCGCATCTTGTTCCTCCGTCTGCCTGTAAGATTTCTATATAGACTTGGATTGACGTTTTGGGGAAGTATTCAAGGAAAACCGCGGGTTCTAACGCTTCTCTGATAACTTTGGAGAGTTCAACGTCTCGTCTTGAAGGTGCCGGCGATTTCCGTTCATCAACAGAGAAAGGTGCCATGTGATAGCGGCATTGAATGACGGCGCGGTCCTGCTGCGCTATGTGTCTTGGATGCGCCTCTTTAGGTCCGTAGACGCCAACAAGAACCTTGTTTCTTCCCTGTTCCAGATATGCAGATCCATCCGCGTTTGGAAGCACTCCGACCTCCATTTTCACGGGTCTCAGCTCATCCAATTTTCTTCCATCTATTCTGATGCCTTTTTTATCAATTAATGTTTCAGGTTTTTTATTCGACAGAGTCTCTGTCTCCTTCTTAGTTTTCTTTTTAGTTGCTTTCAATTGATTTCCTTTCCTTTTTAATCATTTCAGTTACGCGATCAGTTAATCCACTCGTATGGGATTCTGCCTCAATTTTGCGAAGAGCCATAACCGCAAGCCGTTCATCCTCAGGAGACCTGCCGCTGATAAGAATCCAACCATTTTGCCCAATGGTCAACTGGCAACCTGTCTCCTTCTTTATCATGCCCACCATGGAGCCCTGTCTGCCGATAACTCTCGGAATCTTAGTGGGAGTAACCTCAAGGAGTTGCCCCCGCATAATCTTCCCTAGACCAGGTTCACGGACAGTCAAAAGTGGGTCACGGGTTCGGTCATAGGCAACCACCTTCGCGATTATCAGGTCGCCCACATCAAAGATGGAGGGCAAGTCTGTTGTTTCGGGCTTGAAGGAACGTTCGACAACATCGGATGCTCTGAGTCTAGCAAGTTGCGGAGCTTTGATGTCTATAACCCAGCCTCCAGGTGTGGTTTCAACAATTTTGCCGATAACCATGTCTCCGGGGGCGGGAACATAGAATGCCTTTAGCGCAACGACGTTGACTCTTTTGCCGTTGTAATCAACAAGCCCAAGGCGGTTTGCGTATATTTTTTCATTTTCTTTGTAGGTACTATCTCCTGGCAGGTAATCGCCTTCGGCAAGAAGGTCTCCAGGAGCAACAAGCTGTTTCTTTTCATAAAAAACTGGCATATTTTCAACACCTCAAATAATTTTAGTTTATTTTACCATTTTTGCTTCAAGATTTCCTTTTGTTATGTTCCCCAACTTGTCCAAGAAAGGCCCATAACTGCCCGCTGACATCTCAACTAGGGCAACCCATGATCCGTCAGCCTGCCATTGATCCTTCTTTAGCGTGCCGAAGCCTTTGACTGCTCCGTAAGCTTTGCTTGCATGCTCTGGGGGTATGCGAACTGCCACTGTGATTTTCTCCATTTTGAGGGGAATAATCGGACGCAATAGCTTTATTATTTCTTTTGCTTGCTCTTCCACGCTTTTAGAGGGTTCAATGGAGAAATGAATCTGCTTCATTGCCTGTTCAATCCGTAATGGAGGATGGGGAAGATTTGTTTTCGGATCAATACATTCACGTGATATGAAAGAAATGATTTGATTCCGTTTATCTTCAACGAGTTGTTTTCTCTGTTCCGTGGTCAACTGCAAGGTGCCTTTCTTGAGGATTACCTCAGCTACTTTGAGGGGGTCTGTGGTTCCGAAAACTTCTTGCAGTTTCTCTTCTGACGCCTTTGTGCCTTTTCCAGCGTCAGTGAAGATTGTTTCGGTGGCAAGAACTTGAGAAACAGAACTGCTTTTTCCGAGCCTGTATGCTAGTGCAGGCTCAGGTTTGGTTAGAATTTCGAAGTGGTCGCTATCATGGGTGATGCGCGCGATGGTGTAGCGGTCGCTCATTAAGTTCCACTGCCCTCAAGCCCTCTCTGGATGTTCTCGATTTCTTCGTCGCTTAGCGCTTGGAGCTTTTTGCTTTCCGAGGGAATAACGGTTATTTTGATTCTTTTTGGTTCTCCTCTAGCTGTAAGGGCTTGAGTTAGACATTTGACTGCAAGTTTTTTGGCTTCCTCTAGGCTGAGGTCCTCTTTGTACTCCTCTTTCAGGATGCCTTCAACTGTTTCACGTCCAATTCCTACAGCCACAGCCTTGTAGCCCCTGTAGGAGCCACTTGGGTCGGTTGAGAAGATTCTGCATCCAGTTTTGTCGACTCCACCAAAAATGATGGACACTCCGAAGGGTCTTACTCCTGCGTGTTGAGTGTAAAGCTGTTTGATGTCTCCGACACGTTTTGTCATGATTTCAACATCTATGGGCTCATCATACATCAGTCGGTTGCTTTGGGCATAGATTCGGGCTTGGTCAATGAGTATTCGAGCGTCAGACCCTAAACCAACAACCGCTGCTCCAAGATGGTCGTCTACAGCGTAGAGTTTCCATGTGAAATTTGTATCTTGAAGTTTTGTTTCAATTTTTTCTTCTGCTCCTAAAACAATTCCCTCAGAGCAGGCGACTCCTATTATTGTTGCCCCACGATTCACTGTTTCTAGGGCGTATTCAACCTGAAATAGGCGACCGTCTGGAGAAAACACGGTAATGGCACGATCATAAGCACCTGGTGCGGCAAATACGGACAAATCATTCACCTCATACATGAACTACGTTTTGTCTCTGTTGTAAGGAAACGGAACTAAAAACCTTTTCGTATCTGTCACGACTTTTGTCTAACAACCGCTACGTACCATTCTAGTACCATCTTTATGAGTGCCCCCAGTAAACAAGAGCACAGCATATTAGCTGCCTAATAGAGGTACATTGTTGAAAACAGTATTTTTTCTGAAAACTCAGGCAATAACACAATGTTTTTTTGAAGTTCAGGCTTAAATATTAAATGCTCTGAACAGATAGAATGTGGTTAGAGAGGGTTTCTATTGAATCAGGATGAGGCGCTTCAGAGGTTACAGAAAACGCGGAGAGAGAACGAGGAAGCGTATTTGAAGGCTAAAGCTTTCATGGATGGCTTTCGGGCAAGAGGGCAGCTGAACCAAAAGGATTCTGAGTTCCTGTTTCTCATGGAGTTTGTGATTAAAGGCTTCAAAAATCATGGAAACGACATCATCACAGCCTTCGAAAATCAGGTCAGATTCACGGAAGCATTCAACAACCTCCAAGCCAAAGTAAACGACCTAGAAAAAGAGATACAGCAACTAAAAATAACGCTAGACAAGATGTACCAAGACCGATAACCAGATTTGAGAACAGTTTTATCTTCTGAATCCCTTCAGATATTCTGTTGGTGAATTCTGATGGATTTCAGGCTAACCGAGCAGCAGCTGAAACTGCAAAATTTTGTGAGATCTTTCTGCGAAAAAGAATTCAATCCTGATGTTGCGTTGGAGCTGGACAGGAAAGAAATGTTTCCGCTGGAACTCTACAGGAAGGCTGCAGAGCAACGGTTTTCTAGTTTGTTTATTCCTGAAAAGTATGGAGGCGGAGGACAGGGATACCTAGCCGCTTGCTTAGCCATGGAGGAGATGTGCCGAGCAGATTCGTCTTTGGGGCTGGCATGCATGATCGGAACCTTCGGAAGCGACTTGATTCTCCATAATGGAACAGAAGAACAAAAATTCAACTATCTTCCATCCCTATGCCGCGGAGACAGCATATCTGCTGCCGCCTTCACGGAACCAAAACGAGGAACAGACATAACAACAGTTGACACCACGGCAATTAGGCATGGAAATGGATGGCTAATAAATGGAACAAAAACTCTCATAACAAACGCGCCTCTGGCAGACTTTATCGTGGTTCTGTGCCAGACAGGAAGCAGAGACAAACCGCGCAAAAGCCAATCTCTCTTTATTGTTGACAAAGGGTCGCCGGGACTGACAGTTACACAATTGTCTGACAAGATGGGAATACGATGTGTAACAACAGGAGAAATCACCTTCAAGGACGTGAAAGTAAACGCCAGCAGCATCGTAGGCGAACAAGATAACGGATTCAGCCATTCTATGGAATTTTTTACAGTAAGCAGAACACTCATTGCGGCTCAGGCAGTGGGAACAGCACAGGGAGCACTCGAAATCGCCCTTAAACACGCCAAGCAACGCGAATCCGCGGGGAAGCCTATAATCAGGTATCAGCAGATAGGCGCCAAACTAGCGCAGGTTGCCTCCGAAATCGAGGCGGCGAGGTTGTTAACTTACAGGGCGGCGTGGACCATTGACCAGAACAGCGCTGATTCGATGTTAACGTCTATGGCGAAGCTGTACGCAGCCGATGTTGCAGTTAGGGCAACGGATTGGGCGATCCAAACTTTGGGCGGCTACGGGTACCTGGGCAAGTACATGGCTGAAAGATTTTACAGGGACGCAAGAGTAACCGAAATCTACGAGGGAACATCAGAAATTCAAAGATTAGCCATCCTAAAACAGTTAACCAGCCTATATTGAAATGAGGCATCCAACAATGTCCAAAATCTACACCACAATAAATCTTAGAAAAAAACAGAAAACAGCATGGATAACGCTGAACAGACCACAAAAAATGAACGCCATAAACGCCATCATGCTTCAGGAACTATCAGAAGCGCTGGACACCATAGAAAGAGACCCTGACGTCAGATGCATCATAATCACGGGCGAAGGCGCAAAAGCCTTCAGCGCAGGAGCCGACATCACAGAATTCCCGCAACTTACACAAGAAACCGCGGCAGAATTCTCCAAAAAAGGACAACATGTCTTCGCCCAAGTGCAAGCCCTGTCTAAGCCAGTAGTAGCGGCAATTAATGGCTACGCCCTAGGCGGCGGACTAGAACTTGCGCTCGCATGTGACTTCAGGCTTACTTCCAGTAATGCGGAGCTGGGATTTCCAGAGATGAAGCTTGGCATAATTCCTGGATGGGGCGGAACACAGAGACTCACATGGACTGCTGGAGCTGCAGCAGCTAAACGGTTGATAATCCTTGGCGACAGGGTGAAAGCTGAGGAGGCACTTGAGTTGGGTCTAGTGGATAAAGTTGTCCCCCAGAACAGGCTGAAAGCAGAAGCAGAGGAACTGGCTCAGAGATTATGTGAATGGGAGCCAGCAGCACTTAGGCAGGCGAAGCGTGCCATAAATTCTGTAACCCAAAACCTGCTGGAGTCTGGATTAAAGAAGGAAACGGAACTTTTTGCTCAATTATTCTCGGAAAAGGAAACAAAAGAGAGGATTGAGTCGTTCTTGGATCAAAGAAACAAAAGAATGCGGAATTAATGGAAGAAACCCTAGTCATTTCAATCCCATTATTTTTAACATGATTAAAATTTTCTTTCCTTTTGATTAATTTAAGTGAAGACATAAATTGTATTGTTTTTCTGGTTTTGTCTCTTTTTTGTTGCAAAAAAAATTTTGCTAAATGCGAAAGAACTTTTTTCAAAAAAACTTAATTCTAAAAAATACTGAATCTCTCACCTGATGCGAGCACACTCGTGGAGAAAAAAGTTGTTTCAAAATAATGTCATAGAAGAAGTGTGGGACAGAACTAGAGGAAAATGCATGATCTGTGGCAAGAACCTCACATGGAAAAACAGGGACAAAAGAGGTTCAAAGGGAGCATGGAAAATAGGTACAATCATCAATCCCTCTTCCAAAGGATATGTTTTGTCCAATTGCGAGATAGATTGTCTAGAATGCTATGAACTAACTAGAGAAAAGCCCACAGTGACAGGTTAAGATAAACAGCCCTCTCTTCTTTTTGTAAAACAAAAAAGGTTTTTAGGATAGCCCTTTTTCCCTGTGTTAACGTAACCTACAGCTTTAACAAGTGTTATTCACTTGCCACAAAAGCGTAGTTATGTCAGATCAGCAGCATGGTTCGGCAGGGATAAATCACGAACAAAGTAGCCATTATCGGAGTGGGGCACAGCAGATTCGGGGACAGGTCAGACGTTAACCTCTCCGAGCTTTCCTTCGAGGCTGTCCACCCATCCCTAGAAAGTTCTGGATTAGCAGCCAGAGAAATACCATACATGGCTGTAGGCACGATGGGCGTCTGGTCCGAGGAGCCATTACCCGCCGTTGTCATAGCAGAATACTGCGGACTAACCGGAGCAGGCTTGGTTCGATGCGAGGCAGCCTGTGCGTCGGGAAGCGCCGCCGTCCTTAACGCCTACTCTGCCATTAGGAGCGGTCAAGTGGACACAGCATTGGTTGTTGGAGTCGAAAAAATGAAGCAAATCGACACCCCGACAATCATGGAGA
>Ga0315542_1001865_pt1 | contig 13111 bp, 14 predicted proteins | sample SalMarSW160120MG_FD_202541 | JGI IMG/M metagenome (GOLD analysis project Ga0315542, IMG submission 202541) | Salt marsh sediment microbial communities from the Plum Island Ecosystem LTER, Massachusetts, United States - Salt Marsh Sediment SW1601-20 ... | reverse complement strand
TCAGGTTCATCATCATGGCCGTTGGTATCGCCATGGCCATCTCATTCCCGGTGAGGACGTTCGAGGGAGTGCTCTACGCCCACGTCAAGTTCTACGTGGTGAACGTGATCGACACGCTGAAGCTGATCCTGAGGACTTTCCTGCTCGTCTATTTTCTCAGCCGCGGATACGGGATAATCACACTCGCGGTCATATCGCTAAGTTCGGAGATACTGCAGCATACGGTGATCGCCGTCTACGTGATCCGGAAGTTTCCCGAGGTAAGGCTGGGCCTCGGGTGCTTCACCAGGGGGATGGTCCGGACCCTGTTCGGTTACAGCATCTACAGCTTCATCTCCAACGTGGCCGACAAGCTCAAGTACCATCTCGACGCCTTCGTGATAACGGGCACTCTCGGCCTCGCGATGGTGACCCATTACAACATAGGGTCTCGCATAGCGAGCTATTACCTGCTGCTGATTACGGCCGCAACCGCCCTCGTGATGCCGATATTCAGCGCCTTCGAGGGGCTCGGGGACTACGACCAGATCAGGGAGAAATTCGTCTTCTTCACGAAGCTGAACGTGATACTTTCGGTCTTCCTGGGCGGCTCGATATTGATCTACGGCAAGGCGTTCATCATGAGGTGGATGGGCGTTGAATATCTCGACGCCTATGACGTTCTGCTCGTGCTGATGATCGGGGCGGTGGTCACGACGATTCAGATAACCTCGAAGAGCCTTCTGTACGGCCTCTCGAAGCACCCGATGTACGCGTTGATGGTGAGCGTAGAAGGTGTAGCCAACCTCGTCTTGAGCCTGATCCTCGTGCGGACTCACGGGATCGTCGGAGTCGCGCTGGGGACTACGATACCGGCGATCATCGTCAACCTCTTCGTCCTGCCGGCATACGCCAACCAGGTGATCGGGATGCCGCTGTGGAAGTACACAAGGACCGTGGCCGCCGTCGTGTTCGTGGGCGGCGCGGTGCTGCTCGTCTGCTGGTTCGCCGTCAGGAACTACATCACGATGAGCTACATGAGGATAGCGCTTCTCGGTGCCGCGACTTCTGTGGCATTTGTCCTGGTGTGCTTGTTTGTACTGCTGAGCAGGGACGAACGCAGGCATTTCAGGATCCCTATCTAGAGATCCCGGCCCCCGGGGAGAGGCTCAGTCCTCACTGAATATCATCTCGTAGATCTCTTCGACGCCCTCGACCATCTTCGCGATCGTGAAGTTCTCCTCGAGACGCCTGAGGGCGCCCGCGCCCATCCGCCTGGCGGCGTCCATGTCGGAGACCAGCTCGTCGAGCGCGGCCGCCATCGCGGGCACGTCGTTCATCGGGACGAGCAGCCCCGTCTCATGGTCGATGACCTGCTCGGGAGTCCCGCCGCCGTCAGTGCCGATTATCGGCTTGGCCATCGCCATCGCCTCCAGTATCACGCGGCCGAACGCCTCCGGTCCGATCGACGCGTGGACGAATATATCCATCGCGTTCAGGAGGGCGGGAACGTCTTTCCTGAAACCGAGCAGTGCGATCCTGTCGTCGAGGCCGTTCTCTGCGATATAACGTCGTATCTCCTCCTCGTACTCCTCGGCGAGCAGGGCGGTCTTGCCGACGATGATCGACCTGACGTTCCCGTGGCTCCGGAGCACCTCGCGCATTGCCTTTACGAATACTATCTGCCCCTTGAAGTAATCGATGTTGCCGACCGTTCCGATGAGGATCTCGTCTTCCCCGACGCCCAGCTCCCCGCGCAGCCTGCGCCGGTCCTGCGGCGACTTGAACTCGTCGAGCATCGAGGTGTCGAGGCCGTTGTATACGCGGCAGGCGTGCCTGGGCTTGAGGTTTTCGCTCAGGACGTTCTGCAGGAAGGCGTCGCTGACGCTGATCGTCGCGTCGAGCAGCCGTGAGAATAACTTCGACTGGCGGCTCGTCGGCGGGCGCGAGCCGCGGTCGTGCGCAATTACCGGGATCCCGCTGAGCCGGCAGGCCAGCATCCACTCGTGGCTGTGTATGTACCCGTTGTTGAGGTGGACCAGGTCGGGCTTTATCTCGCGCAATTTCCTCATGAGGGGGGGCTGCTTGAAGACGACATGCTTGAGGAACTTCGGTATGAACCTTATAGCCTCGGTCGCGTTCTCGACAGGCATGTAGACCGAGGGGTCGAAGTCGTAGATCATCACCTCGGCGACCTTCTCGTAATCGGGGATCATCACGTTCGGCTCGCAGAACATCACGACGGGTTCGTACTTCTCCTTGTCGAGCCCCTGCAGGAGGTAGAGGAGGCTGATGTAGGAGCCGCCGATCGTCCCGTCCTTGTTCGATTCGATGTACAGTATCCTCTTGCGGGCCATCGCGTTCTCCCGGTGGACGGTGCCGTCACTCGACCTTGAGGTAGTACTTGCTCTTTTTGGCCTTCTGGAGAGCCTTGTCCAGGTCAGTGGCATCGAGATTCAGTTCGTCGAAAAGCTCTTTTACTAGGTCCTTCGAGATGACCCTGTCGCGGCCGAGCCGCTCGACCGCTTCCTCGCGCGATATCATGTCGTAACGGATCAGGTTGCTCAGCAGCTCCTCGACCTTGGAGAACCCGACCGTCTCGTTGTAGAGGTAGTTCTTGAATATCGCGATCGTGCAGTCGGCCCGCCATGCGTTCTCGGTGTGGGGGCACCTCTCCCAGCCCAGCTCGCCCGTGATCACAGACATGATCTCGTCCTCGTCCCACTTCATGTAGTAGAACGGCTCGACCTGCACAAGGTCGGGGGGCTGGATGCCCTTGACCACGCGGCGCTGGTAGGGCCTCGACCAGCGGAAGAGGAATTCCCTGGCGTACGAGACCACGGCGCCGGGGCTGAGCACGTAAGTCGGGTTCCCCGCGATCTCCGAGAAGAATCCCATCGCGAGGGACTTCTTCGTTATCGCCCCGTTCGGATCGGGGTTCATGTATTTCTCGGCGAAAGACTGCTCCGGCTCGCCGACGCCGTACAGCATCATCTTTATATCGTTATCCCTGGCCGCCTCCATCAGGGCGACGCGCAGCCCGAGGGTGCAGCCGGCACAGAGCAGGGGTATCATTCCGGGAGTGGGGCGGCGCATCCAGGACTTCATCGTGTGCCCCGCGCTCCTTGCGACCAAGTCGTGCTTCTTTATGACCAGGTCGACGCCGAGTCTCTCGGTCGCAGTCCTCACGTTCTTATGTGTCTGCTCGGGGACGAATCCGTTGTCGACGAAGCAGGCGAGGGTCCTCAGGCCAAGCTTCCTCGCCGCGTACCAGAGGACGTAGGTGCTGTCCCGCCCGCCGCTCAGGGCGACCATGCAGTCGTATTTCCCCGGCCCGTTCCGGTACCTGCCAATGACCTCGAGGAACTTCTCCTCGCCGAGCAGCTCGATATCCTTCGTCTGGCGGCAGTAGTTGCAGACTCCATCGTCGTCGAACCTTATCCCCGGATAGTTCGACGGCAGCACGCAACGCGAGCATCTTTTACGGGCGCCATCCATTAAAACCTCCTCAAAGGTATCCAGCCGGTGATCCCGGCCGGTCATCGATCATATTTTACCGTCGCCTAGAGAGTCCCGGGCCTCCTGCGGCAAGCGGCCGCGTGAGGGCCGGCCGCATCGAACCCGATGTATTATTATACCTTATATTCCTTACGAAAATCATCGTTTTTTCCACCTGACGTCGGCTGTCCCTGTCAGGTACCTGTAGAGCCCCGTGACGGCCGCTGCGTTGAGGGTCAGGAAGACCGATATGAGATTGATCAGCCTGTTTCCGCGCAGGCCCTTTGACCTGAGGGCCGCGATGCCGAGCCCGTAGGCCGCGACCTGAGCCCAGAAGACCACCGCGAAGGCCGTTCCCTCGATCCTCGAGGAAGCCAGCAGCACGGCGAGCATCGCCCAGGGGACTAGCAGCCGGAAGAACTTGTGAGAGACGGCCTGCACGAAGATCCGGTCCTTCCATGGGACGAACAGCCACGGGTTGCGTTCGAAGAGCTGGTAATTGCCTGCCAGGGTCCTCGTCTTGCGCCTGAACTCGGCGCCGATGTCCGCCGACGTGGTGTCGTAGGCGACCGCCCCGGGCTCGAAGATCACCCGGTATCCTCTGCGGAACGCCCCGAGGGGGATCTCGATATCGTCGAGAATCGTATCATCGGGGATCGGCGCGGCCAGCTCCCGCCGGATCGCGTAGATCGCGCCGGTCACTCCGAGCGTCGAGTCTACCCTGCTTTCCGCTTCCCTCAGCGCCTTCTCGTACGCCCAGTACAGCCCGATGCTGCCGCCGGTGGGATCGTCCGGAGCCCTGAAAACGAGCTCGCCGCTTACGCAGCCGACACGCTCGTCCCTGAAGTTGTCGACGAGCTTCCGGACGGCCGCGGGGTCGTACATCTGCCGCGCGTCCGAGAATACGAGGATCTCGCTCCCGGCGCTTTCCATCGCCCGGTTGAGCTGGTGGGGCTTGCCATGGTTCTCCGGGTCCTCTATAAATACGATGTCGTCGCGCTCGCGCAGGATCTCGGCGGTATGATCGGTGGATCCGTCGGAGACTACGCATATCTCGAGCAGGCCTGCCGGGTAATCGAGCTCGTGGCAGTTGGACAGCTTCGCCTCGATGCGGACTTCCTCGTTGAACGCCACGATGATCATCGTTACTGTGGGAAGCGCGTCATCCGGGTCACCGGCAGGCCTTTCGCCGGATCGGACGGAACGGTCCCTGAGCCTGCCGGCCGCGAAGATCAGCAGGGGGTAGAGGAGGTATGTATAGGCGATGAACGCCACCGCTGCCCAGAAAAGTCCGTTGGCCATATAAGGATATCCCCTTGCAGGAGCCGTGCCGCCCGGCGCCCCGGGACGCGGCTTATCAACAGGAAGAGTAAACTTTTCAGAGGGTCCCGTCAAAGAAAGGATTATGGCGTTTTTCCTCGCCGATCGTGGTAGCCGGCCCGTGGCCGGTGTACACTACGGTATCGTCATCGAGAGTGAAGACCTCCCGCCTTATCGAAGAGAGGATAGTATCCATGTCCCCGCCGAAGAAGTCGGTCCTCCCGATCGAGCCCGCGAAGAGCGTGTCTCCGACAAAGACCACCCCGTCAAAGAGCAGGCTTATCCCGCCCTTCGTGTGGCCGGGTGTGTGGAGGACCTTCCCGATCTCCCCGCCGAACTCGATGCTGTCACCCGCCGAGAGCTTCCTCGTCACCGTGACTTTATCGGGGGTGCCAAGGCCCCACGCCGGGGCGTCGGCCACCGAGACGTCGAGCGTGTCGAGGTCGTCGCCGTGCATCGCCACATCGACACTGTATTTGGCTGCCAGCAGGGCCGCCGAGGCCATATGGTCGCTGTGGCCGTGTGTCAGCACTATCAGTACGGGGCTGACGCCTGAGCGTTCTATGTAACCGGTTATTCTTTCCGGGCTGCCGCCCGGATCGATGATTATCGCTTCAGCTCCGCAGCAGGGATCCTCGCAGGAGACTACGTAGCAGTTCGTTTCGAGCGGTCCGACGACAATGGTCTCGATATGCATCGCGGTCCTCTATTCTTCATCGGGGCAGGTCAGGGCCCCGGTGGGGCATACAAGGGCCGCCTGCCCGCAGGGGCGGCATCGCTCGGGGTAGACCCGCAGGGTCATTCCCTCTATGATAAGCGCTTCGCTCGGGCAGACGGCACAGCACGCGCCGCAGACTATACATCTGCCGCGGTCTATCTCGATCTCAGGATGCGTTGATCTCATGTGTAACGCGCTTCTTTTCAGAAACATTACCTCTTGAGCGTCGCGGAGACAAGCCTGAAAAGGAGCCCGAGGCGAGTCGACGCGAGGATGCGAAGCATCTTCAGGGGATCGACGCCAGTGCTGGTCACAAGGCCCGGTGTATCCTTCATCCTGGCGATTATTCTCTCCATCTCGCCGTCCTCCATAGTGTAGAACGAACGGGCGGCCTGCCAGAAAAGCTCGTTTGTCCTGCCAGTCGACCTCTTCCAGGCCTTAGTATAGCGGCCGAGAGAACGGGCCGACACGTCCCCGTCTCCGATAGCCTTTATAATAGCCTCCGCGGCTAGGTCGGCCCCTTCGAGGGCGTTGATTATCCCGCCTCCCGAGAACGGGTTGTTCTGGTTCGCTGCCTCGCCGACGGTGACAAATCCGCCCGTGGTGAGCGAGGGGAGCCCTCTCGCCACGACCGTTCCGCCGACGACCATCCTTCCGCGCGTGGCGCCCGGACAGCGGCTTTCCATGAACCTTTCGAGATAATCGACCGCCCTTAGGCCGCCGGCCATCGCTGGATTGACACCCACCCCCACATTGGCGGCGCCCGGCCCCTTGGGGAAGACCCATCCGTACCCGCCGGGAGCGATCCGCCTTCCGAGATGGAACTCGATCGTGCCCGGGCCGGAATCGATCCCCTCGGCGAGGTACTGTGCACACGACATGATCTCGCTTGGCCTGTACGCGCCCTTCAGGCCGGCCCAGCGTGGCGAGATCGATTCGACTCCGTCCGCTCCGGCTGTCACCAGGGCGCCGGCGGTATACCTGCGGCCGCTGCCGAGGTCGGTGACTTCTACGCCCTTGAACCTGTGGTCGTTTCGCAGGAGCCCCGTCACCTGGTGGGATGTCCTCACCACCGCGCCGGCCTCCGCGGCGAGGTCGGCCAGGCGCCTGTCGAAGAGCTCGCGGTCCACTATGAATCCGGCGCCGCGCCTCAGGGTCTCGAACCGCCTGCCGCCGGGAGAGATGACCGCCAGACCGTTGATGGTCGATGATATGAGGTCGTCGCTCAGTTCGAAAAACCGTTCGACATCCTTGCGCGGGCCGATACCCTCTGCGCACCTCACAGGGAAGCCGATCTTCTTTCTCTTTTCAAGAAGGAGGGTCGAAAGCCCCGCCCGGGCGGTGAGCGCGGCCGTTCTGGAGCCGGCGGGACCGGCCCCTATGACAACGACGTCATAATTCTCGTCCAGCATCAGAAATAATACTGCAGCCCGATGGCGAGGCAGAGCCCCGCATAGTTCACGTCGAAGTTTCCACCATGGATCCTGAACTTGCTCTGGGTCATCTGGAACCGGCCATCCATCGTCGCTCCCCATTTGTTCGAGATGTAGTAGTTTATCCCGAACTGCCCGTACACACCGGGCTCGAAGCTCGTCTCCGAGACCGTTTCACTGGGATTGTCGATGACCGAACCGTCATCACGCCTGAATGTCGTATCGAGTTTCTCGTAAGGGACGACCGCGGAGAATCCGCCGCCTATGTATGGCGCTATCTTCTGTACCTCGGGCTTGATCATGTAGTAGAGGAATCCGAGGTCGAGAGAGAACAGATATGTCGCCAGCGTCCTGTCAGTCATAGCGTATACGGGCGGGTCGGTTATCGTGAACAGATCGCCGCTGCCAGCGGCGCTGAGATAAGCGAAGTTGAGATTAGTGACCAGAAAGTGGTTCGGTGAGATCTGTCTCTGGTACCCGGCCCTCGTGTAAAAAGACGTAGACCATTCTTCCCAGGTCTCCAAGCCGCCGTGAAGGACGGCGAATGTGCTCAGGTGTTCGGTCAGATACTTGTGGTCGGGACCGTCGAGGAACCCTACAAAGAGACTGACGCCGTTCATCGGTATGGCGCCGAAGAACTTCTTCTTCTTGTAGAGAGAAGACTGCGCCGAAACGTCGGCCGCTGTGAATATCACGAGCAGCGCTAAGAGGATCGCTGAGGATTTTCGCATAAATACTCCCATTCTCGGCAGCGGTGGAGTCGTCATTTGCGTCATAATTGCCCAATAAATCTAACTATAGATAGCTCTCAAGTCAAACGTTGTCAGTACGAGCCGTTGGGGACCAGGCACAGGAACCTCATGACGCCGTCTCCCTTATTGACGAACCGGTGCTCGCGGCCGGGAGGCACGAGGATGAACCACCCCTTCTCGAACGGCCTGCGTTTTCCATCGAACTCGAGCTCGCCATTCCCGTCGACTATGTAGACCTCGTGTTCCCAGTCATGGGAGTGCAGGGGGGAATGCCCGCCCGGGGCGACCTCGAAAAGGCGCATCGCGAATCCCGGCGCCCCATCCTCCTTCGAGATGAGCCACCGTATGTTGACCCCCCGGGCCCCTTCAATACTGACTTCTTTCGCGCCGACATCGAGCGCCTTCATCATCTTCAGTCCGGCCATTGCCCTTCTCCTTTCGACCGTTTCCCGAGAAGTGAAGATAACCGATAACGGAGTGAAACTCAACCGGATGAGAGGAGGGCAATATCCACTTGCCCCCGCCGGCCGACAGGGTGCACAATCCCACCGTAATGAAAGAGATAGTATTTGTATGCACAGGCAATACATGCCGCAGCCCTATGGCGGAGGGCCTTCTGCGCGCGTCCCTGCCTCCCGGATGGCGCGACGAGGTCAATGTATCCTCGGCCGGCACGCACGCGTGGAACGGCCAGCCGGCTGCCTCGCTTTCGGTCACGGTGATGAGGGAGAAGGGGATAGATATCTCAGGCCACAAGGCCAGGATCGTCACCCCCGACATAATAAACCTGGCTTCCCTTGTCGTGGCGCTGACCCCGCAGCACATGGCGCACATGAAAGCGGACGTTCCAGGGGCCGGAGGGTGGATGATAGTCCTCGGAGAACTCGACAGGGACCGCACCAGGGTCGACGTCGAGGATCCCATCGGTGGCAGCATAGAGGATTACAGGGCCACCCGTGATGATATCGCCCATCTCAACGGGTTACTGCTCAAATATATCGCCGGGAGATTCGATCTTCCCGCGGAAGATTGACACGGATCCTGCCGGGCGGCCATTGGACATATATATCCTGTTGCGGCGCATGGTGATACGCTTCAGTGCCCTCTGTTTTTCCGGTATTCTGGAAATTACTGCGAAAAATGGATTTTTTGGTTGCCTGGCGGGAGTATCTGCCCTTATAATACGCAGGGGTGCGGACGGGGATCTAGGAGGCGGGAAACGGTCCCCCCGCGGCCGGCAGTCCCTATTAACAGTTCCAGAAGGAGTATAGAGATGGGAATTCCGAAGTCCGAAAAGATCTGGATGGACGGCAAGTTCGTAGACTGGGACGACGCGAAGATGCACGTGTGCTCACATGTCATACATTACGGCACATGCGTATTCGAGGGCATCCGGTGCTACAAGACGAGCAAGGGTCCTGCGGTCTTCAGGCTCGAACCTCATATCAAGAGACTCTATAACTCCGCAAAGATGTACCGGATGGAGCCGGAGATGCCGATCGGGGACTGCATGCAGGCATGCTTCGAGACGATAAGGGTCAACAAGATGGAGGAATGCTACATCAGGCCCGTCGTCTACAGGGGCTACGACTCCCTCGGCGTGAACCCTTTCCCGAATCCGATAAACATGTTCATCGTCGTATGGCAGTGGGGCAAGTATCTCGGCCCCGAGGCTCTCGAGCAGGGCGTCGACGTGATGGTCTCGAGCTGGGACAGGATTGCGCCGAACACCCTTCCCGCCCTGGCCAAGAGCGGAGCCAACTACATGAACTCGCAGCTGATAAAGATGGAAGCGATAGTGAACGGCTACGTCGAGGGAATAGCCCTCGATGCAAGCGGTTACGTGAGCGAGGGAAGCGGCGAGAACATATTTCTCGTCCAGGACGGGATCATCTATACGCCCCCTCTGGGAGCCAGCGTGCTCCCGGGCATAACTCGCAACACGGTGATCGAACTGGCAAAGGATCTCGGTTACGAGGTAGTCGAGAAGCTGGTCCCGCGCGAGATGCTTTATATCGCCGACGAGGTCTTCTTCACGGGGACCGCGGCCGAGATATCACCGATAAGGAGCATCGACAAGATCCAGGTCGGAGAGGGCAGGCGCGGGCCGGTCACGAAGGAGCTCCAGGAGCTGTTCTTCAAGATGCTCGACGCCAAGGTCGACAAGTATATGCATTGGCTCGACTTTGTATGACCGGTGCAGTATCATCGTCCATGGCGCGTACAGGCAGATCCGCTTCCTCTTCTTGAAAGGACGCTGTCTTGAGGATCGCTATCGGTTCCGATCATCGAGGCTTCTCCCTGAAGGAACGTATCAAGGATCTGCTGGCCGGCGAAGGTCACGAGATAGTCGACGCAGGGACCTACAGCGAAGATCCAGCCGATTACCCCGATTACGCGATACCCGTCGCTGAGATGACCGTCCGGGGAGAGGTCGATCGCGGCATCGTCATATGTGGCTCGGGCATAGGCGTCTCGATCGCGGCCAACAAGGTCGATGGAGCCAGGGCCGCCATGGTCCGAACGGTCGATGATGCCCGCCTTACGAGGCTTCACAACGATTCGAACGTGCTCGCTCTCTCGGAGGCCAGCGGTAGCTATGATCGGCTCGACGAGATGATAGATGTCTGGCTCGAGACCGGGTTCGAAGGAGGGCGCCACAAGAGGCGCCTGGACAAGATCACTGAGTACGAAAAAAAGAGATAGGACTGGGCGCCCGCCCGGGAGAGGGGCTTTGAGATGCTTTACGATGAGAACCTGTTTCCATATCTCGCTGAGACCGACCCCGAGATCATGGAGGCTATGAGAGGAGAGCTGGCAAGGCAGCAGGGGCAGCTCGAGCTGATCGCCAGCGAGAACTTCGCCAGCAGGGCAGTTCTGGCCGCACTGAGCAACCCGATGCAGAACAAGTACGCTGAGGGGTACCCGCGCAGGCGCTACTACCGCGGCTGCAAGTTCGTCGACCAGGCCGAGGACCTCGCGCGCGACCGCGCGCTGAAGCTCTTTGGCGCCGAGTACGCGAATGTCCAGCCCCACTCGGGTACCCAGGCCAATATCTCCGCCTACCTGACGCTGATCAAGCCGGGCGATACGATGATGGGCCTGAGCCTCTCGCACGGCGGGCATCTCTCGCACGGCCATCCGGTCAACTTCTCGGGGATGTTCTACAACGTCGTCCCCTACGAGGTGGATCCGGAGACAAAGGTCCTCAACTACGATAAGATCGAGGAGCAGGCGAAAAAGGTCAGGCCGAAACTCTTCGTCGCGGGCGCGAGCGCCTACCCGAGATTCTGGGACTGGGAGCGGCTGCGCGCGATCTGTGACAGCGTCGGCTCTCTTCTGATGGTCGATATGGCCCACATCGCCGGGCTCATCGCGGCCGGGGTCCATCCGAACCCCGTCCCGTTCGCGGACGTCGTCACGTCGACCACTCACAAGACGCTGCGCGGGCCGCGGGGTGGGCTGATCCTCTGCCGCGAGCAGTATGCGAAAGACGTAGACAAGTTCAATTTCCCGGGCACCCAGGGCGGCCCGTTCATGCACTGCATCGCCGCCAAGGCGGTGTGCTTCAAGGAAGCGATGTCGGACGGGTTCAGGGAATACCAGCGGCAGACCGTGGCCAACGCCAGCAGGCTCGCTGGAGTCATGATGGAGAAAGGGTTCGACGTGGTGAGCGGAGGCACCGACAACCATCTATTCCTCATCGACCTGACATCAAAGGGCCTGACCGGTAAGGAAGCGGCCAAGGCGCTGGACAAGGCCGGCATCACGGTCAACAAGAACACTGTGCCGTTCGACCAGCAGAGCCCGTTCGTTACTTCCGGGATAAGGGTCGGAACGCCCGCGCTGACGACGCGAGGCATGAAAGAGCCCGAGATGGACGAGATAGGCGGGATGATGGCCGAAGTCCTGGGAGACATCGAGAACGAGGCCGTGATAGGATCTGTCAGCGCAAAGGTGGCGGACCTCGTCAAGAGGTTCCCGCTTTATGAATAGGAGAGGCGCATTCCAGGCCGCGGAAACGAAAGGACGCTCAAGGTGAAGCGACCGACCTGGGACGAATACTTCATGAAGATCACGCATCTCGTGGCGGAGCGGTCGACCTGCCTGCGCCGCAAGGTCGGCGCGACGATAGTGAAGGACAAGCGGATAGTGTCGACCGGGTATAACGGGGCGCCGAAAGGCCTTAGCCACTGCCTCGAGGTCGGTTGTCTGCGCGAGGAGATGGGAGTGCCCTCGGGCGAGCGCCACGAGCTGTGCCGCGGCGCCCACGCAGAGCAGAACGCGATCATCCAGGCCGCCGGAAGCGGGACGAGCATGGAGGGCGCGACGATGTACTGCACCGATTCGCCCTGCTCGACCTGCACGAAGATGATCATAAACGCCGGGATAAAGCGGCTCGTGCTGGGAAAGAAATATCCTGACGAGCTTGGCGAAAAGCTAACACGCGAAGCGGGCATAGAGACTGTCTATCTCGCTCTCGAAACGGTGCCCGACAGCTGATAAGGGGACCGGAGGCTGAACATGGAGGCGGAAAATGCGCTGCCCCTCCTGCGGACATGAAGAGGACAAGGTCGTCGACAGCAGGTCGACGAAGGAGAACTCGGCGGTGCGAAGGCGCCGTGAATGTCTTTCCTGCGGACACAGGTTCACCACCTACGAATACGTCGAGCACAGGCCTTTCATGGTCGTCAAGAAGGACGGCCGAAGGGAACACTATTCGCGCGAGAAGATACTCAATGGGCTCCTCAGAGCGTGCGAGAAACGTCCCGTATCGATGGAGACTCTCGAGAGGCTCGTCGACGAGGTAGAAAAGGACGTCTCCGCGAACATCCGCGATGAGGTGCCGACAGCCGAGATCGGCAATGAGGTGATGAAACGCCTCGCGAAGCTTGACCAGGTCGCTTACGTCAGGTTCGCCTCGGTATACCGGGACTTCAAGGACGTCCAGCAGTTTCTCAGCGAGCTCCGCGGGCTGCTCGAGAGCAGCGAATAGACGCCGGGACTTCGGGGTACGATTGTCTCTTCCCCGTTAGAAGCAAATCGTGTAGATTATCTCTTAGCGCGTCCGACCCCCCGATCCAACCTGGAGGTTAGAAGGCCATGACTGGAAAATTAGCCCGTTCCTTCGCCTGTATACTGGTCCTCTCCATACTGGTCCTCCCCGTTCTTTCCGGCCTGGCATCGCCGGCCATGTCGCAGGATCGGGAAAAGGTGACCCTCCGTTTCACCCCCGAGGAGGGAAGAGTCTTCAAATACAAGGGGGATTCCCGGAACAAGGTGTTCTACGGCCCCTACAGCTTCGAGACGGTCACAGGGCAGGAGATCGAGATGTCACTGCTCGAACCCCTTGAGAACGGCAACTTCAGAATGTCAGTCACCTTCACGAAATCCTCGACCAAGATGATGAG
>Ga0315542_1001864_pt1 | contig 13115 bp, 10 predicted proteins | sample SalMarSW160120MG_FD_202541 | JGI IMG/M metagenome (GOLD analysis project Ga0315542, IMG submission 202541) | Salt marsh sediment microbial communities from the Plum Island Ecosystem LTER, Massachusetts, United States - Salt Marsh Sediment SW1601-20 ... | reverse complement strand
GACCACCGTCGTCTTGGTGCTGTTCCTCATCGGTTGGCCGCGGCTCAAGAGCACGTCCATCCACTATGAGCTGATCGGACTGCGGGCCCAGGTCCAGGAGCTGGAGCGCCGGGAGCGTGGCCTCCGCCTGGAGCTGGAGCGGCGGCGCAGCCCGGTGCGCCTGCGCCAGGAGGGACGCCGGATCGGACTCGCCCCTCCCACCGCGGACTCCGTGGCCGCTCCGGACGGTGCGCCGTGAACCGAAAGCGGCTGATGGTGCTGACCGGCTGCCTCCTGCTGGCAGGCGCCGGAGTCATGGTGCGTTCTCTCGAGGTGATGGTGCTCCAACACGAGCTGTGGTCGGAGCGTGCGCGTCGTCAGCAGCAGCAGTTCCTGAAAGTGCCCGGCCCGCGCGGTGACATCCTCAGCGCGGACGGCTACGTGTTGGCCACCTCCTCGGATCGGCTCGCGGCCCAGCTCGACACCCACCTCCTGTCCTACCCGGCCCTCTTCGCGAGGGCGGCGGCGCCGTTGGTGGGCGTGCCGGTGGAGCGGCTCGCGCATCGCCTCGAACACGGACCACGGAACCAGTGGCTCGCCCAACGTATGGACCGGGAGAGCGCCGAGGCCCTGCGCGCGCTGGCCCCGGACGCGGTCGTCCTGGTGCCGGACTCGGAGCGGGTGTATCCCCTCGGCTCCCTGGCCGCGCCGGTGCTGGGCTTCGTCGGCCGGGAGGAGCTGCGCACGGTGGGCCGCGCCGGGTTCGAGCACCACTACGACGCCCTCCTCGCCGGCGAGCCGGAGACCTACCTGACCATCAACGACGCGGTGCAGCGGCGGCTGCGCCTGGAACGGCTCTCCTCGGGTCACGCCGGCTACGACCTCGAGCTCACCCTGCATGCGCGCATCCAGGCGGCGTGCGAGGCGGAGCTGGCCGCTGCGGTGGCCAAGCAGCGGGCCCGCGCCGCGTCCGCCGTGGTGCTGGAGGTAGACACCGGGGCGGTGCTGGCGGTCGGTTCCCTGCCGTCTTTCGATCCGTCGGACCCGGGGGCCGTTCCGCCGGATCACTGGCGCTTGCGGGCGGTCCAGGACGCCTACGAGCCGGGATCGCTGGTCAAGCCCATGGTGGCGGCGGCGGCACTGGCCGACGGCGTGGTGCACGCGGGTGACCGGTTCGACTGTCGCCACCACGGGATCGAGGTGGCCGGCCACTGGTTCCGGGACCACGCCAAGCCCGGCATGTACAGCCTGGATGAGATCGTGGCGGAGTCGGCCAACGCGGGCATCATCGAGGTCGCCGACCGTCTCGAACCGCGGCAGCTGTGGCGCGCCTTGGACGTCTTCGGTTTCGGACGGCGCACCGGCGTCGGTTTCCCGGCCGAAGGGACGGGCATCCTGCCCCCACCCGCCACCTGGTCGCGGCTCAGCGCCGCCTCCCTCGCCCTCGGTCAGGAGGTCACCGCCACCCCGCTCCAGGTGGCCGTGGCCTACGCCGCCATCGCCAATGGAGGCTGGTTGCTGCGCCCCCGCCTGGTGCAGCGGGTGAGCGCCGACGGACACAGCGTCGACGGCGACGAGCACTGGCAGAGTCGGGTGCTCGATGAGCGCCTTGCAGCGAGAGTGACGGCGATGCTGGAGGGCGTGGTCACCGTGGGCACGGGCCGCGAGGCCCAGGTGGCCGGCTACCGGGTGGCGGGGAAGACGGGCACCGCGCAGCGGGCCGTGGACGGCGCCTTCGACGATGTCCACCACGTGGCGTGGTTTGCCGGCTTCCTGCCGGTGCCCCATCCGCGGGTGGTGGTGGTGGTGGCCGTGGTGGAGCCCACCGCCGACTTCTGGGGGTCGACGGTGGCGGCGCCGGTGTTCGCCCGCATCGCCGAGGCGGTCGCGACCCAGCTCGGCCTGCCCCCGGACGGGGTCGACGGCCGGCGGTCCGGAGCGGATGCGACATGAGGCTGCAGGATCTCCTCGCTCGGCTACCGGAGGCCCGACTCACCGGTGATCCGGATCGGCTGGTGGACGGCATCAGTCACGACTCCCGGGCGATCCGTCCCGGCGTCGTCTTCGCGGCCCTGCCGGGCCTCCGTGCCCATGGCCTCGACTTTCTCGACGAGGCCCTCGGCAATGGCGCCGCGGCGGTGCTCTCCGATCGCACCCCGCCGCCGTCGGTGACCGTGCCCTGGATCGTGACGGCACGCGCCCGCGCGGCCACCGCCCTGGCGGCATGGGCCATCGCGGGGGATCCTCAGAACGAGCTGCTGCTGGTGGGTGTCACCGGCACCAACGGCAAGAGCACCACGGCCCACCTGCTGAGCATGGCCCTGGCTGCCGGAGGCCGGCCAACCGCCTTTCTGGGCACCCTCGGCTACCGGCTTCCGGACGGCGAGCTGGTGGCGGCGCAGCGAACCACTCCTGAAGCGACCGAGCTCGCCCCCCTGCTGCGGCGCACGGTGGAGCGCGGCGGCCGCGCGGTGGCCATGGAGGTCTCCTCCCACGCCCTGGCTCTCGACCGCCTGGCCGGCCTGCGCTTCCAAGTGGCGGTGTGGACCAACCTGAGCCGGGACCACCTGGACTTTCACCACGACATGGAGGGCTACTTCGACACCAAGCGACGCCTCTTCGACGAGCTCTTGGCCGAGGATGGGCGCCGGGTGCTGGCCGTGGACGACCGCTGGGGAGCGCGCCTGCTCGATGCTCCCCGGGAGAGCGACGTCACCTGGGGTCTGCGGCGCGGCACGGTCTGCGCCCGCTCGCCGAGCTCGAGCCTCCAGGGAACGGACTTCGAGCTCTGCCTGCCCACGGGCCAGCTGCCGGTCCGCCTGCGCCTGATCGGCGTGCACAACCTGCGCAACGCCCTCGCCGCCGCCGCCGGAGCGTGGGCGGCGGGCGTGGAGCCGGAGGCGATCGTGGCCGGCCTGGAGGAGGCGCGACCCCTGCCGGGTCGGCTCGAGCCTGCGGCCACCGCGCTGCCCTTTCCCGTGCTGGTGGACTACGCCCACACCCCGGGCGGTCTGCGCACCGTGCTGCAGGCGCTGCGCAAGCTCACCGACCGGCGCCTCATCGTGGTGTTCGGCGCCGGGGGCGACCGCGATCGGGGCAAACGTGGTCCCATGGGGTTCGCGGTGGGGGAGCTGGCCGACGTCGCCATCGTCACCTCCGACAACCCGCGATCAGAGGACCCCGCGGCGATTGCCCGGGCGGTGGCGAAGGGTGTGCGAGTGGCGGGCGGCGAACCGGAGCTGATCCTGGACCGGTGGGAGGCCATCGCCAGGGCCCTGGAGCTGGCCGATGCCAGCAGCCTCGTCCTGGTGGCCGGCAAGGGCCACGAGGAGACCCAGACCATCGGTGGGCGGTGCGTCCCCTTCTCGGACCGCGAGGTGATCGCCGAGCTGGCGAGGAGGATCCCGTGCGCATGACGGCGGCAGAGGTGGCGCGCGCGGTCGGAGGCCGCCTGGAGGGCGCCGCCGAGGTGGTGCTGCGCGGCGCCGAGGTGGACTCCCGCCGTCTCGAGCCGGGGGACCTCTTCGTGGCGCTCGCCGGTGCGCGCCGCGACGGGCACGAGTTCGTGGCGGCGGCCCTGGCCGTCGCCGGCGCCGCCCTGGTCAGGGGCGACGCGACCCTGGACCCGCCTCCTCCCGGCCGCGCCCTCATCCGGGTCCAGGATCCGCTCACCGCCCACTGGCACCTGGCCGGGATCGAACGCAGGCGACGGCCGTGGCGGGTGGCGGCGGTGACCGGCTCGGTGGCCAAGACCACGGTCAAGGAGTTCCTGGCTCACGTGACGGCGACCCGGCTCCGGGTCGGGTCCACCTCCGGGAACCGCAACAGCACCCTCGGCCTGCCATCGGAGCTCCTGTCGCAGCCTGAGGGCGTGGAGCTGTTCGTAGCCGAGGCCGGAATGAGCCGCTCCGGTGAGCTGGACAGCCTGGGGGCGATTCTGGCCCCCCTGGCCGTCCTCGTGTACACGATCATCGCGCCCGCCCACACGGCGTTCTTCGCGAGCATGGACGCGGTGGTGGCGGCCAAGGCGGAGCTGCTGCACCACCTGGGCGACGACGGCACGCTGGTGGTCAACGCGGCCGATCCCCTCCAGGCGGGGTTCCCGGATCGGGTGCGAGCGAGGGTGCTCCCCTACGGAGCTCCGTCGAGCCCAGCCCATCTGGAGGCGGTGGACGACCGGGGGTTGCTCGGGACCCGCTTCGAGCTCGTGCTGCCCGAAGGCCGGGCCGAGGTGGAGCTCTCCCTGCCCGGTCGTCACCAGGCGGACAACGTGCTGGCGGCGGCCGCAGGGGCCGCAGCACTGGGGCTCACGACAGAGGAGATCGCCGGCGCGGCCGCCACGCTCGAGGCGGCACCGCGCCGGGGACGGCTGGTGCGCCTGCGAAGCGACATCACCCTGGTGGACGACACCTACAACGCGTCACCTCTCGCGGTGCGGCGACTGCTCCACCTCCTGGCGCGGGCTCCCGGCCGGCGGGTCGCGGTGCTGGGGGAGATGTACGAGCTCGGGGAGCTCGCCGCCGAGGCTCACCGCGCCGCCGGCACGGCGGCAGCGGGGGCCTGCGACCTGCTCGTGGTGGTGGGTGGGGTCAACGCCCGGGAGCTCGCGGGGGCGGCACGAGCGGCCGGGCTCGACGCGGTGGAGGTGGTCGCCGATGCCGGGGCGGCCAGCGAGCGCCTCGGGCGGCTGCTCGAGCCGGGGGACGTGGTACTGGTGAAGGGCTCCCGGGGGGTCGGTCTCGACCGTACCGTGGATGACCTGGTCGGGTCGGAGGCCGCCTGATGTTGTACTGGCTGCTGTACCCCCTCAGGGCCCACTGGATCGGCTTCAACGTCTTCCGCTACATCACGTTCCGCACGGGTCTCGCGATCGCCACGGCGTTCTTCGTCAGCCTGGTGGTGGGTCCGTGGCTGATCCGGCGCCTGCACGCGCTGCAGATCCGGCAGTCCATCCGCGAGGAGGGACCGGAGCACCACCAGGCCAAGGCCGGGACACCCACCATGGGGGGCCTGCTCATCGTGGGCAGCTTCACCCTGGCCACCCTCCTGTGGGCAGACCTGCGCAACGCCTACGTGTGGACCGTGCTGGCGGTGACCCTGGGCTTTGCGGGGGTGGGGTTCGCCGACGACTTCCTCAAGGTCCGCGCCCGCCGCAACCTGGGCCTGACCACCGGCCAGAAGCTCATCCTGCAGGCTGTCGTGGGCCTGGCCGGCGGGGTGGCGGCGAGGGCGGTGGCGGCGCCGGCCCCCCACGCCGGCGCCCTGGCCCTGCCGTTCCTCAAGGACGTCCTGGTCCCCCTCGGGATCGCCTACCTGCCCTTCGTGATGCTCGTCCTGCTCGGTGCCTCCAATGCCGTCAACCTGACGGACGGCTTGGACGGTCTTGCCGTGGGCGCCATGGCCATCGTGGCCGGCACCTACACCGTCTTCGTGTACATCGCGGGTCACGTCCGCATCGCCGAGTACCTCCGCGTGGTGGCGGTCTCCGACTCCGGAGAGGTGGCCGTCTTCACCGGTGCGGTGGCGGGGGCCGCACTCGGCTTCCTGTGGTTCAACTGCCACCCGGCGCAGGTGTTCATGGGCGATGTCGGGTCCCTGGCCTTGGGGGGCGGGATCGGTATCGTGGCGGTGGTCGCCAAGCAGGAGCTGCTGCTGGTGCTGGTGGGCGGCCTGTTCGTGATCGAGGCCATGTCGGTGCTGATCCAGGTCGCCTCCTACCGGCTGCGCCGCAAACGCGTGTTCCGGATGGCGCCGCTGCACCACCACTTCGAGCTCCTGGGCTGGGGGGAGACGCAGGTCGTCGTCCGTTTCTGGATCATCTCCGTGGTGTTCGCCCTGGCAGGGCTCGCCACGCTGAAGCTGAGGTGACGGTGGAGAGGATCGAGGCTGCACGCGTGCTGGTGGTGGGCCTGGCCCGGTCGGGCGTGGCGGCGGCCACGCTTGCCGCCCACGACGGCGCCGAGGTCTGGGTCACCGACCGGCGGCTCGCCGCCGAGCTGCGGCCTCAGCTCGAGCGCCTCCCGCCCGGGGTGCGTTCCTTCCTCGGCGACCACCCCGCCGCCTGCCTGGAAGGCGTCGATCTCGTGGTGTCATCCCCCGGGGTGGCGGCGGACGCGCCCATCCTGACGGCTGCCCGAGAACGCGGCATCTCCGTTCTCGCCGAGGTGGAGTACGCCTGGCTGCACGAGCCGTCGCGCCCCCTGGTGGCGGTGACCGGCTCCAACGGCAAGAGCACGGTCACGGTCCTCATCGCGGAGATGCTCTCGGCCAGTGGGATGGCGGCCGTACCGGGCGGTAATCTGGGGGCTCCGGCCTCGGAGTTGGTCCTGCGGTCGGGTTGGGAGTGGTGGGTGCTGGAGGTGTCGAGCTTCCAGGCCGAGCTCCTGACCTCGATGCGGCCGACGGTGGGCGTGTTCCTCAACCTCAGCCAGGATCACCTCGAGCGCCACCCCGACATGGCCACCTACCTGGCCGCCAAGCAGCGGCTGTTCGCCTTCCAGAGCCCGGGCGACGCGGCCGTCCTCAACGGCGACGACGAGGCGGTGGCTGGCACGCCGACCCGCGCGCGCCGTTTCCTCTTCTCCCTGCACCGCCCCGTGGATGCCTGGCTGGCGGGGGATCGCCTGATGATGGGGGAGAAGGAGCTCCTCTCCCTTGACCGCGTGGGCCTGATGGGCATCCACAACGTGGCCAACGCGCTGGCCGCCGCATTGGCGGCCGAGGAGGCAGGCGCCGCCCGCCCCACCATCGCCCGCGTCCTGGAGAGCTTTGAAGGGCTCGAGCACCGCCACCGCATCGTGCACTCCTCAGGGGGCGTGCGCTGGGTGGACGACTCCAAGGCCACCAATGTGGGCGCCACCCTGGCCGCCCTGAGGGGCTACCCGGAGCGCTCCGTGCACCTGATCCTGGGAGGGCTGGGCAAGGGCCAGGACTTCGCCATCCTGCGAGAGGAGGTGCACCGGGCGGCGGCCGCGGTGTACCTGATCGGCAGTGATGCGGCGACCATCGCGGCGGCCCTGGAGGAGGCGGCGCCCGTCGTGCTCTGCGGTACCCTCGAGGTGGCGGTCCAACGTGCCCGGACGGCGGCCGCCACAGGCCAGTGGGTGCTGCTGGCGCCCGCCTGCGCCTCCTTCGATCAGTTCTCCGACTACGCTCAGCGCGGGGATCGCTTCACCGCCCTCGCCCGCTGCGAGGTGGCGCCATGCCCATAAGGCAGCGCTACGACCGACTGCTCCTGGCGGCGACGGTGCTCCTGCTCGCCGTCGGCCTGGCCATCCTGGCCTCTGCGTCGTGGGTACTGGCGAGCGAGCGCTACGGTCGGTCCGGATCCTACTTCTTCACCTGGCAGACCGCCACGGCCATCCTCGGTGTGGGCCTGATGGTGGTGGCCATGCACCTGCGCAGCGATCTCCTGGTGGACCGGAGGGTCGCCCTCGCCGGGCTCGGGGCGAGCTGGGCGGCCATGGCGGCGGCCTTCCTGATGCCGGAGGTCGCCAACACCCATCGCTGGCTGAGCCTGGGCGGGGTTTCGGTGCAGCCGTCGGTCCTCGCCCGACTGGCCATGATCGCCTGCGCCGCCATCGCCCTCGAGGAGGCTCGGCGCGAGGGGTGGCCGATGAGACGCCTCGCGATCTCCGGCGCCGTCGCGGCCGCGACCGCCGCCCTCATCCTGGCGGCCCCGGACCTGGGCTCGGCAGCCCTCCTCCTGGTGGTGCTGGCGGGCATGGCCTTCGTCGCCGGGGTGCCGTTGCGCACGCTGGTGGGCCCGGCGGCGGCGGTCATCGTGGCGGCGGCGGTGGGGATCTCCTCCTCGCCCTATCGGCTGGAGAGGGTCCGCGCCTTCCTGGAACCCTCTTCCGGGAGCGCCGCGGCGTGGCAGAGCTACCAGAGCCTGGTGGCCCTGGGCAGCGGCGGGGTCCTGGGCCGCGGCTACGGCGCCGGCATGCAGAAGCTCTTCTTCCTGCCCGAGCCCCACACCGACTTCGTGTTCTCCATCACCGGGGAGGAGCTCGGTCTGGCCGGCGTGACGGTCCTGGTGGCCCTGGCCGGGGTGATCGTGTGGCGGGGGCTGGTGATCGCCGCCCGGGTGGCGGAGCCGCGGCGCGCGCTCCTCGCGTTCGGCGTCACCTTCGCGTTCGCCGTGCAGTCCCTCCTCCACATGCTGGTGTGTCTCCGTCTGCTGCCCCCCAAAGGCATCCCGCTGCCCCTCGTCAGCTACGGCAAGACCGACATGGTGGTGACGTTGGTCTCCGTCGGTCTCCTGCTGAACCTGTCGCGGGAGGTGGGACGATGACGGCCCAGGTCGTGGTGGCCGGGGGCGGGACCGGGGGGCACATCTTCCCCGGTCTGGCGGTGGTGAGCGAGCTGCAGGCCATGGGCGCCCGGGTCCAGTGGCTGGGCGCGAGGCGGGGACTGGAGGCCGAGCTGGTGGGGCAGCGCGGCGTGCCGCTCACGCTCGTGGACGTGGAGGGCATCAGCGGCCGCTCGCCGGCTGCGGTGCTGCGGGCCACAGTGCTCCTGCCGCGGGCGATCTGGGAGGCCACGCGGCTGCTGGCACGCATCCAGCCGACGGCGGTGCTCGGCGTGGGGGGGTACGCCTCCATGGCGGGGTTGACGGCGGCCGGCCTCCTGGGGGTCCCGTTCGTGCTCCAGGAGCAGAACTCCTCCCCCGGACTCACCAACCGTTTCGTGGCCCCCTGGGCGGCCCTGGTGTGCTGCGGCTTCGCCGACGCGGTGCAGGCCTTCCCGTCGATGCCGGCGGAGTGGACCGGCAACCCGGTCCGGGAGTCGTTCTTCGCCGTTCCCGAGTTCGCGCCCCACGACCCGCCGCGGCTCCTGATTCTGGGCGGGAGTCAGGGCTCGTTGTTCCTCAACCGCACCCTGCCGCGGGCGTTGGCGGTGCTCGCCGACGCCGGCATCCGGCCGGTGGTCCGCCACCAGGCCGGGGTGCGCTGGGCGGACGTCGTCCGGACCACCTATCAGGACATGGCGTTCGAAGCGTCGGTGGTGGCGTTCCTGGCCGAGCCCTGGAGCGCCTTCGCCGAGGCGGACCTGGTGGTGGCGCGCTCCGGCGCCCTCACCGTGTCGGAGCTCGCGGCCTCGGGGCGGGGCTCGTTGCTGGTGCCCTTCGCGGCGGCCGCCGGCGATCACCAGCTCCTCAACGCCCGCTCCCTGGAGCGGGCCGGAGGCGCCGAGGTCCTGACCGAGAGCGAGGCGTCTCCGGAGCGGGTGGCGGCGGTCCTGCAGGGCCTGCTCGACGATCCCGACCGATTGGCACAGATGGGTGCGAGCGCGCGGCGCATGGCGCTCCCCGACGCGGCCCGCAGGATCGCCGCCCGCGTGCTGGCGGTGGGGAGCGGTACATGAGCCGCCACCTTCATCTCATGGGCGTGGGCGGCGTGGGCATGTGCGGCCTGGCCGAGGTCCTCCTGGGCTCGGGGTACGTGGTCAGCGGGTGCGACCTGGCATCCAGCGAACGTACGCTGCGTCTCGCGGATCTGGGGGTGCGGGTGATGGAGGGCCACGATCCCGCCCACGTGGCCGATGCCGACGCCCTGGTCGTGTCCGCGGCCGTCGACGGGAGCAGCCCGGAGCTGGCCGCGGCGAAGGAGCGTGGGTTGCCCGTGGTACGGCGGTCGGAGATGCTGGGCGAGCTCATGCGCGGCCGGCGGGGCGTGGCGGTGGCCGGGACCCACGGCAAGACCACGACGACGGCTCTGGTCGGTCACCTCCTGGCGGCGGCGGGGCTCGACCCGACGGTGGTGGTGGGCGGTTGGGCCCGGGACCTGGGAGGGCACGCCCGCCTCGGCGGTGGGGACGTGCTGGTGTGCGAGGCGGACGAGTACGACCGCGCCTTCCTCCAGCTGGGTCCCGAGGTCGCCGTGGTCACCACCCTGGAGCCCGAGCATCTGGACTGCTACCGCGATGTCGAGGACCTGACCGCCACGTTCGCCGCCTTTGCCAACCGCTGCTCGGCCTTCGGAACCGTGGTCCTCAACGGCGATGACGCGGGGGCGTCGTCGCTGCTGCCCCTGCTGCGCCGGCGGGTGGTGACCTACGGTCTCGGTGGAGAGGCGCGGGTGCAGGCCGTGGACCTGGTGGCCGAGGGAGCCGGATCGAGCTTCCGGATCACCGTTGGGGGCCGGAGCCTGGGGTCTGTGCGGCTCCCCCTGGCCGGCCGCCACAATGTGAGCAACGCGCTGGCCGCACTCGCCGTGGGCTTCGAGCTGGGAGTGCCGTTCGCCGCCCTCGCCGACGCCTGCGCCGGTTTCTCCGGCGTCGGCCGGCGCTTCGAGGTGCGCCACGGACGCCGCGGGGTGACGGTGGTGGACGACTACGCCCATCATCCGACCGAGCTGCGCGCCACCATCGCGGCGGTCCGCCAGGCCTTCGGGGGGCGGCGCCTGGTGGCCGTCTTCCAACCCCATCTCTTCAGCCGAACCCGTGACTTCGCGGCGGGGTTCGGAGACGCGCTCCTCGGCGCGGATGTGGCGATCGTGCTGCCGGTGTACCCCGCCCGCGAGGCCCCACTGCCGGGGGTGAGCTCCGATCTCGTCGTCGCCGCCGCCCGCCGCGGCGGGCACCCGCAGGTGCTGGCCGCCGCCGACCTGGAGGACGCGGTGGCCCTGGTGGACGAGCTGGCGGAGACCGGGGACGTGGTCCTGACCCTGGGCGCGGGTGACGTCTGGCAGGTGGCGGAGCGTCTGGTGGAGGAGGCGTCGTGAGCGGCCCCTTCCTGCCCGATCGTCTGCGCCCCCGCTCGCCGCGGCGACGGGGACGGTCCCCGGTGGTCCTCGTGCTGGCGGTGGCGGTCCTCCCCCTCCTGGCGCCGTGGTGGCGGCTCCACAAGGTGGACGTGATTCCCTGCGACGGCCTCCCCAGCTCGGCGGTGAGCGCCCTGCAGGACCTCGAAGGCCGGTTCGCCCTGGGCGTGGATCCGCGGCAGGTGGCCAACGAACTCGAGGCCTGGCCGGGGGTCGCCACGGTGGACGTGCGTCTCAACCTGCCCGCCACCCTCGTCGTGCGGGCGACGCCGGTGCTTCCCCACGGGTCCGTGGTGAGCGGCCGGCGGTGGCGGGCGGTGGCCGAGGACGGGCGGCTCGCCGGGTCCCTGGGGCAGCCCTTGGCCCCGGTGCTGGAAGGGTTCCCGAGAGATGCCAGGGACCTCCGCAAAGGGTTGGAGATCGCGCGCCGAATCGGTGGGGCCAGCGGGCGCCAGGTGCAGTCCGTCCGCCGGATCACGCCGGTGGACTACGAGGTCCGGCTGGCCAGCGAGCCGGCGGGGGGCGTGTTGCGGATCTGGGTGGGAGCCACTGCGAGCGCGGGGGAGCGGTACTGGTGCCGGCGCATGGCGAACGGCGAGGATGGCGGCGGGTGGCTGGACCTTCGCCAGGACGACCGGGTGGTGGTAGGAGGCGCGCGGTGACCGAGGAGCGGCCTCTCGTAGGGATCGATGTCGGCTCCTCGGCGGTGTCGGTGGTGGTGGGCACCCTGTCCGAGGACCAGTTGGTGGTGCTCGGCTGCGGACAGGCGCGGCACGACGGAGCGCGCAAGGGCGTGATCGCCAAGCTCGACGAGGTGACGGACGCGGTGCGGATGGCGGCCGAGGAGGCCGAGGCCATGGCCTCGGTGCCCGTGGAGATGGCCGCCGTGGGCCTCGGTGGCACGGCGATTCGGGGCAACCCCGCCACCGCCTCGGTGCCGATCACCGGGCGGGGCGACACCGTGTGCAGCGACGACGTCCGGCGCGCCCTGGGGGCCTGCGCCCAGGTCTCCATCCCGCCGGACTACCGGGTGCTGGACATCATTCCGTGCGGCTACGCCCTGGACGGGCACCACGGCATGGAGTATCCGGTGGGGATGCCGGGTCGAAGACTGGACGCGTCGGCCTATGTGGTGTACACAAGTCGCATCCATGCGGAGACGGTGGAGCAGACGGTGAACAGGGCGGCGGTGGCGGTTCGACGACTGGCATACGAGCCCCTGGCGGCGGCCGAGGCGGTGCTCGAGGAGGACGAGCGCGAGCTGGGCTGCCTCCTGGTGGACATCGGCTTCGCCACCACCGAGTGGGCGCTGTTCGCGGACGGCTTCCTGGCGGCCAGCGGCTCGCTCCCGGTGGGAGGACGCCACTTCACCAGCGATCTGGCGGCCATGCTCAAGACCACCACCGCGGCGGCCGAGCACGTCAAGCGCACGGTGGGGATCGCCGCCCAGCGCGACGGCCTGGAGGAGCAGGCGGTGGAGGTGCCGGCCCTGGGCGGAGAGGGCAACCAGGTGCAGCGCGCTTCATTCGTGGTCGAGGTCCTGGTGGAGCGCGCCCGCGAGCTCTTCATCGGCGTGCACCGCGCCCTGGTGGAGCACGGCCTCGAGCGCGCGCCCCGAGCGGGGGTGATCCTCACCGGAGGGGGCTCCCGGCTGGAGGGCCTGGTGGAGGAGGCAGAGGCGATCTTCTCGCAGCGAGCGCGGATCGGAACGCCCCGGGGCCTGGCCGGTCTCACCGAGCCGGTGGCGGGCCCGGAGTGGGCGGTGGCGTGCGGCCTGGTCCGGCTGCAGGGGACACGGCGACATCCGGCGTTCGAAGCACAGGCACCGCGCAGCGGTATCCTCGCCTGGCTGCGCAGCACATTCGGTGAGTTTTTCACCTGGGAGGTGGACCATGATCGAGTTTGACGACAGCACGACGGCAGGGAGAGCTCCGAGGATCGAGCCGCTCTCGGACGACGACGTCGGCATCCTCCTCGACGAGGAGAAGGCGCCGGCAATGATCAAGGTGGTCGGCGTCGGAGGCGGCGGCTGCAACTCGGTGAACCGCATGATCCAGGCGGGGCTGAGCGGTGTCGAGTTCATTGCCGCCAACACGGACGCCCAGGCCCTGGCCCACAGTCAGGCGGCCGTCAGACTCCAGCTCGGACCCGAGCTGACGCGGGGTCTCGGCGCTGGCGCCAACCCGGAGGTCGGCCGCAACGCGGCCCTGGAGGCGGACAAGAAGATCTTCGACCTCCTCGACGGCGCCGACATGGTGTTCATCGCCTGCGGCATGGGCGGTGGGACCGGCACCGGCGCCGCGCCCATCATCGCCCAGATGGCCCAGGACGTGAACGCGCTCACCGTGGCGGTGGTGACCAAGCCCTTCAGCT
>Ga0315542_1001863_pt1 | contig 13117 bp, 12 predicted proteins | sample SalMarSW160120MG_FD_202541 | JGI IMG/M metagenome (GOLD analysis project Ga0315542, IMG submission 202541) | Salt marsh sediment microbial communities from the Plum Island Ecosystem LTER, Massachusetts, United States - Salt Marsh Sediment SW1601-20 ... | reverse complement strand
TGCCCTGATGCCCACTTTCTTCGGAAACGCTATTGGCACAACCAGCGGGATCCTGTATCATTACACCGCACCGAACAACCCGATCAACGATTGGCTGACTAAGGAAGATAAAGCCCGTTATGGCGTTCCTCCCGACCTGTTTGATGCGGATGGCATGAACGCCGCCCTGATGGCCGTGGAGGCCTTGAAAGCCACGGGTGGTGACACCAACGGCGATGCCCTGGTGAAGGCCATGGAAGGCATGACATTTGATGGTCCCAAGGGGCAGATATACAGCCGACCTGAAGATCATGTCGCCATTCAAGATATGTACATCATGAAACTGACCAACGTAACCGATCCGGATTTCAAATTCTACGAGACAGTCAAGACAACTCGCCCTGAGCCGCCCTGTCTGTTGCCTGAGAACTTGAAGGATCGCTGCGGCGACCTGCCTTACGGCAGCCTGACAGGCCAGTAATCAGATTTCAAGGTTGTGTAGCTATGGACGGGGGGGCCGTCCATAGCTACACGTAACCGCCTACCGTCTGGAGCTCGTTATGGAAGATCAGGTCATCCTGAAAGCTGACAAATTACGCAAGGAATTTGGAGCCCTGGTGGCTGTTGATGAGGTCAGCATTCAGGTGCGCGCCAACACTTTTCATTCGATCATCGGTCCCAACGGCGCCGGAAAGACGACGCTTTTCAATTTGTTGAGCGGGACGCTCGAACCGACCAGCGGTCGGGTGTTTTTTAAGGGGCGCGATATCACCCATTTGCCAGTTCACCGGACCATCCATATCGGCATCGGCCGGTCCTTCCAAATTACAAATATCTTCCCCAGCCTGAGCGTATTGGAGAACATTCGCCTGGCCAGCCAGGCGCTCGGCCACGACAATTTTCGCCTCTTAAGCCATTATCGCAAATTCAGCGCATACGAGGCGCGCGCCTGGGAAATCATCGAATTGGTTGGCTTACAGGATCGCGCCACCATGCCGGCCCGGACCTTGCCGCACGGCGACCAGCGTAAGCTCGAACTGGGGATGATCCTGGCGCCCGATCCCGAAGTCCTGCTGTTAGATGAACCCACTGCCGGTATGGCCGCCGAGCAGGTGCCCGAATTGATCGCCCTGATCCAGGAAATCCAGAGAAAAGGTGGTAAGACGGTGATGCTTGTTGAGCATAATATGAACGTAGTGATGAGCGTCTCCGATACGATTACCGTCATGCATTTAGGCAAGGTGCTGGCGGAGGGGAAACCATCAGAAATCGCCTCCAATGAGGCTGTGCAGAGCGCTTATTTAGGCGGTTTGTACGGCGACTTAAGTAAATTGGTCTCATAATTATGGAAAACTTGCTGGAAGTCCGCGATATCCACACTTTCATAGGCCAATACCATATTCTGCAAGGAGTCTCGGTTCGCGTGCCCAAAGGGCAAATCACTGCCTTATTGGGACGCAACGGGGCGGGTAAGACAACCACGCTCAAATCCATTCTGGGATTGACTCCACCCAGCCAGGGGGAAATAATCTTCAGCGGTCAGGAAATCCAGGGACGGCGCAGCTTCGATATCGCTGCCATGGGCATTGGCTACGTTCCCGAACACCGGGCGATCTTCAGAGATCTGAGCGTCGCCGAAAATCTCAAGATCGCCGAACGTGCAAACGGGGATCTAGAGAGCAAGCAAAGGCTTATCTTCGAATTATTTCCCGATCTCGAACGCCTGATCCACCTACCCGGCACCCATTTATCCGGCGGGCAACAACAGATGCTGGCCATCGCTCGGGCGCTGGTTGCAGATAACCAACTGCTCTTGATCGATGAACCCAGCGAAGGCCTGGCTCCGGTCATCATTGAAAAAATGATGACAGCCATTCAGAGGCTTTCTGCAGAAACCACCGTTCTGCTGGTGGAACAGAACTTCCTGGTCGCCAGGCAACTGGCAGAAAATTATGTCATTATTGAAGAGGGATGCTCGGTTAAACAAGGGAAAATGTCAGACCTGGCAAAAGATACAGCGACCATCCAGCGCTACCTGGGCGCTGCTTGAACAAGCAGGCTGATTCAAGGAGCAGTCATCTATGGGCACAGCAATACAGGCTTTTCGGAAAAACCGTACGCTCTGGATCACCCTGGCAGTGTTGGCGCTGCTGTTCATTCTGGCGATTCAGGGGATGAGCACACAAGATTGGGTTATCACCCTCCTGCGCGGCCTGTCAGTTGGCGCGGTCACCTTCCTGGTGGCATCCGGGTTTTCGCTGATTTTCGGCCTGTTGGATGTGCTCAACCTGGCTCATGGGACGCTGTTCATGATCGGCGCATACGTCGGCTGGAGCATTTATGTGCGTCCGGATACTTTCATCGATCTGGTCACTCCGGCAGCGTTTTTGATAGCCAGTTTTGCACTGATACCGGTTTGGGAAAGAGTAGCAGAACGACTGCGAGCGTCCAGAAGCACGGCCCGCGTCTGGCCCTGGATCGGGCTGCTGGCGGCGATCACGTTGCTCGCGCTGACACTGCCACGCTACCCGCTCACTATTTGGGATCCAGAAGTGTATGCAAACAGCCCGGTCACCAATGCGTTCATGGCAAATCAAGGCCAATTTGTGCTGCCTGAGCCGGTGCCGTTTAATGGTATCTCTCCAGCGACCGTACTGACTGGCATCCTGGCAGGCAGCTTGCTTTTGGCGTTCAGCCTGGCAGGCTTTTCCCGTATGCGCTCACGCGCGCCTCAGACAAGTCGTGTTTGGAAAGACTTTCCATGGCGCTCGATCCTCATTTTTCTCAGTCTGGTCCTGGTTGGGATTATCGTGTTCATTTTCAACACACCTATCAGCCTGTGGCTGCACAATCTGAACACGACCTGGATGTTCTTAATAGCCATGCTGGGAGCGACTCTAATTGGCATCGGACTGGGCGCGCTGATGGAGATCACCCTGATCCGGCCCTTGTACTCCCGGCCGATTTACCAACTTATGCTGACCCTGGGCCTGAGCGCAATCGGCATCGAGATCGTCCGGGCGATCTGGGGCCGTCCGGAGTTCACCATGCCGAAGCCCTCCCTGTTCAATGGGACCGGTCAGGGCTGCCCGGCAACCAGCCTTGCCGATCTGGTAGCAAATAAATGCTCGACCATCTCCCTTCTAGGGGGACGTGTACGCACATACAATGAGATCTTTATTCCCCTGGTCGGAATTGTTGTACTGGTAGTTGTGTGGATCTTATTGCAGCGCACTCGCATTGGCATGATCATTCGCGCCGGTGTACAGGACCGCGAGATGGTTGAAGCATTAGGGATCAACGTGCGCAGGGTTTTTACCCTGGTTTTTGCCCTGGGAGTGGGATTAGCAGCCCTGGGAGGTGTACTCGCCGGACCGTCCATGGGACTCTCCAGTGGTATGGGGGAGAACCTGCTGTTGAACGCCCTGATTGCCTTGGCGATCGGTGGCCTGACAAGCTACCCCGGTGCTGCTGCCGGCTCACTGCTGGTAGGATTGATGCAACAGTTCATCATCAAATACGGTCAGATCGGCATCCATCTGCCCTTCCTGGCTGAACCTCTAAAACCTACACCGCCGCTGGTCCCCGCCTCAACCGTTCTGTTGATGGTCATTGTTTTGTTGGTGCTGCCTCAGGGCCTTTTCGGCAGGAAGGAGTAAGCCGTGGAAGACTCATTGCGAGAAAAGTCAATTCCTGCGCTCGAAGGCAAAGAAAGCGGTCTCTGGATGGGGATTAAAGAGAACCTGGCGTTCTTAGGAATCCTGGCATTATTGATCGCACTGCCGTTCCTGGTCGCGCTTCTCAATGGCCAGTCCGTGAGCAGCCTGATTGCCAATCAAGCCAGCACATCAAAATTTATCCAGGGACTGGCCATCGAGATCTTTATCCTGGCAGTTTATGCCTTGAGCTATGACCTGATCCTGGGAATTACCGGCCTGCTATCGTTCGGTCACGCCATGTTCTTCGCGGTGGGAGCTTACCTGACCGGCATCATGCTGAAGAGTTTTGGCTGGGGATTTCTACCAACCCTGGGATTGGTGATCGCTGCTGGTATAGTTCAGGCCTTGTTATTCGGTATCGTACTGCCGCGCGTCAAGGGGATCACCTTCGCGCTGGTCACGCTGGGCATGGCATCAGTTTTCTATATCGTGATCCAATCCAGTGAATTAAGCAAATATACTGGCGCGGATGTCGGTCTGCAGGGAGTCGTAGCGCCGGATTTTTTAAATTCCGCTACTAACCGACTGACTTTCTATTTTATTGCGCTGTTTTTCATGGTTTTGGTTTACCTGTTTTATCGTCGCTTCGTAAATTCCCCCACCGGTCGGGTATGTATCGCTCTACGTGAGAATGAAGACCGCACTCGCATGCTGGGTTACAACACCTTCTATTTTAAACTCACCGCGCTCTTGATCTCATCCATCACAGCCGCCCTGGCAGGGACGCTGTATACCCTGCACCAGCCTGTCGTCACCCCCAACGTCGCCAGCCTGGCCTTCACTGTGACCGCCCTTCTGATCATCCTGATCGGAGGGATGGGCACCCTGACCGGCGCGCTTATCGGTGCGGCCGTGTACCGGCTGCTTGAATTCGAGCTTTCTCGTTCCACGCTCTTCGCCGGTAGTGCCAGTTTTGTCACCGGTGCGATCTATGTGGCGATCGTGCTGTTCGTCCCTTATGGCATCGTCGGTACCTGGCGTCAAAAGTCATTTGAAATCAAGCGTGGCCGAGAACGCCTGATGAAATTGTTCAGCCAGGAGAAATCCTCTGACCTATAGCGCAGAGGCCATCAGATGGCTTCTGCATCCCCACCAATTACCCCCAATTGAATAGCTTTGCTGACCGCCTCAGCCCGGTTGGACGCGTCAAGCTTCTCCAAGATATGGCGGACGTGAGTTTTTACTGTGTTCTCAGAGATAAACAGCCCTTCAGCAATCTGGACTGTGGTCATTCCTTGAGCCAGGCAATCCAATACTTCCATCTCGCGGTTGCTCAAACCCATATCCTGACTGCGTACCTGTTCCGCGTTGACTGCACGAAGCACCTGCCTCGTGACGTGGGGGGACAGCACAGACATCCCCTGATGAACCAGAAGGATAGATTTGCGCAATTCATCTGGCTCTGCATTTTTCAACAAATAACCATCAGCACCCGCGCTAATTGCGCCGAATAGATCTTCTTCATTTTTCGAGATTGTGAGCATCAGGATGCGGCATTCAAGCAGCTTACGCAATTTGCGCACGGTTTCCACACCGCCCATACCGGGCATATTCACATCCAGGAGTACAACATTGGGTTTGGTCTGGGAGATGATTTCCAAAGCCCGTTCTCCATCATCCGCATCGCCCACCACTTCAAACTCGGGCATCTCTGAAAGCAGGCTGATCAAGCCGGCGCGAAATAAGGCGTGATCGTCCACAACGACCAGGCGAATGCTCGTCATTTATTGATCTCTCCTGTTTGGAATCGATGAACGCTGAACAGGGGCAGGCGAAGCCGGATCGTAGTTCCCTCCTGGTTATAACTGATCACCTGGAAGTCCGCGCCGATCAGTTCGGCACGCTCACGCATTCCTTTGAGACCGTGGCGAGAAGGTTTTGGAACATCCTGCGGTGAAAATCCTATACCATCATCACGAATCTCCAGCCACAAGTCGCCTTCGAATTCGCGACAGTTAACCCAAACATTCTCCGCTTGAGCGTGCTTGCGAACATTACTCAATGCCTCCTGCACGATACGGATAAGTTGGGCGTGGATCTCCGGGGGCAGCTCAGTATGGATATCCACCTCGGAAACATCCACTTCCAATCCACTGATATCCCGGAATTCAACGACCGTTTGCTCTAACCAGGTCTGCAGGCTGTTCCCGGAAGGGCTAATTCGCAAACCATCAATCGACTGACGGACATCCTGATATGCATCGCTCAGTGTGGCGTAACACAATTCAACGCTCTTCTGCAAGCGCTCGATCTCACTGCGTTCCAGGTAATTCTGCATCTGGGCAACTTGCAGCTTCAAAAATCCGAGCGTCTGTGCCAGCCCATCGTGAATCTCGCGGGCCAGGCGGGTCCGTTCCTGTATCAATGTTTTATATTCCAGTTCAGCCATCAAGTTTGCATTCTGAACAATCAAGACTACCTGTCCAGCAACTGTTTGTAGCAAGGCTAACTGGCGCTGCTGGAATCCCTCCATACGCCGGTTGCCAACCAGTAATACGCCAAGCGCTGTTCCATCCGATGCAATCAAAGGCGCGGCTATAATCGATTTAGCTCCCGGCTCGGATGGCGAATCGCCTGCCACATCACCCAACATGACCGGTTCTCCCGAAGCCATCACCCCCTGCATCACGCCATCCAAAAATGGCTGTGCCTGCGCCGGGAGATCACCCACACGAACCCTCAACAGGCTGCCACTCAACTCACGCACGACCAGCATGGCAAAATCGGATTCCAGGCTCTGGTGCACATCATCCAGCAGGCTGTTCAGCAACGCATCCAGATCTGTTTTCTCACGAACGGCCTGCATCTGGCGCAAGGCGGCCAACTCACGCCGGCGCAGGCGCACTCCTTCCAGGGCCAGAGCGGTCTCATCCATCAAGGTGCGTAAAAATGCCTTGACCTCGCTGTCCAGTTTCTCCCGGTCAGGCATATACAAGTTCAAAACTCCGAACTCGCGCTCCCCTCTGCGGAGTGGCCAGCAATACAGACCAATTGCGTTGGAAAAAGGACCTTTAAGTAGCGGGCAAGTCTGACTGGTATTCAGACTGCCATGAGATTCACAGGCTTTGCAGCGGCCGCGCACAGCCGGTGTTGCCAGATATTCCACCCAATCGTTAACTACCGGGAAAGGCAGTTCACCATGGCTGATGGCCGCCAGGGGCTGGCCGCGCTCATCCAGTGGGACGTAGGAAGCCCCAGTTGCACCGACGATGTCTATCGTCAGACGCAGGACAAGCGCCACAATCTCATTCTCATCACTCGCTTCCACGAATTTCTGGCTGAGGCGAAATATCGCATCCAGACGTTGATAAGCCTCTGATACCAGGCGCTCGGCCACCTCAACGCGCTGCTGCATTTGAGCACGTTGATCTACAAGGAGTAAGAACCGTTCGGCCACCAGGTATGCAAGAACCAGAGCTACCAATGATAATGCCCAGAAGGTTGTTTGGCTCTGGCGGGAGACATCTCCGATCCAGGGAGGTTGGAATATCTCGTGAAACAGCGCCACAGCCAGGGTCACCCCGACCAATATCCAGGGCAGCCATTTGAAGCGCAGGATGTCAATTATCTTGCTTCGGACGGTGTTCACGCTGTTGATTTTACCCTAAAACGATGAGATTGAGGAAATTTTTCACAACGCTAAGGACTGAAAGTGCGCATGTAAGTTACGATCTGCCAGATTTGTTCTTTTGTAAATATATCTTTCCAGGCCGGCATAGCCGAATTGAAGGGCGGCATTTGACCGCCGGCCGCGATCCGCCAGTAAAGATACCCATCACTGAACGAGGGCATGTTGCCAGCCAGGTCGGCTGGTTTAGGTTCCAGGGAGGCTGATGCGGGACCATCACCTTTTCCAATCTCACCATGACAAGAAGTGCAGTTCGTTTTAAATATAGTTTTTCCCGCTTCAACTGCTGTTTCATCACTGGTTGAATACGGATTCTCCAAAGCGGCGAATTCAGGGGGTGGTGTGACCAGGATAGGAGGCTCCTGGGAAGTATCATCCATTGCCTTACTGCCGCAGGCTACCAGGCCTATTGCACAGATTACTATGATTAGAAACAGGGCGTTGAGTGATCGATTCATTCATTCTCCTTGTCAATTAATCAATCTGTCAACAATTCATAAAATTGAGATGCACTTACAGGCGCAGCGTTATTATACTCCAGCCACCCAACCAGCATTTCCGAGAAATATCGATAGGGTAATAGCTTCAGCGGAAGTAGAGGTAACCGTATACGTGGCGAAATCCTCAAGCCTCAACCCTAATTTAACACGAAAACACCAGGGCTTTCTCGAGCTTGCCCCGGTGTTTGCTTCATATACCAATAACAATTGACTAACCGGTGATATTTAGCCCTTGCAGCGCCTCAAGAATCTCGGCACTATGATCGGCAGGCCTTACGTTTTCATAGACTTTTATGATCTGCCCTTGCGGGTCAATCAGGAAGGTAGTACGGAAAACGCCATCATATTCACGTCCATATTTCTTCTTCCGTCCCCAGACACCGTACATCTCGCAGACTTTATGCTCTTCATCAGACAACAGGCTGAAAGGCAAATCAAATTTTTGCTTGAATTTGGTATGTGATTTGGGAGAGTCGGGGCTTACACCCAGAATCTCCACTCCTGCCTGCTGGTAAGCGCTGTAATCATCACGGAAATTGCAGGCCTCAGTGGTACATCCGGGGGTATCATCCTTCGGATAAAAATACAATACAACGGGTTTGCCCTGATAAGCGCTCAGTTTGCGAACCTCACCGTTCTCATCCGGCAGAGCGAAATCAGGGGCCTTTATTCCAGTGGAAATTGGCATCATGTCCTCCTGTAATAAGTCAATTCCTATAACAGATTAGTTAATTTTAGTACACGCTCCACAGCGTGAAGCGTGGCAGGCTTGATTATAACCAAAAGCGCTCCAGTTTGTCGAGCTTTATTCTTCGTTTCCGGTTGATCATCGGAAGTAACCACCACCACAGGTACTTCGCGCAACTGGGGCATGCGCCGGAAATATGCCATTACTTCAAAACCGTCCACCCCAGGCATATTGATATCCAGAAAAATGATATCCGGCGTGAAATCCCTTAGGGCAATCATCGCGGCCCGTGGTCCATAAGCGGAATAGGCAGCAACGCCAAGGAATTTGAGCATTTGGCCCAAACTATCGGCAGTCTCACGATTATCATCGATAATCAACGCTGAACTCATGAGTCACTCCAACTCGGCAACCAACTTTCCCATTCTGGAGACATCGTAACCTGGTAAAGACGCCACAGCTTGTTGAAAGCGACCATCAGCCAGCAAATCTAATAATGGCTTGAGTAAATCGGATTCGTAATAAGTTGCCGGGATTACCAGATCATAGCGTTCCTGATAAAGAGGCACAAACTCGAGATTGAGAGCCTGCGCAGCCGCAGCAATTCCTAACCCACAGTCGGCACGGCCTGACGAAACTGCTGCAGCAACCGCCAGGTGCGTGTATTCTTCTTGATTGTAGCCCCGGATTTGGTCGGATGCAATCCCCAAAAGGTCCAATTGGTAATCCAGAAGTACACGAGTTCCAGCGCCGCGCTGGCGATTGACAAAGGTCACATCAGGACGAGCTAAGTCTTCAATCTTGTGAATTCCCTTTGGATTGCCTTCAGGCAGCAGAAGACCTTGCAGACGACCTACAAGGCTGACCACCTTAACCGGGACAGCGGGCAAGTACTGGCGTATATAAGATAAATTGTATTCCCCGCTTTCAGGGTCCAACAGATGCGAGCCGGCCAGGTGCGCTTCCCCGCGACGCAGAGCCACTAACCCGCCCAGGCTACCCACATTAGCTGAGGCCAACCGCCGGTTGCGTTCTGCCAGATACTGGGCCATCAAATCCAGCGTGATGTCATGAGAGCCAATGGCAAATATTGTGCGCTCAAGTTCTGAAACCGGGCGGTACAGGCGGACATCCACTTGCTCCCCTGCCGGCATGCCCTGCGAGCCACTGGGTACGACGACGATGCCATCTGCCCTTACCAAGGAAGTGATTACCCCCGAGCCGCGCGAGAGTGGCGCTGCCAACAGCCTGTCCCCCACCCGGCCAACGGCTACACGCATATAATCGTCGTCTCCGGCCGGTGAAGTCACTTTACGGGTCAACGTCGCCTGCACAATCTGCGGCTGGGCTGGCTGGCGACCCAACCAGCGCGCCAGTAATGGTTCTACGAAAATTTCTCCGGTCAATGCCGCGGACACCGGGTAGCCTGGTACACCTACGATTGGAATCTCAGCACCTTGTTCTGCTTTACCATCATCGCCATACTCTTGATCCCTATGTACCATTCCCAAGATAACGGGGTGACCGGGGCGTACAGCGATGCCATGTACCAGCAGTTTTCCCAGCGATTCTACGACGCGGGCTGAGAAATCTTCCGAACCAGCGGATGAACCCGCATTCAACAAGATCAAATCACTGTCTCGGACTGCTTCACGCACGCGCTCGCGTATAAGCTCAAAATCATCCGGGGTGATCGAATAACGAGTCGCTTCTCCACCCCAGGAATTCACCTGAGCGCCAAGCACCAGGGAGTTATATTCGATAATATCGCCTGTCTTCACGGGCTGGCCAACAGGCACAAGCTCCGTTCCTGTGGGTAAGATCGCCACGCGCGGCCGGCGGGACACACGAACTTCATGATGACCACAGCCCGCAATGGCTCCTAAGTCTACCGGACGCAGTGTATGCCCGGCAGGTAGAACCAACTGCGTGGCAACCATATCTTCCCCCATAGGCCGAACATGACTCCAGGGGGTTACCGCGGCGCGGATCCGAATAGTTTGCGGATGGCGAGGATCAGAAGCGGGCTGGCCTTGTTCGTCCAGGGGCTCAATATTCTCGATTGGGATGACTGCATCCGCCCAGATCGGCAATGGATCGCCGGTATCTAGATAAGTCGCCCGTCGTTCTTCACCAAAGCCAGCGCAAGCCAGATTGACTGGCGAGGTCAGCATAGCCCCATCCGTATCAACAGAAAGCACCGCAAAACCATCCATGGCCGAGGCGTGATAATGCGGAGACGAGATCTTGGCCCATACAGGCTCAGCCAGGACCCGGCCAACTGCATTCTCATCCAGTGGAATATTCTCGGCTCCTAATTGGCTCCAACGCCCGGCAGCTTTCAATGCATCTTCCAAACGTTTTCGTGCTTCATGAAGAGGGATATCGTGGAGGTAAATGGACATGGTAAAAGATTTCTTTCTCTTAAAGGGATATGTTCAACGGCTATTATGCCGATTTGTCTCAGGCAGAGCAACCGGCTCCGCCCAAGGGAGCAGGTCTGCAAATTGAACCAGGTTATAACCACCCTGGATCTCAATACGGCTCAAATAATATCGAGTCTCGGGGACATGCTTGAAAAATCCTCCCAATCCGACTGCAGTTTCGTAGCCAGCCTCCTGCACCATGCGCGTCGCATATGGAGTGGTCATCCCGTATGGGAATGAAAAGGTATTCACAGGTGTTTCAAGCAGATTTTCTAACGTTTGCTTCGACTCGATGATTTCTGCTGTTAAGTTTACCTCAGCTTGGCGTAAATCCGAATGCGAATACGTATGACTGCCCACCTCCCAGCCCGCAGCCAACATCTCTTTAAGCTGCTCTGCATGTTGGAAGCCACCAATCTCCAACTGTTGGACAATGATATAGGTCACCCCGGTGAAACCATATTTCTGCAAAACAGGGAAGGCATTCTCGTAGACATCCATATAGCCATCATCAAAAGTCAGGATGACAGGCTTTGGAGGCAGCTCGGCGCCATATTCCACCGCCCGTGCCAGTTGGGAGAGCGAAATCGAGCTATATCCCCATTCTTTCAGGTTTCTCATCTGCAATTCGAAATTCTGAGGGGAGACAAAGTATTGAGAAGATGGATCCGTTTCAGCAATATGATGGTACATCAAGATCGGGACGATGGCTTCACCGGGCGGATTCCAAAGCCATTGAGGCGTTGCTGTCACGGTCAGGTCTTGTTCCATCGGAACAACGAGCGAGTCAGTAAGCACAGGGGCGACTTCGAGTTCCTGCTGCAATGTCTCTGTCAGCAGCGGCGAAACGGTTGGCAGCGGATTTGTTACCACCGCACCCTGGATCTTTTCGGGTTCGAGTGTACCACCCAACTCATTCGAAGATGGCGTTACAGTCTCACCGGAAGCGACAACAATCTGGTTTTGTAAGGCAGGCATCCAGGCAGATAGAACCACTGCGAGTATCAGAACCAGCATCACAAGGAGAGGCTTTATATTCATATGAAATTTCCAGGTAAAACGGGATTTGGGCTATTGGGAGACGGTAAAGCCGCTCTGCCGAAGAACACGAACGGCCTGATCAAGTGATTGCTCCTTAACCAATACATAGTCGGTATCGAAAGTCGAGATGGCAAAGATGCTCACCTCAGCCTGCGCCAGGGGTTGGGCCAGAGCTGCAAGCACTCCAACCTGGGTAAATTCTAAAGGTCCCTGAACCTTGAACGCTCGCCAATTTCTTTCAGCCTTGATTTGCGCAGGCACCAGGTTCTGCTCACAAACCAGACTGAGCTCTTCCTGAGTTTTGACAATGGCTGAAAACTGACCAGTATACGCCCAGTCCGGAATTTTTGCGGCAGCAGCGAGCTGACATACGGCCAACTTGCTTTGCAGCAAAGTGAGCGACAGGTCAGGGTTCATGCTTCAAAATAGATAGACATCCACAATCTCCCCGTTGCTCAGGCCCGTCGCATCCGGCGGGATGCGGATAAGCCCATCAGCCCGGACCAAAGTGAAGATCAAGTTGCTCTTCCCGAAAATCGGATCTGCCTGAAAAGATACCGGGACAGTCTGGTCACCCGGCAGCAGGTGGACCGGCACCCAATCTTCCCTTCCGGCTTGCGAGGAGAGATTCAGATTCAGTTGGGCCTTGACGCTGGCTTTTGGCTTGAAGCGGGTCAATCCTTGTAAAGCTTCAACAACAGGAACCACAAACAGCGAAGCGATCACCAGGGCACTCACGGGATTACCCGGCAGACCAATCACAGGCTTACCATCGCAAACCGCCAGGATGGTCGGCTTCCCCGGGCGAACATTCACGCCATGTACCAACACACCCGGACTCCCCAGTTGGTTAACCACCCGCGAGGTCAAATCACGCGTGCTGGCAGATGAGCCAGCAGTGATGATCACCAGGTCGCACTCTTGGAGTGCCCGGCTGGCTGCAGCATACATCGCCTCTGCTCTATCAGGGATGATTCCGTAACGCAACGGGAGTCCCCCTGCAGTCTGTACCAGGGCGCTCAGGGTGTAAGCATTCACATCGCGCACCTGACCGGGATGCAGCTCGGAGTCCGGGGGTATAACTTCATCGCCGCTGGAAATGATCCCTATTTTAGGCTGCCGGGAAACACTCAAGC
>Ga0315542_1001862_pt1 | contig 13129 bp, 12 predicted proteins | sample SalMarSW160120MG_FD_202541 | JGI IMG/M metagenome (GOLD analysis project Ga0315542, IMG submission 202541) | Salt marsh sediment microbial communities from the Plum Island Ecosystem LTER, Massachusetts, United States - Salt Marsh Sediment SW1601-20 ... | reverse complement strand
TGATCGATGCTGGGCAGGGGGTTGACATCAACATTTTGGGGGGAGAGGGGCAGTTTCGGCATTGGAGGATCGATTCATTCAAATCGGGGAATATTTCTTCAACTTTTACTATCTTTGCCCCGTTTTTAATGAAATTTACAGCTCCCAATGGGAAAACGCTTTCCTGAATATAAAACTCTCGACCTCTCGAAGGTAAATAAGGATGTCCTCAAAATATGGGATGAGAACGATACTTTCCGTAAGAGCGTCCGCGAAGTGAATGGTAAAGGTGAATTTATCTTTTATGAAGGTCCTCCATCAGCTAACGGTATACCCGGAATTCACCATGTGATGGCCCGCACTATCAAGGATGCCATCTGCCGTTACAAGACACAGTGCGGATATGAGGTCAAGCGTAAAGCAGGATGGGACACTCACGGATTACCTGTGGAACTAGGTGTGGAGAAGGCGCTGGGCATTACCAAGGAAGATATAGGCACAGAAAAGATCTCTATCGATGAGTTCAACAAAGTTTGTCGCACTGACGTGATGCGCTATACCGACCTGTGGGAGGATCTTACCCGAAAGATGGGCTACTGGGTCAACATGGACCACCCTTATGTTACTTATGATAACCGTTATATAGAGACTCTCTGGTGGCTGCTGAAACAGCTTTATTCCAAAGAATATCTCTACAAGGGTTATACCATACAGCCATATTCACCGGCAGCTGGCACCGGACTCAGTTCCCATGAGCTAAACCTCCCCGGATGTTATCGCGATGTGAAGGACACTACCTGTATTGCCCTCTTTAAACTTATCCGTAATGAGAGGTCCGGGTTCCTTTTCAGGCATACTGACACCGAAAATGTCCATATCATGGCATGGACAACCACTCCATGGACACTTCCGTCAAACACTGCCCTGGCTGTCGGAAATGAGATCACATATATTTCGGTGCGTAGCTTCAATCCTTATTCCGGAGAACCTATAACTGTCGTCATAGCAAAAGATATGCTTAATGCCATGTTCCCTGAATCAAATACGGGGCTTCATTTCCATGAATACAAATCCGGTGATAAAAAGATACCTTTCAGGGTGCTCGAAGAATTCCATGGGAGCTGGCTGGAAGGATTAGAATATGAACAGCTTATCGACTGGGTTAAGCCGGACAAAGGGGCTTTCCGTGTTTTGACAGGTGATTTCGTTACAACTGAAGAGGGTACTGGTATAGTCCATATCGCACCCACCTTCGGTGCCGACGACTATAAGATAGCAAAGGAGAATGACGTTCCGCCAATGATTGTCAGAAGAAAAGACGGCTCTGTGGGACCGATGGTAGATAAACGCGGTTATATGGTGCCGGTTGCTGATCTCGATGAAAAATTTGTCAAAGAGAGAGTTAATATTAACACATATAAAGATTTTGAAGGACGTCCGGTGAAGAACGAGTACAGTACTGAGCCGGTTAACGATTCTGAGACCCTCGATATCGATATTGCTGTCATGCTTAAGCAGGCTGGTAAGGCTTTCAGGATCGAGAAGTATGTTCACAGCTACCCTCACTGCTGGCGTACAGATAAGCCTGTTCTTTACTATCCTCTCGATGCATGGTTCATACGTACTACTGCATCACGTGAAAGGATGATCGAACTTAACAATACCATCAACTGGAAACCGCAATCAACAGGAACAGGTCGTTTTGGAAAGTGGCTGGAGAACCTGGTCGACTGGAATCTCTCGCGTACACGTTTCTGGGGAACGCCTCTTCCTATCTGGGTCTCCGAAGACAGGAAAGAGGAGATGTGCATAGGTTCGGCCTCCGAGCTGAAGGCAGAGATTGAAAAATCGATAGCTGCAGGGTTCATGAAGAAGAATCCTCTGAAAAACTTCATTGAAGGTGATAACTCACAGGAAAACTATGAGAAATTCGATCTTCATCGTCCCTTTGTCGACGAAATAGTACTTGTCAGCCCGTCGGGTAAGAAGATGTTTCGTGAACCTGATCTGATAGATGTATGGTTCGACTCAGGCGCTATGCCTTATGCCCAGGCACATTATCCGTTCGAGAACAAGGAGAATTTCTCTGATATGTTCCCGGCCGATTATATTGCTGAGGGTGTCGATCAGACAAGAGGATGGTTCTTCACGCTTCATGCCATAGCCACCATGATATCCGACTCTGTTGCCTATAAAAATATTATATCAAACGGTCTCGTTCTTGATAAGAACGGGAACAAGATGTCGAAACGTCTGGGCAATGCTGTCGATCCCTTCTCCACCATTGAGGAGCATGGTTCTGACCCTTTGAGATGGTATCTGCTAACCAATTCACAACCATGGGATAATCTTAAGTTTGATGTAGCCGGAGTAGATGAGGTTAAACGTAAGTTCTTCGGAACTCTTTATAATACTTATTCCTTTTTTGCTCTTTATGCCAATGTGGATAATTTCAGATATGCCGAGAAGGATATTCCGGTAGAGAAGAGACCGGAGATCGATCGATGGATCATTTCGCTTCTCAACTCACTTGTTAAGGAAGTTGGCAAGTGTTATGAAGATTATGATCTTACACGTGCCGGACGCGCCATACAGGATTTTGTTACGGAGAACCTTAGTAACTGGTATGTTCGTCTCAACAGGAAGCGTTACTGGGGCGGTGATTATGATGATGACAAGATAGCTGCCTACCAGACTCTTTTTGTATGTCTCGAGACAGTAAGCAGGCTTGCAGCTCCAATCGCTCCTTTCTATATGGATCAGCTCTTTCGCGATTTGAATATGACGACAGGGAAAAACACCGAAGAATCTGTTCACCTTGCTCTCTTCCCTGAATATGATAAGAAGCTCATTGATAAAGATCTTGAAGAGAGGATGGATATTGCACAGAAGATCTCATCCATGGTTCTGGGGTTAAGGAGAAAGGTAAGCATCAAGGTGCGTCAGCCTCTGGCCCGGATTATGATACCTGTTCCTGACAAGTCTTTCAGGGTCAAGTTTGAAGCAGTAAGAGATCTTGTTCTGACAGAAGTTAATGTCAAGGAAGTTGAATATCTTGACGATACATCATCACTTCTTGTTAAAAAGATAAAACCCAATTTCAAGACTCTTGGTCCGCGTTATGGCAGGCTGATGAAGGAGATCGGCGGAGCTGTTACTGCTCTCGCGCAGAAAGATATTGCATTATTCGAAGCCACCGGTTCATACACTCTATCTGTCAATGGGCAGCAGGTGACTCTCACCCCTGATGATGTTGAGATCATCTCAGAGGATATCCCGGGCTGGCAGGTTACTAACGATGGCAAGCTTACTGTAGCGCTGGATATTACTGTCACTGATGAGCTGCGTTATGAAGGCATTGCAAGGGAATTTGTGAATCGTATCCAGAATATACGTAAAGAGAGTGGTTATGATGTCACCGACAAGATAACCATAAAGATCGAAGATCATGAATTTGTCAGGGAAGCCGTTAAACGACATGCTAAATATATTGGTTCCCAAACCCTTGCCACATCAGTAACACTAGTCAGCAGTTTCTCCGGAACAGCATCACGGGAGGTGGAGATTGACGATGTGGCGATAAGGATTATGATCGCTAAAGTATAAAAGAACGAGGGGGTGATGGGGAGAGTGGGTGACAAAGGAAGAAAAGTATTATGTATTATAGGTGATAGATGATGTGTAAGAAAGATGGGAAGGGAGGTCGAATTTACATAAAGTGCGAAGGCAAACCGGAAATGGCGCGAACTTTCGGTTTTTTGGTAGCGCCAACAAGGCACGTGTAGCGGGCGTACAAAAAACTGAAAGTTATCATTTCCGGCGCCCTTTTTTGGTTCATTTTTTGGGCGAGCAAAAAATGAACAATGAAATAAGTAAATAAACACTGATTTCAAATATTATAACCTTTGATCCCTTGCGCCACTGTGCCATTGTGCCTATATTTGTATAAAAGAAAAGAACCATGAAGAGAATTTTAGTTACCGGTGGCGTCGGGTTCATCGGATCCCATCTCTGTGAACGACTTCTCACCATGGGAAATGAAGTTATATGCCTCGACAATTATTTCACCGGTTCGAAACTAAATATAATTCATCTTCTTGATAATCACTACTTTGAACTGATCCGTCATGATATTACCATGCCGGTTTTTGTGGAGGTTGATGAGATATATAACCTTGCCTGCCCATCCTCCCCGATACAATACCAGTACAATGGCATCAAGACGATAAAGACCTCGGTTATGGGGGCTATAAACACACTCGGGCTTGCCAAGCGTACCCGCTCCAAAGTGATGCTGGCTTCCACCAGCGAGATTTATGGCGATCCGGAGGTACATCCGCAGCCGGAAAGCTACTGGGGAAATGTTAATACTCTTGGCCCGCGTGCCTGTTATGATGAAGGAAAGAGATGCGCCGAGACTCTTTTCATGAATTATCATGTTCAGAATAAGGTGAGAATCAAAATAGCCAGGATCTTCAACACCTATGGCCCCAGGATGAGCTCCAACGACGGCAGGGTAGTCTCCAACTTTATTGTACAGGCGCTTAAGGGTGAGGATATTACTATTTTCGGTGACGGCACCCATACACGCAGCTTTCAATATATTGATGATCTTATAGATGGAATGATAAAGCTCATGGATACCCCCGATACTTTCACAGGACCCGTTAATCTGGGCAATCCCATTGAAGTTTCGGTAGGCGACCTGGCCAATCTGATTATCCGGTTGACGGGATCAAAGTCGAAACTTATTTATCTTCCACTTCCGGAAGATGATCCCAAACAAAGAAAGCCAGACATTACTCTTGCCATAAAGGAGCTGGGCTGGCAACCGAAGGTTGGTCTCGAAGATGGGCTGGGAAAGACTATTGAGTATTTCAGGAGCGTTATAAAATGAGAGAGGGATTGCTTTGCTTGCAATGACATGGATGAAATTTATATAGTGGAGTTTGAGGAGGATTGCTTCGCTCCGTTGGGCGGGGCTCGCAATGACATTGCTTTTAATTAAGTTATCGGTCATTGCGAGGAGTCCCGTAACAACGGGACCGACGAAGCAATCTTAATCAACAGGCAGGGAATAATTAAAAAACCGCCTCATTCCTGAGACGGTCTCTTTTTATTTTTCTTGCCCTCTGCCCTGAGCCCTGCTTCCGCTTCGCGGAACTTCGTCGCTTTCGCTCCTTGGCCCCTGCGCCTTTATTTCTGCTTCATCTTTGCATCTATGCTGAGTGTTGCATGCGGAACAGCCCTCAGTCTCTCCTTGGAGATGAGCTTGCCGGTCTCGCGGCAGATACCATAAGTCTTGTTCTCTATCCTTACCAGGGCCGCCTGCAGATGCTGAATGAATTTCTGCTGACGCTGTGCCAGTCTGCCTGCTTCCTCTTTAGATAAAGTAGTGGCTCCCTCTTCCAGAACCTTGAAGGTAGGAGATGTATCCATAGTATCGTTGCTCTCTTCGTGAGTTATACTGGATTTTAGTATTTCATAATCTTTCTTGGCCTTATCCAGCTTCGCCAGGATGATCTGCCTGAACTCCTCAAGCTCCTCATCCGAATATCTTGTCTTTTCAGCCATAGTATAAGATTTTAATTATCCGGCAAAGGTAGAATTTTTTAATTAATATAAAAACTACTCAAATTAATGCGCTTCAGGCCATTTTGCATTATTAAAAAGACACAGGACGCAAGGCACTGGACACAAGGCGATGATCCCCAATGCGACAGAATATAGAGCTTACATTACCATGAAATATTTAGGAAATATATAGACCTTATTAATTTGAGGATCTGGATTTAATCAAGTTAGTTAACATTGCTGAAATTCTTTTACATTCATCCACATAGTATTTTACTTCATTTTTATTAAGATAGCCTATCTTTTGGGAAATTGTAAGTTGAGTATATAATTCTGCGGAAGAGCCTTTAAATAATAAAAATATATTTAGTCCCCTCGCGCCTTATGTTCTGAACCTTGCGCTTTGCGTCCTGCGCCTTGCGTTTTGCGTCTTGCGCCTTGCGTCTTTTTATTATCTTTGCATTCATTTTCTAACCATTTAAAAGATGAATTCCAACCCTCCTAAGGACGTAAAAAGAATATCTGTTATCAGACAGAAAGTTCCGCCCAAATGGTACGCAATCTACACTCATCCCCGGGCCGAAAAGCTGGTATATACGCGTCTTGTTGAGGTTGGCGTCGAGACCTTCCTGCCGATGCAGAAGAGTGTAAGGCAATGGAGCGACAGGAAGAAGATCATTGAAAAACCTCTGCTGAGCTCTTATGTATTTGTGATGGTGGCTCCTTCAGGTTTCCCGGTTGTTTACAAGACCCCGGGCGTTGTGAAGTTCATCTCTTTCGAAGGCCAGCCTGTTGCCATCCCGCAGAAACAGATCGATAACCTCAAACTGCTCGTAAACAGCGATGCCGAGATTGAAGTTACCTCCGGGAAATTTGAAAAAGGCGATAACGTGGAGGTTACCACAGGATCGCTTACCGGATTGACAGGCGAGTTAATAAAGACCGGCTCAAAACGCAGAGTTATCATCAGGCTCGATAAGCTTGATCAGAATATCATTATCACTATTCCAATTACTTTTTTAAGGAAAATTTAGGAAGAATGAAGGGGTGATAAGGTGAAGGGGTGAACGGGTGAACGGGTAAAAAGATGAAGGGGTGAACGGGTGAGAACTGACCTGTTTATTAAAGGCAGAACTTTTTGAGGGAGATTACTTCGTTTCACTCGCAATGACAAAGGATTTAATAATCGTTCGGTCATTGAGGGGAGCACAGCGACTAAGCAATCTAACTCCTTTCCACCAACACATATATTATGCCACTGTCGTTGCAAGCCGTGCTCTGCGTGGCGAAGCAACCCTGTTCCTGATCATTATCTTTTAATACAACATAATTTTAAAATTTACTACTTTTACTTCCTGATTGTTCTCTCCTTATGGAAAAGCCTAAAAGAAAAATAATTCTTGCAGTTACCGGTGCCAGCGGATCGATATATGCGGCAAAACTGCTTCACAGATTACAGGCATTGAAAAATCCTCCAGCTGAGATTGCAGTCGTTTTTTCCGATAACGCAAAAGAGATCTGGCAGTACGAAACCGGAGAAAAATACGTCAGCAAACCTTCTGCGAAGGAATTTGACAACAAATCTTTTTTTGTGCCATTCGCATCTGGTTCATCTGATTTTGATACCATGATAATATGCCCGGCATCAATGGGCATTCTGGGCAGAATAGCTAACGGAACTTCCGACGATCTTATCGCCCGCGCTGCAGATGTGATGCTCAAGGAGAGAAGAAAGCTTATACTTGTACCGAGGGAGACCCCTTATAATCTTATCCATATCCGCAACATGGAGACTCTCACTCTTGCCGGAGCAATAATTTGTCCGGCAACGCCTTCATTTTACAGTAACCCGGAAACGATCGACGACCTCGTCATGACTGTCGTTGAAAGGATCCTGTCTCTGGCCGGCTTCGATACCGACACTTACCGATGGATGGAAAAATGATCAACAGCAAAATCGTTAAGTTCTTCCGAAAGCATCATGTTCTTACTATTGCCACGTGCGACAATAATATTCCCTGGTGCGCAAATTGCTTTTATGTTTACCTGGAAGAAGAGAATTCACTTGTTTTCACAACTGTCCTTGATACCCGTCACGGGCAGGAGTTTGTAAAAAATCCCGAAGTGGCAGGATCGGTAGTTCTTGAAACAATGATAATTGGAAAAATCAGAGGGATCCAGTTTCGTGGTATTATCTCGGAACCTGCCGGCGACCTGGCAGCAAAAGCAAAGAATGCTTTCCTTAAACGATTCCCGGTTGCCATGCTCATGGAGACCAGGCTCTGGGTCGTCGAGCTAATTCATATTAAGATGACCGATAACAGGTTGGGCTTTGGGAAGAAGATGATCTGGGATAAGATATAACCCCCCTTGCCGCTACGCGGCATCCCCCCTGAAGGGGGGTCTAATTCTGTGGAGGCATCTGGAATTAGTGCAGGAGAGACAACGATAAGTATATTAAAAGCAGTGTGTTATGCCCCCTTCAGGGGGCAGGCTCCCGCAAAGCGGAAGCCGGGGGTTGTTTCAGCTTATACGCAGTGTTTCTACCCTTCATGGCCGGGGATCTTATTTCCCCAATTGTTGTTTTACAATTTTTGCGATATATTTTCCAAGAATATCGAATTCGATATTTACCACTGTTCCTTTTTTGATCTGGTGGAAGTTTGTACCCTCGTAAGTAAAAGGTATGATAGCAACCTGGAATGATCTGGCCTGTGAATTGACAACAGTAAGGCTTACGCCGTTTACTGCTACAGATCCTTTTTCGACAGTAAGATAATCGTCCTGCAAAGGTTCATATTCAAAAGTATAATACCAGCTTCCGCCGGCCTCTTTTACATCGGTGCATACGGCAGTCTGGTCTATATGTCCCTGCACCATATGTCCGTCGAGACGCCCGTCAAGTTTTGCACTGCGCTCCAGGTTCACCTTATCGCCAACCTTCAACAGTCCCAGGTTCGACTTCTCAAGAGTCTCCCTGATGGCCGTTACAGTATAGGTATCCCCTTCTTTCCTTACCACAGTCAGACAAACGCCATTATGCGAAATACTCTGGTCTATCTTCAGCTCTTTCGTAAAAGAACATTTCATGGTAATATGAAGGTTATCCTTCTCCTTTTCTATACTTACTACCGGGGCAGCTTCTTCCACTATTCCTGAAAACATGGTTTACATATTTAGATTATGCAGTAAAGTTAGTAAAATTGTCATTAAAATTTTGAAGTCTTGCCCGTCCCATTTCGTGGTTCGGGTTCTTGTATTGCTGTCTTTATTTGCCTTTTCTCTTCCTCCTGATTACCGGAAAACCATTCTTTTTCCATGCAACAATACCTCCGTCCAGAGAATATACTTTGGTGAAACCCTTTTCGACAAAGATCTCTGCAATTCGTTTGCTACGGTAGTCGGTGGTGCAATAAAAAAACATAGCATAATTTTTATCTATTGTATCTGCAGCAAAATCAAGGTCCCCCGATGATGGCATATTTACAGCATCTTTTATTCTTCTGCCTCTGAATTCAAAAGGTTCCCTGACATCAACCAGCATGGCAGTATCTGCTTTCAGGTACTCCAGGTGAAAATCATATGGCTCAAGCGACTGATATTTAACTGTATCGCCTTTCTGTGAGTATGCTGTAGCAAAAAAAATCAACAGGAAAATACTCCCTAAAAATGTTTTCTTCATACAAATCCGTTTCATCTATAAAGTAAACTAATTATTATTACATATACCAAATTAGGCCCCCCTTGGGGGGCAGGCTCCCGCTTTGCGGGGGCCGGGGGTTGTTTAACCAAACATAAGGTTCCTTTGCAAATGGGGGGCAGGCTCCCGCTTTGCGGGGGCCGGGGGTTGTTTAACCAAACATAAGGTTCCTTTGCAAATGGGGGGCAGGCTCCCGCTTTGCGGGATAAACTCCGCGACGAAGCAATCCTCTTCAGCATACACTGTATAAATTTAATCCCTACCCTTGTCTCCTTTTCCACAATTTTCTGAATATCTTTATACCATGATCGATCGTCAGACCATAGAACGTATTCTCGATGCAGCACAGATAGTTGATGTCATCCAGGAGTTTGTTCCACTGAAGAAACGTGGTGTAAACTACCTGGGGCTTTGCCCTTTTCATAATGAGAAAACACCATCTTTCACGGTCTCCCCTTCGAAGGAGATCTTTAAATGCTTCGGCTGCGGCAAAGTAGGCAATTCGGTTAATTTCATCATGGAGCATGAGCATCTCTCCTATCCGGAAGCGCTCAAGTACCTTGCCAGGAAATATAATATTGAAGTTGTTGAAAAAGAACTTACTCCCGAGGAAGTTGAGAAACAGAATGAACGCGAGAGTCTTCTGGTTGTTACAGCATACGCTGCCCGTCAGTTCTCTGAAAATCTCTTTCAGACCGACGAAGGCATAACTGTCGGCCTCTCTTACTTCAAGGAAAGAGGGTTTCTTCAGAATACACTGAAAAATTTCGAGATAGGTTATAGCTTTGAGAAGCGTGATGCCTTTTCTAAGAGAGCTCTCGAAGACGGTTACAAACAGGATTTTCTTATCAAGACCGGTCTGTCAATAGAGCATGAAGATCATATCTTCGACAGGTTCAGCGGCCGTGTTATGTTCCCTATTCATTCACTATCGGGACAAGTGCTCGGCTTTGGCGGAAGGATACTGAAAAGCGATGCAAAAACTGCCAAATATCTTAATTCTCCTGAGTCTGAAATATACCATAAAAGCCGTATCCTTTACGGTATATTCCAGGCCAGAAAGGCTATATCCCAGGAAGATAAGTGCTATCTCGTTGAAGGCTATACCGATGTAATGTCGCTCCATGAGGTGAACATCGAAAATGTGGTCGCCTCTTCCGGAACATCTCTCACACAGGAGCAGGTAAGACTGATCAAACGCTTCACGCCAAATATTACGATTCTTTATGACGGTGATGCTGCAGGAATAAAGGCTTCTATACGTGGAATAGACATTGTTCTTGAAGAAGGTATGAACGTGAAAATCGTTCTTCTTCCCGACGGTGAAGACCCCGATTCGTATTCAAAAAAGGTTAGTAATGAAGAATTCTCGAAATATCTTAAGGAGAAGGAGACAGATTTTATTCGTTTCAAAACAGAATTGCTGCTCGAAGAAGCAAGCAACGACCCGGTCAAAAAGGCAAACCTGATAAGGGATATTGTAAGGTCTATTGCTGTTATCCCGGAGACTATAACCAGAACAGTATATATTAAAGAGTGCAGCAGTTATCTTGAGATAACCGAAGCCATTCTCTATCATGAAGTAAATAAAATGCGTCAGCAACGCACCTTCCAGGACAGGAATAAATACCCCGGACCGGAAGATCTGCCTGTCCCTCCGCCGATGATGCAGAAAAGCATTAAACTGGAATCCTCCACCTATGTCTCGGAGAAGGAAATAATAAGACTCCTTCTGAAATTCGGCTCAATAGTAATGGCAAAAAAGATCAGGGAGGAAGACGGTCAGGAAGAGGTGACAACAGTTGCTGATTATATTGTAAATGAGATTATTTCAGACGATTTGTTATTTGACAACCCTGTTTTTGAAAAAATCTTCGATGAATTTCGTTTTGCTGTATCACAGGGGATCTTCATTGGGGAAAAGCAGTTTGTGAAGCATGAGGATCCGGTTATCTCCAGGCTTTCAGCCGATCTTCTTTCAGAACCACATACTCTGAGTAAGATCTTTGCAAATAAACAGACCTATGTCGAGACAGAAGATATGAAGCTCAAAGAAATTGTGCCTGATACTGTACTTAAATTTAAAGGCGATAAAATACAGGTCAGGCTGAAAGAAATAATGACGCAGCTCCAGGAGGCAGTCAAAGCAGAAGATACCGAAAAAATACTGTCTCTACAGAAAAAAGACCAGGGCCTTAAGCTGGCACTGAGGATGATATCAGAAAGACTGGGGAAAAGAATAATAATATAAATCCAAATTATGAACTCATCCTCCTCCCAACAGTTATCGGGAACCTTCTCTGTTTCGTACTTCCTTTTATACATAATTAATTGAAATTAATGAATATAATTTTTTATCTTAATGATCATTAAGTGAAATTGTCAATTAGTGAAGAAGATTCCTCGCTTTGATTCGGAATGACTGGTGAAAGTAGGACTAACCAGGGAAGAAGCGGCGATTCGCAGCAGGAACCTTGGAAAAAGATAAAAAGTACTTACGAATCGCCGCTTCTTCCCTTCATTACAAAAACACACACTGTCATTCTGAATGAATCCGACGCAGGAGGATGAGTGAGGAACCTCCATCCGGCATTTGAAATTCTTTTCTGTAAAAGATGTGTATTAACGGTAGTACATCGTAAAAAGGGAGAGTAAATGCGAGTTTAAGAGACTATGGGTTGTTTCGGCAGATCCTGGGACCAATTACTCATTATTCCATTTTTATTACTAAATTTGGTTTATAAAGATCATGATATGAAAAAAATCCTGTTGCCGTTGCTGATATTCATCTTGTTATTTGTGGTTTCATGCAAACAAAAAGAGTCTGAAAAAGAGACATTTAATCCTGTTTTTTCGACATTTAAAAACGATGCAGAAAGTACAAACCCTTCTGCTCCCAAAGAGGAAACGTATTATGGTATTCTAACTCCGGTTGAGATATGCGTCATTTTTAACAGGCTTAGCATTCCGTTGAGTACTGCTGCTCTTAATCCTGTATCAAACAGCGAACATTACTTATCCAACTCAAAAGCAGCAATAAACACCGGAATATATGGTGTCGATTTTGGTTACCTTAAAATGTTTGGCATGGGCCAGGAAGTAATCGACTATATGGTTACGATACGTGATTTAAGCAATAAACTTGGTATTCCCGATAACCTTCTGACGGAACCTTTAAAAAGAGTACAGAACGATATGGCCGATCCTGATACAATTACTTCCATGATGAAAACCTCTTACATTGATATCGAAAATCACCTCAGAGAGAGTGGCAGGGAGAGTACCGCCGGACTTATTGTTATGGGCGGCTGGGTTGAGGCTATGTACCTTGCCACCCAGCTTGTCTATAATCCGAAAGATCCGGATCCTGAAGTTGTCCAGAGAATCGCCGAACAGAAATATTCTCTTACTTCTCTTCTCAGCTTCATGAAGAATTATTACGACGATCCTATAGTTGTTTATTATACAAAAAAACTGAAATATCTTAAAAAATACTTCGATTCTTTCGATATTTATTTCAAAATAGGTGATCTTGAGATAGATACCTCCAAACAGGTACTCCTTTCTTCCGGAGCAAAAATGACAATCACTGTCGACACCCTCAACAAAATACGTGATTATGTAGCCAAGCTTCGTACGGAAATGGTAACGACCAATTAATTGCAATTCATTGCTACGTAAAACAGGGTATTTTTTATGAAAGAAGAAACCCCCGGCTCCCGCTTTGCGGGAACCTGCCCCCTGAAGGGGGGCCAAATACAGTACTTCTAACAGACTTTCTTTTCTTAAATATTACACTAATTCTAAATACATCTACTGTACTTGCCCCCCTTCAGGGGGGTTGGGGGGTCGTCAGCCCCTGGAGGGGTGCCCCTC
>Ga0315542_1001861_pt1 | contig 13130 bp, 9 predicted proteins | sample SalMarSW160120MG_FD_202541 | JGI IMG/M metagenome (GOLD analysis project Ga0315542, IMG submission 202541) | Salt marsh sediment microbial communities from the Plum Island Ecosystem LTER, Massachusetts, United States - Salt Marsh Sediment SW1601-20 ... | reverse complement strand
TTGCCCTGATCATCAATATACATTCTGATACTGTCGGCACTTACAGCGAGGTATTTCTGTGATACACCTTTTTCATCACCAAATCCTCCCACTGCAAATCCGCCCCTGATTCCTTTTTTCCCATCGTCAACATATACTCTTACTCCCTCATTGTAAACAGCAAAGATTGTCTGCCCAATGTTGTTCTTTACCTCAAAAAGAGCTTCATCCATATCAGAAGTAGTTCCTTTGACAGTGAGTTTTTTTATGGGACTCTTAATATCTCCTGCTATCATGGTATATGGAACCGACCATAACTGTGAGGTGCCCATAGTTTTCCATCCTCCGTAATCTATCTCAGTCTTGATAAATTTTGAACCCTTGCTCCAGTCGATTGCACTAAATGTCGCAGCAGTTCCTGCTTTTCTAACTCCTTTACCAACAATAACATTGATTAATCCAAAACTATTGGTGATAACTGAAGAATGTTCCTCCTGCCAGAAAGTTGTATCAGCTGTTTCAGTCTGAATAGTCAACCTGACAGGCATTGGGGTATTGACGATTGAGTTTCCTGAGACAGGATCGCGTGCAACTGCTTGATAATTAAACCCCTGTGGAATCTGAGCTTCGCCAGTACAGAAAATAAAAGAAACAAGAAACAAGAGGAAGAGTTTTGTCTTCATAATTATAAAGGGTTAAAGGCGCAGAGGCACAAGGGCTTAACGGCACAAGACCAGTGAGCCTGAGGTTAAACAATAAACTGTTGAAAACAAAGAATATAAGAAGCAATATATTATAAAAAGAGAAGCAAGTCAAGTATTTTTGACGAGTAGCTGAAAATGTAGTATTTATGATGAATTAACAGGGATATAATTCCTCTGCTATCCTGGCTTGTACGATGAGTGGTTTATCAAATTCATTAATTAGCATTTCATGAATTATGGATATCTTTAGCGAAAAATATATATGAAAAAGATTTCTGTTATCAGTGGTGGATCAGGCGGACTGGGTCTGGCTATTGCCGAACGTCTTGTGAAGTCAGGAAAGGATGTTCTAATCCTGGGACGTAATACTGAAAAGCTCACAAGGGCGGCAAAAAAGCTGACCAGGCTTTCTAAAAGTTCCCATGTGAATACGATGGTTTGCAATATAGGCAATGAATCAGAAGTAAGAAGAACAGGAAAGTATATTAAAGAGCAGAAGCTTGTAACAGAGTATCTTTACAATAATGCCGGCAGAGGACTCTTTTTAAATGCCAGATATTCAACCTCAGAAACGATCGATGATGTATTTGAAGCTAATTTAAAAGGAATGATACTTCTCACTTCAGAGATCCTGAGAATTACACCTGAAAAAGAAGAGCTTACCATTGTCAATATAATGTCGACCTCTGCATTGTATGGAAGGGACCAGGAATCTATATACTGTGCAGCCAAATGGGGCGCCAGAGGTTATACTGAAGCTCTGCGAACCGAACTTAAAGGAACAAAAAGAAACATCCTGGCTGTCTACCCTGGTGGAATGAAGACTGACTTCTGGAAAGTGCCGGGTCAGGATCGTGATATCTCAGATTTTATGGAACCCAAAGAAGTTGCTGAGAAGATTGTTAATGCTGTTATGGTTAAAAATAAGCTGCTGGTTACTGATATTACTATTAACAGGAAGAAGTAAGCTTCCGGGGAAGAGTCAGTTGGTGATCATTTGATCGTCATTCAAAGGTCATTCAATGGTCATTCGGTGGCCATTCGGTGGTCATTTGATAATAATAATTAAAACTTAGGATTTTGGTGGTCAATCTGAACCGGCCAATAATGGTCAAGGGCATTGGCTGTTGCAATAATGAATAAATTTTGCAGCAGACATTTAACAAGTATGATTTTAATATTTTCTGGTCCGTTGATTTGTTTAATCACTCACACAGGGTATGTCTCAAGATAAGTTCACCAACGAAATTCATAAATATTCCCTTAGTATTTACCTCTCGCGGGAAAAGTCCTCCCCACTGCTGATTGGTTTTAAGAGAGATTCTTACATTTCCAAAGTTCTCCTTCACTTTGGGTATTCCTGAGATTGGCGGATCACCTTTCAGAATCAATTCTGTATTCTGAGTATCGTTACCTTTTATGGGCATTATAAGAAACCAAGGCTTCTCTTTGAAAGGCGGCATAAGTTTTCGTATAATTGATAATGGGTAGTTGCAAGTCATCTTTTCGAACCAGTTAGCCTGGGATTGATCTACTTCATATTGTAAGCTGAGGGATAAATCAATCTCACCCTTGTTTACCACTTCTGCAGACCAACCCTCATTTGTCCTTACAAACGAAATGGAATCCGCTACATATTTTGGATAACCAAGAGTCTTTCCCATCTCTACTGGAATCCATTCGGTCTCTGGCATAGTGAGTGTGTACCAGCCAAGTAATCCCTTGTATTCCGCAAGAATCTGTACATGAGCAACCAAATAGGGAGGCAATGGCAAACGAACCCTCTCAAAATCAGTAATTTTGACAAAAACTGTTGGTTCTGATGGCATCCCAAAAGGCTTTGGAAGAAGTGAACTATAAAGTAGACTTTCTGATGGAACAAAATAAGCAGAAAGTTGATGAAAGACATTATACAAACCCAACGAGGATTTTCTTTGGTTCCCAAGGAATTTCCATTCACTGCCTTCCATAATTAACCTGGTACCCTCAATGAGAGGGAAAGATGGATCCGATGCCGGAATAACTCCCAGATTCGACTCGGCAAAACCATTTATTTCCGCGATATTTTGTTCTTCTTTAAATGTAAGAATGGTTATCCTCAGGCGGGTTAGATATTTAAGTATATACGATTGCCTCAGGCAGGTTTCAAAATCTTTTTTATTTAAACCCTGATGCAGGAAAGAATTTGAAACACAATTCAAAATCTGGTTGATATCCTGATGTCTGTAATAATCAGATATTTTTTGAATAAAAACTTCGACATCAGCTGGAATTGAAATACCTTCTGGTCGCTGATTATTTGATCTAGAATCAGTTGTCATAGTACATTACAATTTACTATAAATACATACAAACTATTAGATCAAATTTATACCAAGTTTAAACCAAAGTCAAGCTTTTATCTGCTTTTAAGATTGAAATAGAACTCAAAATGGAAAAACCGGCCTCATCAACCACCTTTGACCATTCAGATTAATCTTAATATACAAGACTAAATAACAGGTATTTAATTCCGGTTTTTCGTGGTTAGTTTACTCCGGCGAGAAGTGGTCAAAGCCACTGGACATGAAGTTAGAAGAATTACAGGTTTATAATCTTTCTATGAATATGGCAGAAAGGATATGGAATATAGTAATTAAATGGGATTTTTTTCAGAGAGATACGATTGGCAGACAGTTGGTAAGAGCCGCAGATTCAATTGCAGCTAATCTCAGTGAGGGTTATGGCCGGTATCATTTCAAAGAAAATATAAATTTCAGCTATTATTCAAGGGATTCATTATACGAGACCAAAACCTGGCTGACTAAAGCTCACAACAGGGACCTAATTAACCATGAATCATTTGAAACATTTATTAATGAGATAGATAATATTGGGATCAAACTTAATAACTATATAAAATCAATAGGCAATAAAAAGACAACTGAATGACGGCCGAAGCCCTAAATAACGGCCGAAGGCCAAATGACGGCCGAAGCCCTAAATGACGGCCGAAGGCCAAATGACGGCTGAAGCCTTAAGATAATCTTCTTTTGTAATCCTCATAATCAAACTTTCTGATAAGCCTGAATTTACCATCCAGAGTCCAAATGCCGATTGATGGATGGTGTACTCCATTGAAAGTGGTGGTTTTCACCATAGTATAGTGGATCATATCAAGGAAGATAATCCTGTTGCCATTTTTAAGTTCTTTATCGAATGACCACTCGCCCATATAATCGCCAGACAAGCATGAATTACCTCCCAGACGGTAAATGGGTTTACCTTCGACCGGATCCGAAGCATTCAACACTCCCGGCTTATAGGGCATCTCGAGACAATCGGGCATGTGTGCCGTAAATGAAACGTCGAGAAGAGCAGTTTTTATTCCCCGGTTTACAACAATATCTTCAACAGTAGCAACAAGCTCACCTGTTTCCCAGGCAAAAGCGCTTCCAGGTTCAAGGATCACATGAAGGCCTGTTCTTTTCTTAAAATCTTTGATCATTTGTATTAGATGCCTGGTATCATAACCTTTCCTTGTCAAAAGGTGCCCTCCTCCCATATTGATCCATTTAATCTGATCAAAGAAACGGCCAAATTTCTCTTCAACCACTTTTAGCACTCTTTCTAGAGCAAAGGAGTCTGATTCAAAAAGTACATGAAAATGCAAGCCTTCTATCCCATCCGGAAGCTCTTTGTGCAATTCTTCGGCTGTTATGCCTAGCCTGGAACCCGGAGAACAGGGATTATATAAGCCATAACTTACCTCAGAGAATTCAGGATTGATCCTTAACCCCATTGATAATTTTCCTTTATAGTCCTTGATAATTTTAGAAAATTCAGCAAACTGGTTTAATGAATTAAAAGTTATATGTGAGCTGTACTTCAGGATTTCAGTGATCTCATCTTTCTTATATACCGGTAAATATACATGAGCCGGTGAGCCTATCTCTTCATAACAGAGTCTGGCCTCATGAAGAGAACTGGCCGCTGCACCGGACACATATTCCCTGAGAATATCAAATATCCCCCACATGGCGAATCCTTTGAAGGCAAGTATTATCTCTGCACCTGATTCGTCAGAGACATACCTGATCAAAGAAAGATTTTTCCTGAATCGTTCTTCATCGATCACATAACAGGGAGAGGGGATATCGCTATAATTGATTTTCAAATCAGCTTTATATTTCAGGTCATTAATAAGTTGCCCAGGGCGCCATCCTGCGCCATAGCTACTGATGACAAAGCAGGGCACAGGGTCAGGGAGCTTTTAAGCATATTATCGTTATGTCATTGTACCTTTGCACCGTTGTACCGTTGTACCTTTGCACCGTTGTACCGTTGTACCTTTGCACCGTTATTATAGCTCAAGGTCAACATTATGCAGTTCCACCCATGGAAGACCATTTAAATTAAGCTGTTCCATGAAAGGATCGGGGTCAAATTCCTCAACATTGAAAACACCGGGTTTTTTCCAGATCCCCTTGAGATACATCATTGCGCCTATCGTTGCCGGAACGCCAGTAGTATAACTAACTCCCTGTGTACCAGTTTCTTTAAAAGCCGCTTCATGACTGCAATTATTATAAATATAGTAAGCCTTTTGCTTTCCGTCCTTTAATCCCCTGATGCGGCAACCGATAGAGGTCCATCCGGTATAATTTTCTCCCAGTTCCCCGGGATCAGGCAAAACCGCTTTCAGAAATTTAATAGGAACAATTTCTCTTCCATCGAACATTATAGGTTCAATACCAGCCATTCCAATATTTTGAATTACACGCAGATGTGTAAGATATTCCTGCCCGAATGTCATCCAGAATCTTGCTCTTTTAAGGGTTGGGAAATTCTTTACGAGCGACTCAAGTTCCTCATGGTAGATCAGATATGATTCCCTGGGTCCTATATCAGGGTAATTCAGAGGTTTATGTATTTCATGAGGTTTTGTATATATCCATTTACCATTTTCAAAGTATTTCCCTTTTTGAGTCACCTCCCTTATATTGATTTCTGGATTGAAGTTTGTCGCAAAGGCTTTACCATGCTCTCCGGCATTACAGTCAACGATATCGAGGTAATGCAGTTCGTCAAAATGATGTTTGGCAGCGTATGCAGTAAATATCGATGTTACACCAGGGTCGAAGCCGCAGCCCAGGATGGCAGTAAGTCCTGCATCCCTGTATCTGTCGTGATATGCCCATTGCCAGCTGTACTCAAATTTGGCTTCTTCAAGAGGTTCATAATTAGCTGTATCAAGGTAGGCAACACCGGTTTCAAGACAGGCGTCCATAATATGAAGGTCCTGGTAAGGCAGAGCTACATTCACAACAATATCGGGTTTAAAGGATCTGATAAGATCTACCATCTGAGGCACTTTGTCGGCATCCACCTGAGCTGTCTGAACATGGTTTTTACCAATTTTTGCTGCAATAGCATCACATTTTGATTTCGTCCGGCTTGCAAGCATTATATTGCTGAAGACTTCAGTAAGCGATGCCATTTTATTAACGACAACCGTACCTACTCCTCCTGCTCCTATAATTAATACTTTACTCATAAACACGTAATTTATAATAGATTGAATGTAATAAGGTTCTTAATTCTAAAATCTTTATATAAACTAAAATGAGGTACCTCTATGAATAATTCAAATATAAGATATTAAAATGACCAATCAATAATAGATTTTATCTGAAACAAAAATGATTATCAATAGTGGTTTTATATTATTGGTAATCGATACCAATTCTGTTTATATTTGTAGCCTCACTCTCAGGTGCCGGAACATGAAACTTATCAATCCACTGATTATTCTCAGGATACTGAGTACGATACTCCTGATTGAGGCACTATCGTTTTTACTTTGCCTGCCGGTTGCATTTATCTATAAAGATGCTATATACCCATTTTTATGGTCTTCAGCCATAACGGGCTTTTTTTACCTTCTTCTTCGCATCGCAAGTATAAATGCGGATACGGATAAAATTAGCAACCGGGATGGTTATCTTGCAGTTACCCTTTCCTGGATTGTCTTCGGGCTGATGGGATCCTTACCTTATATTATTTCTGGCGCTATCCCATCTTTTATAAATGCTTTTTTTGAATCAGTCTCAGGATTTACCACCACAGGATCATCCATCCTTACAGATGTTGAATCACTTCCATATTCAATATTATTCTGGAGGAGCCTGACCCACTGGATAGGGGGTATTGGTATTATCATGCTCGTGATTATTATCCTTCCTTCACTAAGGGTTTCAGGCTACCAGCTATTCAGTCTTGAATCTTCAATGAAAGAAAAAATACACCCTAAAACCCAGGCGGTCGGATTCAGGATAATGATAATTTATATAGGACTAACTGTGGCTGAAACAATACTCTTAAACCTTGGAGACATGACCCTTTTTGACAGCATCTGCTACTCATTTGGGACTGTTGCAACCGGAGGTTTTTCAACAAAGAATAACAGCCTGCAGTTCTATTCGTCGTACAGCCAGTATACAGTTATGATATTCATGTTACTTTCCGGTACCAGCCAGGTTGTTTACTATTATTTAGGAAAACTGAATTTCAAAAAAGTAAGACAAAATGAAGAGCTGTGGTTTTATATTGCTGTCGCCATAGCTGCAGGATCAATTGCCACTGTTATACTTATGGTCCATTCTTCATTAAGGTTTGAAGAAGCGTTCAGAGATGGTTTTTTCCAGACAATCTCAATAATGACCTGCACGGGTTTTGTATCAGCAGATTACCTGATATGGCCGATGGCAGGGGTTCTGTTAATCTTTATACTGATGTTTGCAGGCGGAAGCACGGGGTCGACAAGTGGTGGAATAAAGATGGCCAGGCATCTAATAGTACTGAAAAACATAAAAAGTGTATTTATCAGGCTCAACCATCCTAATGCCATTGGAACGATCAAGCTTAATGGTAAACTTGTGAATGAGAGCACGAATATTACCATAGTCTCATTTGTTGTCCTCTATATTTTCCTGTTCATTGCTGGAACAGTTATCATAGTCATCACAGGTGTCGATCCGGTAACTTCTGCCAGTTCAGTGGCAACATGCATGGCCGGCATCGGGCCAGGATTAGGGACTGTAGGACCCATGAGCAATTTTGCCCACCTGCCGGAGATCACAAAGGTCGTCCTGAGTATGCTGATGATTATCGGGAGGCTTGAGATAATTACTGTGTTCGCATTATTTACGAGGTCGTTCTGGAAGATATAAACAGACACTAAAGATTAAGCATCTTTCTAACTGATTCCAGGTTTTCCGGAGTACCAATATCTGCCCAGTATCCTGTGTCGTGTCTGTAAGTAAAAATCTGATATGATCCTGCAAGCTGCAAATAGAGGGCAGTCATGGTGTAAACGCCTTCCTTCATACTATTAAATATCACAGGATCAATAATATGTAACCCGGAAAAAGCTATTTCAGACAATTGTTCGCTTTCGGGACCTGTTAAAATTTTTTCACCGGTGTTCCTGTTATACCATCCCTTTAGCATTCCCTGCTGATTTACCAGAAAGAATCTGTTTCCAATGCGTTTCCGCACTGCAAGAGTAGCAAGACCTTTATGTTTGATATGAAAGGAAAGCATATCCTTAAGATCCAGATCGGTAACAATATCCGCATTATATAGCAGGAAAGGATCTTTATCAAAGAAATCCCTTGCTTTGAATAGTCCTCCTCCTGTTTCCAGTAGTAATTCACGTTCATCAGAAACAGTTACCCTGAATCCTTTCCGGTTGAGGTTATCAAGTTCCTTTTCAACCATATCTGCAAAGTGATGCACATTAACTATTATATCGTCAAATCCGGCTGAAGTGCATTTTTCAACTGCAAGCTGAAGAACGCTTTTCCCGTTAATATCGATTAGCGCTTTGGGGGCAGAGTGTGTTAGTTCTCCAAGTCTTGTACCTTTCCCTGCTGCCAGTATCATTGCTTTCATAGGCAAGGGTTAATGCTTTACTGAAGATAACGTTTTAAACATTGTTGTTCCGGAGATCAATCTTACAGAATTATATAATTCGGGAAGCCTGAGGTTTATTTCAGCTGTCATAATAACTTCCTGAAGTAAATTAACACCGGGTACAATACTTTCAGTGAATGTCGGCTTCTGCTCATACAGGCCACGGAAACCGAAAGCCCCGAGGGCCTGCATAATCCGTATCATACTGAATCCTGCAAAATAGCCGGCGAATTTATGTTCATCTTCATGCGAGACTGTACAGAATTTCCCGATATAATATCTCAGGAGCTCATCTCTGTTGGATGCGAGCATGGGAATCTTGGAATCATATAATAAAGAAGCCACATCGTATTGAGGAGCGCCTTCCCTCCCACCCTGGTAATCTATAAACCATGGGTTGCCGTCTTTTATCATGATATTGGCACTCTGGAAATCCCTGTAAAGAAAATAGTCCTGTCCTGCCTGAAGAAGATAATCAGCAAGGGAATTGAAGTCATGCTCAAGCCGACGTTCATTAAATGGAACTGCCAGCAATTTTAACAGCATATACTTGAAATAATTCATATCCCACATCATAGATTGCCGGTCGAAGGACCTGTGAGGATAGCAGAGATCAAGATTAAGTCCTTTAACTCCAATGGTCTGGAAAAGTATAAGATGATCAAGTATCCTGCGAAAGAGGTCTTTTGTCTCTTCATTGAAGTTGCTTATATCGGGTCTTCCTTTTAGCCATTTGTATAAGTTGATATCGCCAAGATCGCTGAGAAAATAAATATGCTTGTCCGGAAGGTAACCATAAATTTCAGGTACATTAAGACCTTTTGCAGCAAAATGTTCTGTAAAGCCAATAAATGCTTCATTCTCCTCAGGCACAGGGTTATAAGCACCTATGAGAGTTTTCCTGCCAGTTACAATTCTGAAATATTTTCTGTCGGAACCGGAACCGGGAAGTGCAGTAATTTTTAAATCATAATTACCGAATATTTCTCTGTAACCTTCTGATATTATTTCTGACGTATCCATAAATTATAACGTTTCGTTTAATCGAAATAATTCTGATATACAGTTCCCGGGATATTTTATTGAAAAACCTGTGCAGACAAATGTAACAATTTCCACTCCAGATAAAAATCATTTCAGAAAACTGCTGAATATGTTTTCATAACTTTCTTAACATTTCTGAAACCTATTCCAAAATTCCTTATGGCATTAAATCAATATATCAGCAGTGAATTACTGTTGGGAGAAAAAATATATTACTTTTGATTCTATTGAGTATGTTTGGGTTTTTTCAAAACAGATTACATTATTTCATGAAAATATCTAAGGTAATACTGCTGCTGCTTTCTGCTGCATTTTTTTCTTTTGTCACAGTTAAAGCCCAGGTTGCCGATCCGCCGTTTCTTCAATACATCCATCATCCATGGGTAGATTCTGTGCTTAATACTCTCACACCTGATCAGCGGATCTCTCAGTGTATCTGGGTTGCAGGCTGGTCGGACGGGGATATATCACATGAAGTTGAACTGGCGGAAATGATAAAGGCAGATGGCCCCGGAGGTATAATTTTTTTCCAGGGGACACCTGATAAACAGGTTGAGCTTACCAATTACTATCAGAAAATATCAAAGGTTCCGCTTATCATTGCCATGGATGCTGAATGGGGTCCGGCGATGAGGCTTTCGGGAGTAGAAAAATTTCCATACCAGATGACACTGGGGGCCATCAGGAACGATTCTTTAATATATCAGTTCGCAAAATCTGTTGCTGAACAGTGCAAGCGACTGGGAGTTTGTGTAAATCTTGCTCCGGTAGCCGATATTAATAATAATCCTGCCAATCCCGTGATAAATTACAGGTCTTTTGGTGAAGACAGAGACAATGTCACATCCAAATCAGTTCTGTATATGAGAGGGCTTCAGGAAAATGGTGTTATGGCAACTGCCAAACATTTTCCCGGACATGGTGATACGGATACGGACTCTCATACCAACCTCCCGGTAATTAATAATACTATTCAGAGACTCGATAGTATTGAACTGTTTCCTTTTATGAGACTTATTCGTGAAGGAACGGGATGTATTATGGTGGCTCACCTCAGCATTCCATCTCTCGATTCGACCAGGAATCTACCCTCAACATTGTCGCCGGTCATTGTAAAAAATCTGCTGCAGAATCAGCTGGCATTTAAAGGTCTTATTATAACCGATGCAATGAATATGCAGGGTGTAACCAGGTATATTAGACCGGGGGCAGCAGAGGCCAGGGCATTTGAAGCCGGTAATGATGTTGTGGAGTTTGTCACGGATATTAAAACTGCAATAGCTGAAACCAATAAACTCATTGCATCAAAAAGGCTTACCAGGGAAGATATCGACCTCAAATGCAGAAAAGTACTTGCCCTGAAATACTGGGCAGGTCTTATAAAGAGTCCTTCAATTGATAAAAATAACCTGACATCCGATCTTAATACAGGTTCAACAAAGGCTTTAATACGTGACCTTTATGCTAATGCTCTCACTCTTCTGAATAACAAACAGAATATTCTCCCATTAAGAAATCCGGAAAAGATAAGGATCGCAACTGTTGCCATTAATAAGCCTGGAAAAACTCTTTTTCAGCACAGGATATCCGAGTATCAGCCGGCAGACAGCTATTACATTGATCCGGCGAAAACTGCTGGTGCTCAGAGATTATTAAAGAAACTATCTGGTTATGATCTTGTTATTGCAGGGGTCTATGGAACCGATCAGCGACCGAACAGAGATTTTGGCATATCATCTGATCTTATTAAGTTTATTAATGATCTTACAGGAGGCACAAAAACAGTTATAACATGGTTTGGAAACCCCTATGCTATCGATAGGATCAAATCGCTCAGTAACGCCGAGGGGCTTCTTCTGTCTTACCAGGAAAATGAATATACTGAAGATCTTTCGGCACAGCTTATATTCGGGGGTATAGGTGCCCGCGGTTCTCTTCCGGTCACGATCAATGAGAAATGGCCATATGATTACGGGATCATTACACCGGGGAACATAAGGGTTCAGTACGGATTTCCGGAGAGTGCAGGAATGTCTTCGATTCTTCTTAATACAAAAATCGATTCTATTGTTAATATCGGTTTGAGTCAGCAAGCTTTTCCCGGTTGCGAGGTAATGGCTGCCAGGAAAGGTATAATTGTCTTCCATAAGACTTATGGATATCAGACCTATGATAACAGAGCAGCAGTTAGCGATGATGATCTCTATGATCTTGCATCAGTCACAAAAGTATCAGCCACCCTGCCAGGATTAATGCTTCTTGATACTGAAGGGAAATTTTCACCAGACAAGACCCTCGGGAGCTATCTCCCATTCTTCCGTCGGTCGGATAAGGGGGATTTGCTTATGTCTGAAATTCTGACGCACCAGGCAGGGCTTCAGGCCTGGATACCTTTCTGGAAAGAAACTGTAAAAAAAAACGGAGAGTTCAGAAAGAGAATTTTCGATACTCGCTATTCCGGCAGGTACCCTCTTGAAGTAGCATCAGGACTTTTTATAACTAATAAATACAGAAAGAAGATCTTTACTGAAATTAAAAAGTCGCCTCTTTCTGAAAAGAAATATCTCTATTCTGATCTTGGTTTTATAATCTCACCCGAAATAATCGAAACACTCTCCGGAAAGAACTGGACCGCCTTTGTCACTTCAAACATTTATCATAAAATAGGGGCTTATGATATAGTATTCAATCCATGGCAAAAATACCCGCTAAGCCGCATTGTACCAACAGAGTATGATTCTCTGTTCCGGAAGCAGCAGCTACAGGGAACAGTTCATGATGAAGGGGCTGCAATGATGGGAGGTATTTCCGGGCATGCCGGGTTATTTGCCACTGCAAACGACCTTATGAAACTAATGGAATTGTACCGCCATATGGGAGCCTATGCCGGGGAACAGATTATCGGGAAAAATGTTATGGAGAAATATACCAGGGTACAATTTCCTGAAAATGAAAACCGCAGGGGACTTGGTTTTGATAAGCCCTTGTTGAATAATTCAAACATGTCGCCGAAAGATTCCTACCCATGTATAAGTGCTTCACCTTCAAGTTTCGGGCATTCAGGGTATACCGGGACATTTGTATGGGTTGACCCGGAGTATGAGCTTAGTTATATCTTCCTGAGCAACAGGGTTTATCCTACCAGGAATAATAATCTCATTTCCGACCTTAATATCCGCACCGAAATCCTTCAGGTTTTGTATGATTCTATAATAAAATAATTAAGAACTTACACGGAGGGGCGCAGAGGCCCAAAGGCTCAAGGGCTCAAGGGCGCAATGGGACAGAGGACTAAAGATAATAATTGCTAAATAGTTTGTTGTTCCGTGTATCGGTTGCCGGGCGCCGTGTGCCGAAAAAAGAAAAAACCAGACTGCATTTTACAATCTGATTATTTTGTGCCCAGAACAAGACTCGAACTTGCACACCGTAACCGGCACCAGCCCC
>Ga0315542_1001860_pt1 | contig 13133 bp, 15 predicted proteins | sample SalMarSW160120MG_FD_202541 | JGI IMG/M metagenome (GOLD analysis project Ga0315542, IMG submission 202541) | Salt marsh sediment microbial communities from the Plum Island Ecosystem LTER, Massachusetts, United States - Salt Marsh Sediment SW1601-20 ... | reverse complement strand
ATGATATGGGAAGTTGCTGCAAGAAACTCGACTATTAAAATTCCTTTAAGTACAATGGGTTATAGAGCATCTTATGCTCAGAAATATCCATTAGCATGGGTTAGAAGTGGAGAACTTAAAGATAAAATAATGCCCTTAGCCCACGGTCTTTCTAAAAACAAAGATAGCTGGGGAATTGAAATCGGAATTCCTGAAAAAACAGTTACTTATCATGACGAGCCATGGAAAGACGTACCACCAGATAAGAATGCTTATTTATACTTGGAATATCAAAGATCTTATATTGCTTCTAGTTTGATACTTGCGTGGCCTTCAATGATAAAGAAAACACTGGAGTTGTTAAAGAAATAATGGGCGGAACTGTAATAAGATTTAAGAATAAGAGTAAGAATGTAAATAGAATAGGACGCAAATGGCATAATGCCAAAGATCGTATTGATATTGAAGACCCATATTATGTGGGTAAAAAAGGTACTTATGAATGCGATATATGTGGATCCTCAATGATTCCTTATAAGCAGGATGCATTAGGAGATATAATTGTTACGTGTTGCAATCCTTGTTGCCTAAAACATAAGGATAATGCTAATTCTATAACTGTAAAACTTGCTAAGTTGTTAAAACAACAGCAGGCAATATCTAATAGATTTTACATGGATTATAACGGTAGTTATAAATAATGGGTGTTTTAGCAGACCACATGGGTAATATTTTAGATCAGCTCGAAACTAATGATTCAATTATTAGGTGTTTAAACCAAAATGGCTATGATGAATTTTATGACTTAGTATCCGAGCTGAGATTAATACAAGAGGAATTAAGTAATGAATAAAGAAGGACATCTAATTTGGAGCGAATTTATACTCATAATTGGAATGGGTGGCTATTTATTTTATCTATTACATGATAACGGAAACTATGATGTTTCTATGGCAATAATATTAAGTATAGCTACTTATTTATTTGGCGCGCTCCTTCCAGACTGGGATCACCCAGCCGTACAAAAAAAGCTATTTTTTATTAAGTGGTTAGGCAAAATTAGCCATCACAGAGGTCATTGGCATAGTTTGATCGCAATGATTTTTTACGGTATTTTTTTATTTCCGATATTTTATTTCATACCATTATTTAATTTTTGGTATATTCCGATTTTAACAGGAATGATTGGATTTTTCACCCATCTTTTACTGGATGAAATAAAAAACTTGATTACAGGCGGTCATCGAGCCATGAAGTTATGGTAGATATCTACCATCTTTTTTATTAGAAAGCTTTAAATAGAGTTGTTTTTATATATAAATCAATATGGGAACTCAAGAAAAGTTAGAAGAGAAAGTCACCTTTGAGTCATTAAACCCAAAAGAAGACATTCCAGAGGCAGTCAAAACGCAACTGGAAGATGGAGACATGTTAGTAAAGGCGCGGACTCTTCATAACAGTTTTTTACCTGAACCTTGGCTTTCTAGATTAGCAAAAGACTCAATAAATCAAAGGATATTATGGCGTCATAGAGATCCTGAAGGTGATGATGCTGGACATATTTTTGGGAGAGTTTTAACTGCTGATGTAAAGGGCGATTTCATTGAGTCATACCTAAGAATTTTCGGTGGGCCAGAAGACTCACCAGAAAAGAATTTACAAAACTTAATTAAACTTAAATTTGAAGATAATGACCCAATAGGAATTTCAAAGGGTTTTATAAAATATTATAACAAAAATGGAGAAATCAGGAGAGTAACATCTCTTGAAGATTCCATAACCTATATACCACAATGCAAATCATGCAAAACAATAGAGGTCAAAATGGAAATGGATGAAAAAGAGTTAAAAGCTCAAATTAAGAAGCTACAAAACGAACTTAACGCTTCTAAGATGGAACTGGAGAATAAAGACAACTCTCTTAAAGAATACGAGGATAAAGTTAAGGGCTTTGAGTCCAAAATTGAGGAATTTGAGGCTAAAGTTAAAGTCAAAGAAACCGAAAAAGAAACACTCGAAGATAAACTTGTCGGACTTTCCGATAAAGTAAAGAACTTAACTGAGAAGCTCGAATACGAAGGTAAGAAACCTTTAATCGAGGAAATTCATAAATATGAACAAGATGATATGCTTTTAGACATATATAAATCTTGGGATGTGAAAAAACTCGAAGAGAGACTTACCAAAGTAAAAGAAAAGTATTCTGAACCCCAAATCAAAGTTACAACTCTTGAAGAGCAAAGAAAGATCGCTCTAGAAAAAGAGGATAAACTTGATGTAGGGAACAAGGTTTTTCGAGGAGCTGACATGCACTTCTTAGAGATGTTGCAGCAAATAGAGAAAGAAGATAAAATATTGGGGGTTGAATAATCATGGTAGACGGATATGATGTTGAAGGATTAGAACAACCTTATTTTATCTCTCGGGGACAATATATTGTCTCAGGAAACGTTACGATCGATGCTTATACACTTTTAAAGCCTACAACGACTTTAACAAGTGGAAGCTTTGGAGTATCTGGTATTTATTATGCCAGAAATAAGGCTGAGCCATATGACGACATTTCTGGAATCTCAGGTTGTATTGGGTGCACTACACGTAAGATTTATGCAGATACAGAAACTGGAAACGTTGTACATCCCATTTATCGTAGAAACATGACAGTATGCCATGAAGGATACGTTAAAATGAGATTTGAAAGCGGAACCTTAGATGGGGCCGTAGTCACGTTAACACATGGAGATTTAATTGCTCCTTGTATTTCTGGTTTTAGGGTCTATGAACCTTACGCTCTACAAACAGATGAAGCTGGTTCTGGTTTAGTGACAACTGGAAACGGAAACATTCAGCAACAAATCTTAGGATGGTATGCTGATGCCGCTTCTAGCGCAACTGGAACGTGGAAGAGAATAAAACTAATGCCACACGGGGTATCGGGGTATCACGTAGTATGAGTTTTTACGATTCTAGTTCTAATCTACCTAATTTAGAGGCACCCTATTTAATTCCTCAAGAGTTCAGGAAAAGACATCAAATGATGATTCGAGTCTTCGATCTTCAATTCAAACCAGTTTTAACGGACATCATGCCTCCCACAGAAACACCTGATGGGGGAATGCAGAAGTTCGATTGGCCAATTTTTACCAGTCCTGGCCCAATGTCTCGTCTTTATGACGCAGATGAGCCTACTGAGTATTTGGCAGCTGGTGGAGTGAAGACTGAGCACTTCTCAACCGTAATAACAAAAGCGGGTTTTGTTAGACGTTATGATGAATTTAAGAATGATTTTACTCATGATTTGATTAGCTTAAAATACAGGACTCTTGCTCAAGAGACTGTTAAAGCAATTCAAAAGAGGATTGAGTTTGAAATCGCTAACGTTCTATACATAAACACTTATGCTTTAGGACAATACGGTAATCAAGACACCTCAAGAGCTTTAGTTGCAAATGTTAGTGATGGTAATTTCTACCAATACGACAAAACAACTGAAATCAGTTCTTTAGGAGATCTAATGAGTGGAGCTCAATGGCATAAAGCTGGAGATCCTTTCAGAGACATGGCCGCAATCAAACGCGCTCATGAGGATATGAAAGGAGAGACACTCACAAAAGCTTTCTTCGGCCCTGAAACGTGCATGTGGCTTGATATTAACAGCACAGTCATTGATAGACTAAAGTATATCAAAGACACAACTGATGGTGTTTTAGGAACAAGTATCCAAGGAATCAAAATCAAGAAAGTTATAGGAAATGACTTAAAGGAGGGCTCAACTTATGCCCCTGGAGATTCTCCACCTTTCGGTTATCCTGGACTTGGAGATCTTGATTATGATAAATGGAGTGATAGAAATAAAGTTCCTATAATGGTTGATGGAGGAACAACTGGAAGAGAATGGGGTATAATGTCCCAAGACTTTTCTGGAAGATTGTTCTGCTCTTATATCAACACAAAACATCAATCTCAAGTCCCAAGCGCAACAACGCCTTATACCAAGACGATTCAGGACGACGATCCAGATCGGCTCAAGATCAGGATTGAAAAAGCATTCGCTCCAGTAGTCGAAGATTTCGCTAACTACGTCTTAGTCGTAAATACGGTCAATAGATCGGATAGATAAGGGGGTAGCTTCTAGGAATGACTTGGTATCCAGCTTACTTGGACAGTAAACAAGACATTATAGACTTTGTTTCTGTTCAAAATCCAAATTTAACAACAGGAAATATCACCGATGTAGATGTGAGATTGGCAGATACCGCCATCTTCGCATACTTACGAGACAACAGGATTAAACCAACATATTCGGGAACAGTAAGTGGTTCAACAGTCAGTCCAGCAGATATAAATAATATGTTATGGGCTGCTTCTCTTGCCTTTAACTGTGAATTTCTTTCTTATAAAGGACTTATTCATTATAATGTAGGAGGAGTTCAAGAGGTAAAGCACGGAGCAGTTGTTCATCAATTTATGAGAATGCAGCCAATGTTTTTCATACCAAGAGGCTCAGAAAATTTAGACAAAATGATGCCTTTTCGTTCCTTTAAACAAATAGGTCAATACTTCATGGAAGCATATATAAGAGCATACAACAGGGATACAAATGTATCTGGAAATAAACCAATAACTACTTGGGATCCAAGTTCAAGAGGATTCGGTGCTTATGCTGATGTAGAGGATTATGTTGATGTAGCAGATGACGAGTTAACTGGTACTATATAATGTTTCTATATAATACTTATTTGGAAGTTAGTGGAACGATAAAATACGAAAACCAAGACGCTGTTGCTTCTGGTTTGAAAACATACAATTCTCCTACTTTTATTTCAACGGGAGCTTGGTTTGTAATAGCAGACCGAAAGGAAAAAGTTTCAATGGGTAAAGATTCAAATAGAGAATATGACGAAGTCATGATAACTCAATTTGGACACGATCAAATCAAAAATCTGTTAGATACTGGAATTTCATTCGAAGCTGGCAGAATGCAGTTAGAATATAATGGAGACAATTTTAGAGCCACGAATGTTAATACATTCGGGATTCCTTATACAAGAGAATATAGACCCGTAGGGTTAATAGAAGTTACGTTTAAGAGGAAAGTAGGATATGTTGACTGAAGCACAAAAAGCGGTATTAGTTGATCACTTACAAAAAACAGTAAATTGGTCTTATCCGCTTAGTGGTGAAAATGCAGGAGATTATAATCCTGGAACTGGAATATATATCTATAGGGCAGGAGAGCCCGTAAGAAGAGAATATCCAGCAGTTAAAATTGAATTTTTGCCGCGCTCAGCAATGGTATCAAATAGTCTTTCGCACGTACTTTCTCAATATAGCGGAAACTTAGTGTATGGTTATGCTGAATTAGAACCAGTTATTTTTACTGTATATACGCATCAAATATGCGAAGGTACCAGTTATAGATATCATGGGAAAATAATAGCAGATACTTACATTAGAAGAATTGAAACATATATACGACAATACTGGCCCAAGAAGCTTCAAACTTATGAGGCATACATTAAAGAATCCCTTCCGTTCACGGTTACAGACATATCTTCATTTTTAGAAGGTACAGAAACCCAAGGATTTGAACTAACAATGCATTTAGCTACTACAAACAAATGGACTTACAAAATAGATGGTGTAGCTGATACGGGCTTTTTCATTGATGCAACATTCGAACAAAGTGGTGCTGGTGACTCAGTTAATGATTATTTATCAGTATCTGGCACGATGTATTCATATGAATCAGGAATAACAACATAAAGTGATTAAAAAAATGGGAGATTATTTAAACATAACATGGGTTACAGAAGCCCCAGTTGCAAGAGGAATGAGCTGGTCAAATGTATGTTTCCTTGCGTCAGGAAATGCCCCAAATGGTTGTACTAATCCACAGTTAGTTACATCTTCAAATTATGCAAGTTTGATAGATAACAGCCTTCGTTGGGAGCGAACAGCATTAGCAAGTTATTTCAGCAATTTTACTGGTTCTCCAACAAATAATACATATGTTTATTGGATGGGAGAAGCTGACGAAGTTTCTGGAATAGCCTATGGTTCTGGTTTAAAATATCAGATAGATTTTGGCCCATATGATTCTATTGATACAGTCTGGGTAGATCCTACAGGAGGTGCTAATTGGCAAGAAATTGATGCCTTTGTTTTAGCTACCGCACCTAGTGGATATATTGCCAAGACAGGAGCTTATGGAAAATATGATGGTAGAGTATGGTTTTCGGGTGTAATGGATGGACTTGAAGACACTGGAGGCCCATACTTTGATTCTGGAGGAGCAGATTATTCAGGAACAATGGCTAGAAGTATAATGGATGTTTCTGGTGGGAGAATTCAAATCAGAGCCCATAGAAGCGCTTTTGGTTCTGGATTACAGCAAATAATTAATAATGATATACAATTTTTGTGTGCCCCTTATGATGTTACAAAATCTGAGCCATCTGGAGTAATGGGAAGCTCTGGAGCAATAGAAGATTTGAGAAACATGCTAGCAATGTGCGCTGGTAATAGAATGATGGCTGTTTGGGCTTTACCTAAAGCTGCAGTCCCTAATAGCACGTACGATGATGCTAGTGTCGAATATCAAAACGTAAGTGATTACGTAGGACAAGATCAAAACGCTATTGTAATGTACGCAGACATTGCCACTGGAACAGATGGTAGTGGAGCAGACGATCCTGCCGCCGCATTATTAGGAAAGATATGTGATAGTCATCCTCATACGACTTTAACTTTAGCTGACATTAACCTTAGTCTTTCAAGTAGAGTTAGTCAAAACGACAAATCAGCATGGGATGCTGGACAAGTAATTTCAATATTTAGAAAATCTGATTTAGGATTTTCAACTGATCAATTATCTTATGGATTTACTTTTAAGAGAACTTCACCAAGTAATAGGCTTAATAACGTTAGATGCAAGTATTTAGTAGAATATAACGTGTTATCTGATTTATGGACTCTATTGAGTTCAAGAACAGTCACGATATCAAAATCTGGCTTAAATAAGATTGTTCAAACAATTGAAGGAACTCTTAATAGATTACAATCCCAGGGAATAATTGATTCTGGAGATAGAACTGTCGACATTCCATTATTAAGAGGAACAGATGCTGAGTGGACTTATGCTAAAACTACAAGAAAGATACCTGCCATAGTAGTAAGATGGAGCTGGAATACAAGTCCAGAACAATTAAACATAACAGAATTCGGTGAAATATTATGAGTTGGACAGATGTACCATATGATTGGTCTGATGCTAAATTAGTTCCTGCTATAAGTTATCCTAGTACATGGGTAACAGATGCTACTAATGCAGCACAAGAAAGAGTAATGGCAATGATAGAGTCATTTAATCCAAGGACTTCAACACCAAAGGATATCATTGATTCTATTAATAACCATAATCAAGGAACTGTCAAGAAACCTAAAAGATTTACTTTTGATGTAGTAACTCTTCCTTATGGAAAAGCATTTGAACTACTTCAAATGTGTCAATTAGGAGATAGATACTTTGATATAATTCTTGCTCCAGCAGAAAACTTTGAAGAAGCACCAATAACTGATGACGGAGATGTAGGACAACCAGATAACACCTGGGCTACAGAATTGGCAGTGTTTAAGGGAGCTCAAGTAATAGATAAAGCAGAAAGATACGCGGTTGGGACTAAACCGACAATAACATTTAGTTGTATAGCCATGAGATATGTCTTCAATAAATTAAGCCAACAAAAGAAAGTTGAAATAGGCGCTGGATATATTGGAGCTCAACAAAGTGATACTAAGTTAGGAATTAACTCACTTGACTCATAGGCTGAGCTAAAATGTCGGAACTATTAAAGTATATAAAATTAGGTACGGATTGCGTCGAATATTTTAATTACGACGGCCAAGCCTTACCAATACGCCCTTTAAGCACATACGAGCACGATAATGCTATTATGTCCTCAATTAAGGGTGTTTCACCTCTTGTTTTTGATTCGGTAATTAAAGTAAAAATTGGTTTAATAGATAAGGATGAAGAATTAAACTTAGAACCTTCTGTTTATTCCGATTTCTTGAGATATTATAATGAAATAGATTACTGGACAGTTTTTTATGGCATGAAAGATTTTCAACCAGAAGAATTTTCAATGCCAGATTATGAAGGAAAATTTAAGGATGATTTTGATGATTGGGAATCTGAAAAACCGAAAGGATATTATATTGTTAGAAAAATGAAATTAGTTCATGATATTTCTAAAAAAATACAAATGATGACAGATCAACCAGATACTCAATTAGTTGAGATAATAACAAATAATGAAGGAAAATTATTAGGTAAAACTATTCATAATCTTAATGTTCCATTAAATGATAAAGCATGGAAATTGACTCCATTACAAACGAAATTTTTGTTATTTACTAGACCTGGAGCTCCTACAGTTGTAAAATCAAAAGAAGATTTACCAGGAATAAAAGGTGGAACTTTTGAAGAGATAGCAAAACAATTAGGAGAAATGGGTTTCGGAAATGGTTAAAGTAGGAGAAGTAGAGTTCTTAGTTAAGTTTGATGGTATTAATACTCAATTCAAGAAAGCACTAGAAGATGCTATTAAATCATCTGGCATTGGAACTAGTGGTGCTGTAGATCAAAATAGTATTGATGATCTCAAAAGAGGAATTTTAGGAATAAATTCTTATTTAGATATTATAAGTACACCAACTCATGGTGATTATTGGTCTTTTGCTTCACAACACGCTAGGGGTGTTTATAAAAAAGAAATGAAACAAGAATGGCAACCAATGATAAAATCGGCATTACAAAATGAAAAGTTGGGGCATCATTGGGGATTAACTGAAGAAGAAATGGCTGGCCCAGCTGGGAATGCTATTAGAGAAGAAATAGCAGATTTAATGGGAAATAGAATTTTACAAATGTTTGACCAAGCAATGGATAAAAACAAATTTGCTGAAATATGGGCATCTAAAATAGCACCAATAATGGGAGAATTACAATCTGGAGAAGGTGTAATGAAAAGTGATTTATGGAGATTATTTAAACGCGTAATGGAAGAGTTTACAATAAAACAAGAAATGCACAAAGAATATAGAAAAGAAGATATAAAGTTTATTGAGCCAGAAAAGAGAAGATATTTTTTAAAAAGAGATATCGGAATAGAAAGTGTAGGGACTATATCAAGAGAATCTGAATTATTGAAAAAATTAAAAGATAAACTAACACCAGAGCAAATTGAAAAAATGGTAACAACTACAGAGTTAGGAGAATATACCGAAGATGTTGAAAAGGTTGTAAGAGATATTCTTGCTGATTATAGAATAAAATCATCTACTGTAATGTTTAGCTCAATTGCAAAAATATTTGATAAAGTTCAACAAGAACTTGAGGGTACGAGTGATGAAGAGTGGGAAAGAATATGGACTCCAGAAACTGGAGGACATACTAGAGCAGATAGTATTATATTATTAACAAAGGATACAATTGAAAAATTTTTGGCTTTAAAAAAAAGACAAAGAGCATTTAAGAGTGATGAAGAAGTAGAAAAATATAGAAATTTTTTTGAGAATGAATTAAAGTCAAGTGAATATATAATTTTATTCGATGAATACTTTTTATCTGCTGATCCTAATATGATAGCAAAACACATGAAAAAAGGAAAGCTTGATGAATTAGTTGATGATTTAATAGGATTCATAACAACATATGTTGCGGCACCAGAAAAAGGAATAGGTGGGTTACCAGAAAAATATACTCCAACAATTAGAACAAAAGAAGAAACACAAGCTTTATTAGAAAAGGGTTCAATAAAAGAATTATCAAATTCCATAACAAAATTTACACAGATTGAGAAAATACTTAAGGATTTGAATTATGAAGTACCAGAAGGCTTTAATTTAATAGTCTCACGATTAGATCTTGCTTTAAAACGAATAGGTGAGGAAATAAGTAAACTTGGTGGTAAAGATGTATTTTCTAGTGGTGGTTAAAAATGACATCTTTTGCTGATAGTGACGGAGTTAATTACGTATTTGATAGTTACATTTGGAAAAATGTAAAACCGCAGAATTTTAAGAGATTTATACAATTAATAAATAAAGAAAGAGAAAATTTTGCCGAAGAAGTCGGAACATATGAAATAGCTTTACTTAACCAAGATGAACCAGTACCAGATGGATTTGTTGCGCTTGAAAACATAAAAATTCCAACACAATGGAGAAATTGGCAAGGAACTTATCTTAATAAACAAGTATATTATAAAAAATATTTCACGCCCGAACAGAGCAAGTTAACTACAGTATCTAAGCAATTACGCATGAGACTTCTAAATGAAGTAGGACAAAAGATAATGGCTAAGAAGCAAGCCTTAAAAGATGCTGGGGTAGCTGCTAAAAGTGGAGGAAAAGAAAGTAGCGCATTTGAGAAACCAATTGGGCTCATTGAGAAAGTTAAGATAAAAACAAATGTAATATTAGAAAATTCTTCTGTTCAAAACATTTTAGCTAATGTGTACACATCTTCATTAATGGGTACTGCAATAGGTTTAATGTATCAAAATACAGTATCAGATGGGTTTGATGGTATAATGCAAAATACAATTCCTGAGGCGATTATTGGCCCAGTTCCTTTATATTCTATCCAATCTATAGAACGCTCTCGTTCTGATAGAATTGTAAAGTATCGTGCTATAGGAGACGTATTTTTGGCTCACCAGCAAGGAACTAAAGATTCATTGCGCATAGATGGAACTCTTACTGGCCCACTTAGAAATATATATTTAGTTCTATTACAAGCACTTCAAACCAGAGGAGAACAAAGACTTGAAGAAATTAAAAATATAGCTACCGCAGATGCAGGGCAATTAGACATCCAACCAGCAGGAGCAAAAGAAGCCAAGCCGATGTACGAAGTTCATGAAACTTTTCCGATAATTACCCGTACATCCATAATGTTGGACATGTACCTACAAACCATAGAATGGCACCAATCTGTCGACGAAGGTGTTGATTGCATTAAATATCACTTGTTATTTAGAAAATATATTGAGCCATATGGCTGGCAAGCACTTTCTACTGATGATAACGATGTAAAAAAATTTAATACAAATTATAGGAAGCTATTAAGTGAAAGAAGAAGATTAGAATTACTTTACGATGTTGTATGGAAGACAATACGAATGGGAATTGAAACAGCTCGAGGCGCTTGGACTGGAGGTAAATCTGGAAAAGATTGGTTTAAAGAAACGTACGCATATGCTCCGATGTTAGCTTTAAGTGGGACATCTTCATTATTATCAATAATTAGATCAGAGCAGTTTGCTGGGTATGGATTATAATGACTACACTATCTTCTTATATATTCAATGATGGGTACTTAAAAGGATTTTTTAATTATTTAAAAGACGAATATTCTAGACTAATATGGGCAATGAGCTTGGCTGGTGTTTATTGGGGAATGAAACAAAATACTCCAGATATAGCACCAGAAATAATACTTGGAGGAATTCCAGTATTCAACATTACAAAACAAGGACACGCCTCTTCAGATGAATTATTAAAATACCGCTCAATGGGTGGAATATTCTTAGCACACCAAAAGGGCGGTAATAGAACATTCAATTTTACTGCTAGGGTATTTGGCCCTCAGAGATTAGCTCTTGTTAGGTTATTGGAACAGCTTCAGTGGGCTGGAAGAGAACAAGCCCAGAAGGTAGGAGAATATTTTGATGAAACTAATACCGAAGATATATTATCATTTTCGGGAGATAAGGGGCCAGCAAAAAATAAACTTTCTCAAGTAGGAGGAGAAACAGCCAAAGGAGTTAATCTAATAACAAGAATGACAGAAGATTATGCTGGTTATGAAGATGAGGAATTTGCTTATCATAAAACTATTCCAATAATAACGGAAACGAAGATTTATACGAACATGTATTTAGAAACCCTGGTTTATAGAGAAGATATAAGACTTGGAATAGAATGTATTGAAATTAGATGTGCTTTTAGACAGTTCCTACCACCAACTAATTTAAATATAATGCAGGATCAATATGCCTCAACTGCTATTAATGAGAAGGGAGAAAAAACAAGAGACAAGTATTATTATCAAATATATACAAAAAGAGATAAATTAGTTAGTTTTAATAGATTAGAATTGTTATTAAATGTAATGTGGGCGGCAAGATCTTCTTCAATGGATATATATAGTAATAAGTATCATCCTGATCAATTATCAAAAGGAAATTATGCAATAGAAGCATCTCAATTAGCTATATTAACCTCAATGTACACGGCAAGATTATTATCTAGTAAGACCTTAACTGGTGGATTATTATGAAGGCAAAATGGTCAATATCTTATTTGTTAGGAGAGGATTTTATTCCAATAACCGAATCAAACTTTCCAGATGATCAAGTAGAAGTTTACATGGGATTTTATGAATCTCCAAGCTATATAATTTGGTATGCAAGACCATGGCCAGATAAGCCAAGATGGTTTAACGTGGCAGATAAATTTATTTTCTTTCTTACTGTGGGAGACTCATCATTTTTTAATGATATGTTTGTAGTAAAATCAGTTATTTTTGATGTTTCAAACAGCGTATGGATAATAAAGGCGATATCTCAAAATTGGGATACATTAGCCATTAAAAATAAGGGAATTAAATACTTTAATTATGATAAAGAGGTTAATGGAGGAGTCTTAATAAAAGATATAGTTGGTTCTGTAATACCTTTCATGGGAATGGGAATGGAGGACGATGAATTAGAAAATCATAGTTTAATAAAATACAAGCGCGTTGTTTTTAATAAAGATACTTCTCCCTTAGACATGGTAATAAAAATTTGTAGAGAAAACAGATGGGAATGGTATTTAGATTCTAATGGTTTATTTGTTAGCCCATCGTTGAATTTAAAAAAGGGTATTAATCTTGATGCATTACCAGAAGAACCAGAACACTATTTAATAGCAGAACATACTAATTTTTTTAGTGTTACAATGAGCGCTTATGCAACTAGACCAATGTTGAGGTGGAATGATGATTCAAGAATTATATGGGTTAGATATCATCTGGGGGCAAATATAGGAGATATGATGACAATATTTGCGCAAAAATGCGTTGATATTCCTCCTACAACAGT
>Ga0315542_1001858_pt1 | contig 13135 bp, 12 predicted proteins | sample SalMarSW160120MG_FD_202541 | JGI IMG/M metagenome (GOLD analysis project Ga0315542, IMG submission 202541) | Salt marsh sediment microbial communities from the Plum Island Ecosystem LTER, Massachusetts, United States - Salt Marsh Sediment SW1601-20 ... | reverse complement strand
GGTTGCGGACTTTGCTGAGGCCGCGGCCTTGACCGCCCTGGGTGCCGCCTGGGAATTGCAGGGGGTGGAACGACAGCAGTTTTTAAAGCTCTACCTGGAAAAGCACCCCAATTTGGCAGGATTCGTGACCGCACCCGCCGGCGCCCTGTTCCGGGTCAAGGTGGATAAGTACATCGTGGTAAGCCGGTTCCAGGAGGTCAGGGAGATCCAGATCCATGACCCCGGCCCGGCTTGACAATCAGGATCATTGGTCTATGATAAAGCGCCCCCGTGCATCAGCCGGAGGTCCTGAACCGGGAGAAGCACGGCTGGGGCGTAGAGGGGGCGATCCTCGCAAAATATGCCAAGAACGGCGACTGTGCCGCAGGCCGGACCCCGGTGCCGGGAGGCCCAGGGCGCAGGAGATCTGCAACAGAAGGAGGGCATGATGGCGAACCGGAGGCAGGTCAGGGTTACCGCGGCTATTTGTTTAATTTTTTCTACCATTTTTTTCTTTGGTTGCGCCCAGAGGCAGGCGGCCCTCCAGGACCAAGTAACTACCGAATATATGCTCAGCAAGGCCGGATTCCAGCCCTACAGGGTGAATATGGAAACCCCCGAAAGCGAGGCGCTGCTCAGCGCCCTGCCCAGCGGGGAAATCACCACCTTCAGGGCCGATAACTCGGCCTTGCACGCCTATCCGGATAAGCAGCACAACATCCTCTACATCGGGAATGAGACCGCCTACCAAAATTACGTCGGTCTGGCCCACGGCAAAAATCTCTGTCAGCGGGTGGACGCCCCGAACTCGTCAGGATTTTGGAGTTGCTTTCAGGAATTGCAAAAGGCGGGCGCCGGGCCTAAATGACCGCTGCCAGGGGCGCTCCCCGCTAACCCTGGCAACTGCCATGGCTCAAGTCGCAGGTCAGGGGCGGCACGGAGATGGCCTCCACGGTTAGCGCCGCGGCCCGGGCAATCAGGTTTGACCTGACTTATGCGGCAATATCGGCGTGCCGTTGTTCCTGGTTGCACGTCCTATTTTTCGGTCCCGCGGCTGGAACGCCGCCGGAACCTCTTGACGGAAATAAGTGGTACGGGCCTTGATGATCTTGTATGGGCGCTGATGATAACGTTTGCAGTCCAGAGATGGGATAATGCTGCAACGGGCTGCGGGCTAGTTACCGCGTCCCTTGATGGAGGGCATTAAGGGTGATTGACGCTACCGGAGGTTTCTCCCTACGAAAGATCCCTTTTTTTGAAACGTTTAAGGATGCGCGGCTTGGTTCTCTGCCGACCCCGGCGATAAACTTATCTTGGCTATTCATCCTCCCAGGCTTCTTTCGGCGCTTGAGATCTGCCGTTAAACAGATTGTGCTCGAATTGCCCATTATACGTGGAAAAACTGGGCCCGCCGCTGCTTCGCAAAGACGCCCGGTAATTTGCCAGGGAGATCTCCCCGCAGCCAACCGCCGGCATCATCATCGCCAAGATGAATAACCCGGCCACGACAACCCGGCATCCGCATAATGCCCACCTCTTAGCACCCATCGCCCCAGTCTCCTCTTCTCGATCGTCTGCCCTTGCAAGCCTGTATTTTCACTCTTTTGAGTCTATTTTCTGGTACTCAGAAAATCATCCTGCCCGTTATCTTCGTTAATTACCTGAGTAATTATTTCTAGATAGTCAGATTGTTACTGTCCTTATTCAATCAGTATTATGAAACTAATAAAAGATCTTCGTGCTGGCGCATCTCCTCAATAAATTAAGGAATATTGGTTAGCTGAATAATATTCCCAGGCTGACCCCGAACCATTTATAACTTCTTTTTCTGATATTAAAGTAAACCCGCCTGGGCGGAGCGTCAATCAGTGAATATACCCCTTTTAGGAAGCAAATATACCCATTGCTGGCAGGCAAAAACCTTATCCATTAACAACTCACATCGGACCAGGTCAGCGATGGGTTTAAAAAAAGATGCGATCTTAAAAGCCGGTGAGAGCTTCGTTGAAAGTCCGGTCAACTTATGGTGCGGGGCCCCCTTGGGGGGGTTATAAAGACTCGTATAAAACCGTATTGCCAATCGGCCGGGGGGTTGGCGCCTCTCAGCCACACCGGGCTGACCGCCTCGGCAATGGCGTCGCCGCCGTCCCCATCCCGGCGCCGTCCGGCGGTTTGGCTCGGGCCTCCCGGGCCTATCGGCAGGGAGTGGTTGAGGAAGAATTAAGCAGCTCTGCCTGCTCAGTACCAAGTCGAGACCGGGGCATATATACCCCTGTCTTTGGCGCGGGCTATTAGTCGTCCAGTAGAGCCGGCTGCGAACAAAACTACTGAGGAAATTAATGGATTAAAGATCTTGCCATGAGAGTGAATCAGGGGGCGAAGCCGAATCTTACCCCCAACGAGGTTCAAAAGTTCAGCTTGGGAGCCAGGGAAAATGGGCCAGCAGGCAGGGGCCGGTCACCTGACTTGCCTTTCCCCGGCGGATTGGGTAGGATGAATCCATGCGCATCGCCTTCAGTTTTTTCCTGCGGCTGTTCCTCTGCCTGGTGGCGGCCAGGTTTATCCTCCAGGCCATCGGCATGGAGAGCCGCAACTTCCTGATAGGCCTGACCATAATTTTATTGGCCAACGTCTACTGGTTCAGCTACCTGGTGTTCCGGGACCGCACCCCTTCCCGGCCCGCGGCGGACCGCGAGCCGGCCCAGAGCCCCCCCGCGGCTCCTCCCGCGGCAGAGGACCCCCCCGGCGATCCGGCCTCACCCGAGGCCTGAGCCGCTTCGGAGACCTGCCTCAATCCTGGTTGATTTACTGTGAAAGTGCCACCCAGGGGGTGAGCCGCCGGCTCGCCCCTACAGAAGGCAAATTTCTGGTATGACCGCAATTTGAGACCTCTGCGAAAGTCCCCGCACCTGTCATTCTGAGGGAGCGAAGCGACCGAAGAATCTCATAACTATTTGTAAATACGAGATCCTTCGCTGCACTCAGGATGACCAGATGGCGTTGCGCAGAGGTCACAAGTTAGTATGACCGGAGATTTGGCCATGGCTTCTGGAGAGTCGGCGCGGTCTCCGGGCACATATCCGGCCGGGCCGCCCTGCCGCGCCCGGCTATCCCCGGAAAAAAACCGGCTGGCGGAGAAGTGCGGCCGGACAGGAAGGTTAGGTCCAGGGGGGGTCGGCGGTCATTTTTTCCTTGACACAAATTTTGTGAATGTTTTAACATTCAAAAGCTCAAATCCGGTTTTGGATGACGCAAAAGCCACTGATGCCATTAAACGATTATTTAGCTCAGAAAAAAACCGCCATCCTGGGTCGCTGGCTCACCACCATTTATGAGAGCTATCCCCCCGAGACGGCAATTTTTTTGCGGAAGGAAAAGGACCACTTCGACAATCCGGTGGGTTACCGGACCTCCGAGGGTCTGGAGGGTTTATACGACGCTCTCATCCAGGAGATGGATAAGGAGCGGCTCCTGAATTTCCTGGATGAAATTATCCGCATCCGGGCCCTCCAGGATTTTTCGCCCTCCCTGGCCCTGGCCTTCATCTTTTTATTGAAGAGCATCATCCGCAAGGAGTTGGCCGAGGAAATTTGGAAGGAAAACCTGGGCGCGGAGGTCCTGGAACTGGAGTCCCGCATCGACGGCCTGGCCCTGTTGGCCTTCGAGGTCTACACCAAACGCCGGGAGAAGCTCTACGAAATCAGGGCCGACGAGATGAAGAGAAAGATCAGCGGGTTAATGCGCAAAGCCGGCATCGGCGACGATAGCCCGTAGCAGGTATGGACGGCGAACGGTTAACCGAAACGAGGTGACAGTACATGGATTTTTTTAAGCGTCATTTCTTTGTGGCCTTGTCTGCGGTCCTGGGACTCATAGTGATCGCCTACGTGGGAGCCAGAGGGAATCTGCAACTCCTGTTCGGGGTGGTGGTGCCCTACATGGCCGCGCTCATCTTCGTGGAAGGCGTGATCTACCGCGTCGTCCAGTGGGCCCGGTCACCGGTGCCCTTCCGGGTTCCCACCACCGGCGGCCAGAACCGGACTCTGCCCTGGATCGAACGGGACCTGGGGGAAAAGCTGGACAACCCTGCTGACTTTAAGCACCTGGTCGGGCGCATGGCCCTGGAAGTGCTGGCCTTCCGCAGCCTGTTCCGGAACCTGAGGACGGAGTTGGTGAAGGACCCGGACAACCCCGAAGGCGCCCGGCTGATTCACTGGTCCTATCGGTGGTTGTGGCTGGGGGCCATCGCCTTCCACTACGCCTTTCTGGTGGTCATCCTGCGCCATCTCCGCTTCTTCATGGAGCCGGTGCCGTATCCCATCACCCTCCTCACCGATGTGGACGGCTTCTTCCAGTTCTTCGTGCCCGCGGTATATCTGAGCGGCATCGTGCTGGTGGTGGCGGTGGCCTACCTGCTGTTCCGCCGGATCACCAATCCCAGCCTGCGCTACATTTCTTTGGCGGCGGATTATTTTCCCCTGCTGCTGATCCTGGCCATCGGCACTACCGGGATCCTCATGCGGTATTTCTTCAAGACGGACGTTATTGCCGTGAAAGAGTTGGCCATGGGCCTGGTGACCCTGCATCCCAAGATTCCGGCGACGGCCATCAGCCCGCTCTTTTATATACACCTTTTCTTAGTCTCCGTGCTTTTTGCCTACTTCCCCTTCAGCAAGCTGATGCACGCCCCGGGGGTATTCATGAGTCCCACCCGGAACCTGACCTGCAACAACCGCTGGGTCAGGCACGTCAACCCCTGGAACTATCCCGTCAAATACCATTCGTATGCGGAGTATGAAGATAAGTTTAGGGAACCCATGATCGACGTGGGCATCCCGGTCGAAAAGGAGCAATGAGTTTATGGCCAAAGCCAAAGTTCCCACACCAGCGGAGCTACTTCCTGGGATAAGTTATAAGCCGCCCGAGAAAGGCTGGATGGACGTCAAGCCGGACTTCCGGCCGGGCACTTATTGCAATCCATCCGGCGTCAAGTGGTTGGAGTGGCTTGATTATCCATATCCCCATGCCTGGTCGGTAACCGACGAAGATTGGGGTCTGCCCAAAGACTGGAAGGAAATTATCCTGCAGGGCATGGAGGACCGGCTGAAGCGGTTCCGGACCCTGAGGCTCTTTTTCGATATCTGCGTCCGCTGCGGGGCCTGCGCCGACAAGTGCCATTTCTTCCTGGGCACCGGCGACCCCAAGAATATGCCGGTGCTCCGGGCCGAACTGCTGCGGTCGGTCTACAAGAGGTATTTCAAGCCCGCCGGACGCTTGCTGGGAGAGATCGCCGGGGCCCGGGATCTCACCGAAGACGTGCTGAAAGAATGGTTCATGTATCTCTACCAATGCACCGAATGCCGGCGCTGTTCGCTGTTCTGCCCCTACGGCATTGACATGGCGGAGATGACCATTCTGGGCCGGGAACTGCTCAGTTCGGTGGGCATCAACATAGACTGGACCATGGCTTCCGTGGCCCAATGCTACGACAAGGGCAGCCACATCGGCGCCACCCCCCAGGCGATGAAGGACATGATCGATTTCTTCGCCGAGGAAAACGAGCGGGTCACGGGGATTTACACCCCGGTGCACTACAACCGCAAGGGGGCCGAAATCCTGTTCGTGGCCCCTTCGGGCGATTACTTCGCCGACCCGGGCACCTACACGTTTATGGGGTACCTCCTCCTGTTCAAGTATCTCGACCTGGACTGGACGCTCAGCACCTATGCCGCAGAAGGGGGCGACTTCGGCTACTTTATCTCCCACGAGATGGGCAAACGCCTCAATGCCAAGATTTACCACGAAGCCAAGCGCCTGGGGGTAAAGTGGATTCTGGGCGCCGAATGCGGCCATATGTGGCGGATCATGAACCAATACATGGACACCTGGAATGGCCCGGCCGATTTTCTGGAGATGCCCGTCTCCCCCATCACCGGCACCAGGTTTGAGAACGCCGGCACCACGCGGATGGTGCACATTTCGGAATTCACCGCCGATTTGATCAAGCACGGCAAACTCAACCTGGATCCCCAGAGAAACGCCCATATCAAGATGACTTTCCATGACTCCTGCAACACCAGCCGGGGCATGGGGATCTTTGAAGAGCCGCGCTACATCATTAAAAATGTGTTGCCCGAAGGTAACTTCGTGGAGATGCCCCCCAACACCATCCGGGAAAAGACCTTCTGCTGCGGCAGCGGCAGCGGCTTCAACGCGGACGAGTACCTGGAAACCCGGCTGCGGGGCGGTCTTCCCCGGGCCAACGCGGTGCGGTATGTGCACGACAAATTCGGGGTCAACCATCTGGGCTGCATCTGCGCCATCGACCGGGCCGTGCTCCCCACCTTGCTGAGCTACTGGGTCCCGGATATGGAGGTCACCGGCATCAGCGAACTGGTGGGTAATGCCCTGGTATTCCCGGACGAGATGGAACGCACCACCGATCTGCGCGACCGCGACCTGGTAGGCTTCGGCGAGGCGGAGGAAGGCGGGGAGGAAGAGGAATAACATGGCCGACTACAAGAACGAATTCGGGTTTTTTGCCGAGCGTCCGAAGGTTGAAAAGAAGATCTTCGACCGCAATAAGGTGGTCGCCGGCATCGTGATCTTCCTGGTGATGATCACCATCCCGTTATGGAAAAACCTGGGAAAAACCGTGGCGGCGCCGGCGCCCAGTCTCGATACGCCGATAATCAAGCAACTGGCGGCCAAGGACAAAAAGTGCGTCATGCCCACGGCATGGATGCGGGCCAACCACATGCAGATGCTCATTGATTGGCGGGAAAACGTGGTCCGCTCCAAGGAGCAGAAAGTCACCACCAGCCGGGGCCGGGAATTTGTGGCTCCCGATGGGAAAAAATACCTTGCCAGCCTGACCAATACCTGTATGGAATGCCACTCCAACAAGGCTGAATTTTGCGATAAGTGCCACAATTACGCTGCGGTAGCGCCTAACTGTTGGGGGTGCCACCAGGAAACAGGCAAGAAGCTGGCGGAGGCCAAGTGATGGGTATGGATAGAAGAGAATTCATCAGGATAGCCGGTCTCTCCACCCTCTTGGGGCTGGGAGGTAAAGGGGCATTTGAATTATTGGCGCCGGGGCGGGTGGAGGCGGAGATCGTGCCGGAGGCCGCGGCGCTCAAGGCCAAGCGCTGGGCCATGGTGGTGAATCAGAAGAAACTGGACGATGCCACCGCCCAGAAGTGCATCGAAGCCTGTAATCGGGTCCATAATGTCCCGGATTTCCTCCATCCTCCCAGCGACAAGCTCAAGCTGCCCGCCGCGGTGGCCCATCGTTACCAGATCAAGTGGATCTGGACCGCCCCCTTCCACAATGTCTTTCCCGGCGATGAACAGCCGTACCTCCCGGAAGAGGTGGAACACATGAGCTTCCTGACGCTCTGCAACCATTGCAACAACCCACCGTGCGTCCGGGTGTGTCCCACCAAGGCCACCTTCCAGCGGGAAGACGGCATCGTCATGATGGACATGCACCGCTGCATCGGCTGCCGCTTTTGCATGGCCGGCTGCCCCTACGGGTCCCGGAGCTTCAATTGGCGTGACCCCCGCCCCTATATCAAAAAGCTGTATCCCGGGTATCCCACCCGGGAGATCGGCGTGGTGGAAAAGTGCACCTTCTGCGCCGAACGGCTGGCCCAGGGACTGGAGCCGGCCTGCGTGGAGGCGGCCAGAGGCGCTTTGATCTTCGGCGACCTGGCGGATGAAAAGTCCGAAGTGCGGGAGTCCCTCCGGAAGTACTTCACCATCCGGCGGAAAACCCAACTCGGTACGAACCCGCAAGTTTACTATATCGTGTGAGGTAGGTCATGCTTGAGAAGGCGCTGATCGGTACGAAACGGTACTACGGATTGCTGGCGATCCTGGCGGGGGTCTTCGCGCTGGGGTTTCTCTTTTATTTAAAGCAGTTACATCTCGGCCTGGGCATCACCGGCATGAGCCGGGACGTCTCCTGGGGATTTTATATCGCCCAGTTCACCTACCTGGTTGGGGTGGCGGCCTCGGCCGTCATGGTGGTGTTGCCGTACTACCTCCACAACTACAAGGCCTTCGGCCGGGTGACCATCCTGGGCGAATTTCTGGCGGTGGCCGCGGTGACCATGTGCGTCGTGTTCATCACCGTGGACCTGGGGCGCCCGGACCGGATTTTCAACGTCCTGAAATACCCCACCCCGGGTTCGGTTCTGTTCTGGGATATGATCGTCCTGAACGGCTACCTCATCCTCAATCTGCTCATCGGCTGGAACGTGCTGGAATGCGAGCGCCACTCGGTGCCGCCGCCCAAGTGGCTGAAGCCCTTTATCTACCTGTCCATCCCCTGGGCCGTGTCCATTCACACGGTGACCGCCTTCCTGTACGCCGGCCTGCCCGGCCGGGGCTACTGGCTCACCGCCATCATGGCGCCCCGGTTCCTGTCGTCGGCGTTTGCCGCGGGTCCGTCGCTGCTCATTCTCCTGTGCCTGCTGGTCAGGAAGTACACCAAGTTTGACCCCGGTAAGGAGCAGATCCAGTCTCTGGCCAAGATCGTTACTTACGCCATCCTGATCAACGTGTTCTTCTTCTTCTGCGAAGTCTTTACGGTATTCTACAGCCAGATTCCCGACCACATGCTCCACTTTCAGTATCTGTTCTTCGGCCTGGACGGCAAGCATCAGTTAGTGCCGTTTATGTGGTTCGCCATCGTGGGCATGACGGCCGCGGGCCTCTTCCTGACCAACCCCAAGCTCCGGAAAGATGAGACTACCCTGGCGGCCCTGTGCGGCCTGGTGATCATCACCACCTATATCGACAAAGGGCTCGGGTTGATTTCCGGCGGTTTCATCCCCAATCCCCTGGAGCAGGTTACCGAGTACTGGCCCACCGTGCCCGAAGCCCTGATCACCCTGGGCGTCTGGGCCATGGGGTTCTTGATCCTCACCGTGCTCTATAAGATAGCCGTGTCCATCAAGGAAGAAGTCAAGTCCTAGGGGTATATCTGAACCTTTATCCTTAAGGGAGGTGAAGCGCAATGGCCTGGCGAGTTGAAGTGGATGAAGACAAGTGCACCGGCGACGAAGAGTGCGTCAACGTCTGTCCCGTGGGCGTCCTCGAGATGCAAAACGACAAAGCCGTGGTGGTTAACGAAGATGAATGCCTGGGTTGCGAGAGCTGCGTGGAAGTCTGTCCCTCGGGCGCCATCACCGTTACTGAAACCTAAACTGACTGGCTGTTTCCAAGACGTCGGCCTGCCTTCAGATCGGCGTCTTTTCATGTATATACGACTCACATAATTTCAAGGGAGGTGATTCACATGGGCTGGGAAGTTGAAATCGATGCCGATAAGTGCACCGGTGACGAAGAGTGCGTCAATATTTGTCCCGTGGGCGTGATCGAGATGCAGGACGAGAAAGCCGTGGCGGTTAATCTCGACGAGTGTCTGGGTTGCGAGAGTTGTGTGGAGGCCTGTGCCGCGGGCGCCATTACCGTGACCGAAACCTGAACCGATCACGGTGCGCCCCTGATCCAACGCCGGCCTGGCTGCAGACCGGCTTTTTTTTGAGCTTATCGCAGTTGGGGGGACCTGGCTCCGGAGTGGCCCTGGTTCCGGCCGGAAAAACCGCAGCCGGGAGCCCAGAAAAAGGGGCGATTGCTGGCAATTATAGAACTAAGGTATTATACTTATACAGGAAAGGGCTTCAAATAGATTGAAAAAATTCCGAAACAAGAGGATTATGGAGTTTAGGGAACAGTCGGGCAACGCAGCTTAACCGGGATTATCCTTTGATTGCTGCCCGGCGGGGCCGGCCGGAACGATCGGATCGCAGGCAGAAGGCCGGAACGCCCTATTCGGAGTTTGCTCAGGGGCAAGGCTGCGCCCGGGGCGCCCGGTTCCTCGCGGCTGGCGGTTTGCGCCCCGCAACCTCAGCGAGGGGATGGAGTTGTAGATGGTCCAAAAACCTCATGGAGCACGCCCCGAACATGTTGTCTGGTGGAATGGCCAGATAAGCCGGGCCGATCGGAATACCCTTAACCAGCACCAGAGCGGTTTGGTCTGGCTTACAGGGCTCTCCGCGGGGGGCAAATCCACCATAGCCCATGGGGTCGAGAAACGGCTGTTTGACCGGGGCCTCAGAACCTACGTGCTCGATGGCGATAACGTCAGGCATGGCCTAAACCGCGATCTGAGTTTCGGCCGGGCGGATAGGAGAGAGAATATCCGGCGTATTGCCGAAGTGAGCACGCTGTTCGTGGACGCCGGCATCATCGTCTTGGCCTCGTTCATTACACCCTATCCCGAAGACCGGCAATTCCTGCGAGACACCTTTGCCGACGATAATTTTTACCTGGTTTATGTGAAATGCTCCATTGAAGAATGTATCCGCCGGGATCCCAAGGGCATGTACGCCAAGGCCTTGGGCGGCACTATCCAGAATTATACGGGAATCTCCGCCCCTTACTATCCGCCTGAGGACGCGGATCTCGTCATTGATACCGAGGTAAATACTATCGAAACCTCGGTTCAGGAACTCATCGACTTTCTGCACCACCGCGGTTTGATCCCGGAAATGGAGGATTTTAATCCTTCGGAACGGCAGTCCAAAACCAGGGCTGCACTCCAAGAGATTACCTGACGGGGTCGCGGCGCCGGGATCGAATCCTGAACTGATCAGGTTATGCACCTAAAAATAACGCCGGCCTGGCTACAGACCGGCGCTTTTTTTATGAGCGGTGACCCCCAGGGGCAGGTTTACCCTCCCGCCTGACGCCCCAAGGCACTGATGCAACCCCGGATTTTCTCCGGACGGGTCGGCCGCCGGGGCGGGCCCAGGCCCCCGATTGACCTAAAAAAACCGTCTCATACTGAGTTGAGACCTCGGCGAAATGCTCTTTTGTCATCCTGAGCGCAGCGAAGGATCTCGTATTTTCACCTGCTTATGAGATTCTTCGGTCGCTCCGCTCCCTCAGAATGACAGGTGAGGGCACTTTCGCAGAGGCTACAACTTGGTATAAAGGCCAGTTTTTCCCCCCCTTTTCTAAAGGGGGGCAGGGGGGATTTCTATAACCATCTGAAAATCCCCCTAAATCCCCCTTTTTCAAAGGGGGACTTTAAAACAGCTTTTAGGAGGACCAGGCAACATTATTGCCATATGCTTGATGAAGCACGACAACAGATTTTTCGCTGCGCTCAGAATGACAATATTACTTTTATGACCGCTACCCGGTATTACTTACTGAAAGGATTGACCAGATGGACCGGCGCCGGGGAGTTGGCCATCACCTTTTTGGCCACGCTCCCGAAGTCGGCGCTCTTCTGATCGAGGTCTTTCTGGCCGCGGCCGTGGGTGGTCAAAACCACCATATCGGCGCCGGTTTCCTTGATCGCCTTCAGGATCTCGGCGGCGGCGTCCCCCTGCACCAGTTTCACCTCGATATTAGGGCAGGCTTTCAGTTCCTGGGCGCACACCGACTCCAGTTGTTTTTTGGCCTGCTTCAACTCCCAACCCTGAAAATGTTCTAATTGGTCCCCGCTGGGATAGTTGCCCCAAGCCGGGAAATAGGACATCAAATCCACTCCCACGTACATCAGGATAACTTTGGCCTGATACTTCTCGGCGAGTGAGGACACGTGCTTGGCGGCCTTGAGCGAATTCTTGGACAGATCCGTGGGCCAGAGGATGGTGCGTACTTCCATGGAAGACCTCCCTGTTACGGTAAGTGTGCCAATAATATAAACATGTCACCCTAAATTGGAAGGGTTTTTATAATATTTCGGCTTTTTTTCTGCCGGCGCCCGGTCTTCTCCATGTAAGGGCACAGAAAGCTCGTTATGCACCAAAAACCTTTGCAGCCCAGCCGCCGGGTTTAACCAACCTGGCGCTTGCGCAGGCGGATGGCTTGGGGGGTGACCTCCACCAACTCGTCGTCGTTGATGAACTCCATGGCCTGTTCCAGGGTGAACTGCCGGGCCGGCACCAGGCGCAGGGCCTCGTCGGTGGCCGCGGCGCGGATATTGGTGAGTTTCTTCTCCTTGGAAATATTCACCACCATGTCGTCGGGGCGGGTGTTTTCGCCCACGATCAGCCCCCGGTAGGCCGGATCATTGGGCTTCACAAAAATGGTCCCCCGGGGCTGCAAATGGAAGATGGCGTAAGGCACGGCCCGGCCGGGGCGGTCGGCGACGAGGACGCCGTTGATGCGGCCGACGATCTCCCCGGCATAAGGCGTGGTTCCGATAAGCAGGGCGTTCAACAGCCCGGTGCCCCGGGTGTCGTTCAAGAACTGGCCCCGGAAGCCGATCAGGCCCCGGGAGGGAATTTCAAATTCCAGGCGGACCCGGCCGGAGCCATGGTTGACCATCTTCATCATCCGGCCCCGGCGGGAACTCAGCTTTTCCGTGACGATCCCCACGAACTCCTCGGGAATATCCACCACCGCCAGTTCCAGGGGCTCTAGGAGCCGGCCGTCGACCTCCTGGGTGACGACCTTGGGCTTGGACAGGGACAGCTCGAAGCCCTCCCGGCGCATCATTTCAATGAGCACGGCCAGTTGCAGCTCGCCCCGGGCGCTCACCCGGAAGGCGTCCCGGGACTCCGTGGGCTCCACCCGGATGCTGACGTTATAGAGCACCTCCTTGTCCAGGCGCTCCTTCAGGTGCCGGGAGGTCAATAACCGCCCCTCCTTACCGGCCAGGGGCGAGGTGTTCACCGAGAAGATCATGGAGATGGTGGGCTCCTCCACCGTGATCGCCGGCAAGGGCCGGGGGTCCTCCGGGTCCCCCAGGGTGTCCCCGATGAAGGCCTGGGGCACCCCGGCCACCGCGGCGATATCCCCCGCCTGGAGAGTCTCCCGGGAGAGGCGTTCCAGGCCCTCAAAGCCGTAAACCTGGCTGAGTAGGGCCTTACCGGCGTTTTCACCCCGCTTCAAAAGGGCCACTTCCCGGCCCTGGCGCAGGGTGCCGTTGATGATTTTGCCCACCGCGATCAACCCTACATAGTCGCTGTAATCCAGGTTGGTGACCAAAAATTGCAGGGGCGCCGCCGGGTCGTAGGCCGGGGCGGGGATGGCCGTCAGCATCGCCTCAAACAGGGGCACCAGATCCCGGCCCTGGCCATCGGGGTCGGTGAGGGCGATGCCGGCCTTGGCATTGGTGTAGATCACC